>Ga0209187_1004302_pt1 | contig 10968 bp, 15 predicted proteins | sample BantaG_FD_187430 | JGI IMG/M metagenome (GOLD analysis project Ga0209187, IMG submission 187430) | Marine algal microbial communities from Bantry Bay, Ireland - BantryBay_4 metaG (SPAdes) (version 2) | ecosystem: Host-associated > Algae > Red algae > Unclassified | place: Bantry Bay, Ireland... | reverse complement strand
GCGCCCTCTTGTTCCACACCCACTCGTGCTTTCATTGCCTCCCTCTTCCACGTGGTCAGCCCCTCCCCCCCTCCTCCGCCACCCCCATCTCAATGTTCCACACTCATCAAGCCCTGTTATGACGTTCTTCTTCCGTGTGGTCTTTTCGCAGCTCTACCTCCACCGGACGTTGTTGGTATCTTGTGGTGATGGGCGTGTGCGTCATCGGTGTGTAGGATGGTCGTTACAATGTCTCATTGACGCTACCATTGCGCTCTGGACTCACTGTCCGTTTTCGGCCGTCTTGGGCTTGTTTCCGCCAGCTCGTCCCCTCTGCTACCCTCCCCCCCTCCCAAACACACTTGTTCCGCGGACGTCTGGTCTCGTTGTGGTCTGTCTGCCATCTCTTTCTTTCGTTTACCCGCCTGCTCACCACCCTTTCCTCTTTCCCCTGGCATCACTTCGGCCACCCACCTTTGCCTTGCCAAATGTCATCTGGCTTGCCTAGTGCGGCACGATGTACATTCTGTTTTCTTCCCATCCGTGTTTTTTTTTCGTTCCGCAACCATCTCTCCATTGTGTTGCCCGCACATGTGTTTTCTCCATCGTTGCTTGTACTCTGGTGTGTGTCAGCGTCGTGTCGATGAGGGCAATTACTTTCTTGGGTCTTGGCTATCATCTTCCAATCTACAGGAAAGTGCATAAGCGCAAGACACGTGCAATTCGACTCTTCTCTTGCTACGCAAGTCCAGCCACACATTACTGCAGACAAGTAGAAAAGTGGCACAGGAACGGACTTTTGGAGCGGTGCCGGGACCGACGGGGCAGTGGAGGAGCCGGGGGGCGGTACGGGGGGTCTGCGAGCACCACGATTTGTGCGAGACAAGTGACGGGTACAGGAAGAGCAGTGGGACCCCGCCTCCAGCAGTAATCCGCCAGGAAGAATGCCTGAGATGGCTTGTGCCAGTGTGGGCACCTGGACATCAACCCTGTACCCTCAGCACATAACCTTTCAGCCGGAGCCGATAACGCACCAGCCGCGTCGCCGCAAATGCTCTTTTCCCGATCCTTTTGGCAATTTGGAACAGCGAGGTGCCGCGGTGCACCTTTTTGGAAGCGCGTGGCGGCGCAAAAAAGGCAATAAAAGAATCAGGCGTGCCATTGTACACGTTCAATAAAGCACCGTACGCGACATCTACGACACCTCACTCACCCTCCTATGCCTCAAACACGTCATGCACGATGCCCTCAAACCCATCCGGGCTCACGTTCTCACTGGCGCTATTGCCCTCAGTGGCCGGAAGCTCATTCTCTTGTACTGCGGCGTTTTCACCTCCCCGCCCCTCCAAATTACCCAGAGCGTCCCCGCCTCCACCTGCAGCGGCCCCTCCACCGCCCTTCCCCCCCCGAAAACTCAAGTACTACCACCTTCTTCGTCTATCGCCCCAACACCCGGTGGCCGCACACGGACGACCGCCCCTGCAGCAGCCGCTGCCTTTTCAGGAATGGCGTCAGCTGGGGCCAGCCCCAGCTGGAAAAGCAAGTCAAGCTCAACGCAGATGCGCCGACAAACCCGTAAAATATCGGGGCGCTTCAGCTGCGCCCAGTTAAATGCGCTGTGTTTATGCATGTCTGTCAGTCTGGCGATAGGCGGCTGCGCAGACGAATCAAGGTCCTGTTGGAGGCCTTGGACGAACGCTCTTCTCCTGCCGCCGACGGCGGCAACAGCAAAATGCGCACAGCGAGCGTCCGTAGGTCAGGGAAGGCCTTCGGTGGTGGCGCCACCATCGGCAATGATGACCCTCCACCCCGTCCGACCCGAACGGCAGGGCCTCCACATCGGCCAAGAACGAGGCGAGGTCCTCAGACAGCCGGTACCGGTACACGTCATCTTTTCCAGCTCAACAAGCCATGGCCATGTCCCGCAGAGAAGAAGCGTTTTCCACCCAATGCCCGGGCGGCCCCATTGCATTCGCACCTCCACGTGGAACGGATCCAAATACAATTCCGACGCCAGAACGGGGTCATGACCGAATGAATACCGCGCGGCAATTGAACTCTGTATGGCAGTCCTCAGATCCACCGGATAGTCAGCAAAAGAAGTGGAGAGGCACAAACGCAAAGCACGAAACACAACTGCAACCGTAAAGTGTGAGGCATTGTCGACCTCAAGTGAGGCAACACACTTGGAAAGCAACGTCGAAATCGGCACTGCGCGCTCCATCCCCGCATGCGGGCCCCCTCCTCGTACCGCCGCCGTCACCGCGCGCGAGATGACAACTTCTGGTCGGGTGTGAATGTTGTGCGGCAGCGTCTGACGCAGGGCGAAAATGCTGCCGATGACGGACGCGATGGACACCGTCTCGCCTGCCCGCCGCGTGCGGCTATGGGTCGTGATGAATGGCATCTTCTCGCCCGACAACAGCAGCAAGTGCACGTTGGTCAACAGCATGACCATCGCCCGCGCGCTCCTTGTGAATAAAAAGATGATAGTCAACGCGTCGATACGCGCGAAGCGAATTGGCTCGAGCCTGGCCAGGTCCTTGCCGACCAGGTTGGCAGCGTGCGCCGCACACCCGTTGGCAATCAGCGCCGCATCGGTATCGGTCAGGAGCCGCCGCAGCGACTGCATCACGGCCAGGTTGTTGGAGTAGAACTCCTGCAGCTGCCGACTTGCGATGTAGGCCTCGCGACTTGGGCGCGCGGCGCCGGGGAAGGAGTCAAAACGGGACACTCGAGCGGCGAGCTGGGTGGCCAGATCCGCCACAAGGCAGGCACGCCGGGTTGGTACCGTCGCCGCAGCCGCCCTCAGACGAAAACATACCACAAAGCACGGCGCGGGTTCATCAAACATTACCTTTTGAACGAATTTTCCGGTCGCATCTACGAACCTGTAGACTGAGCCGCTCACTATCCGAGCGGCGCTCGAAACTGCGCCCACTTCTGAGTCTCCTTCTCTCACTGTCTCCACCGAAAGCGCGCAATCGACACGCCGACGATGGCCAGACCCGTTGAACGGACCGCCCCAAATGTTCGCTTGCGACTTGCGCCAGTAGGGGGAATCAAAGACGTCACAAGGTATTTCAGAGCGGAACATCGACGTGGCAATGTGGTGGCGTTGTTGGATGGTGACCTGTGGCAACCCGGCTTGTCCCGCGCCAACCTTGCCAACCGCGGCCCCACCGGCCCCGGCCAAGACAAGGAGATTCACCAGCAAACCCGGCTTCCAGGCGTGGGCTGTCTCGTACGAGTGCGGATGCAGAGCGAGGCGGGTGATGTTCTTTAACACGTTGTAGTTGCAGTCTGGAGCCCCACAGATGATCATGTTACCGTCCACCGTAACGTTCTTCCGCGCCTTGACGGAATCTAGCATGACGCTGGCGTGGGGCGCCATGGCGAACAGCGGTAAGCAGGAGGTTCGGTAAATTGGTCACTCGGGTCGGGACGTACAGCAAAACGCTGCCCATCCTCACCCGCGTAACCACACCTAGGACACACACTGCTGCCAACAGCGTGTCTGGAAGGTGCTGGCGCAGCGCCCGTGCCACACACTGCCTGTGGAGGAGTCCCGGCGTAGCGAAGACTGGCATTCTGACCGTGTACGAGCCAGATTCTCGGACTTCGCGCGGTCCCATGACCCCCCTCGGATGGCGCGAGCTTGGTCGCAATTTCTGCATGAATTTGGAGGCACACGATCGGGTAGGGGGGGGCTGACAAACCGAAACATGTCATGACATCTCCTATGGCATGTCCTGTTTCATGAAATCGGCGAGATCGACTTCGTGGGGAGGGACGCAGCCATGTCATTGACATGTCACAATGTGCCATGACATGTGCCCTCCCTATATCCAGGGCGCTACATTTACTCTTTCGTTTGGCATTCTGGTAAGTATACAGGTCATGCCCAGTAAGTATGCTTATCACGCCCGTATCATGCCCCATAAGATTGCGGCTCGCAGAGGGTATTTTACGGTTCCCGCTTTTTGGTGCCGAGGGGACACCAATCTATGACCCCATTTCAAGTGTGTGAGAGCGCATAATGTAAATGGATGAGTAAGTCATGAAAGTCTGCATCCCATTTGATGCCAAGCGAGAAGCAGTGGCTTGTCACGAAGCGCGCTTCATTTCAGGCTCTCCTGCCCCAAGAGTCGGTACCCATACGTAGAGGAGCTCGCCTTCTGAACGCCGTACAGCGCGAATGCCCCACCCGTTCGACCACGCGAAGTTCTTTTGCTCCCCACCGGCGCTCCATTTCTCGGGCCAGCACGCCTATCGGCCACCTTGTGAGACTGCCAAGGTGTATATGGATACAAAGCGAACTCGCTGGCGAGCCTGACAATTTACTGTCCATCGTACACACCGTGTCTCCCCATTCACAAGAGCAGCCACCCACCCTAGCGCCTCACTATCTCACAGCTTCTCGCCATAACCTCCCTCCAACACTACCTTGGCTCATTTTCTGGCCACCACAGGTTTTGTTCCCGCGACCGAACGGGTGGAGCTCCAGGCCGAGAAGATTGCAGTTTCAGCCGCATTTTCAGGGACGCCCTCTTTGAGAGCCACGCCACCTCCGGCTGACGGCACCGCCATTGCTCCACCTCCTCCGGATTTCGCTCGCTCCAACACCTACAAGAACAAGAACATGCGCAAGGAGCCCGCCACGCCTCGGGCCCGCAACTGGTCACTCGGTTAGTGCGTGGGTCTAGTGCCGGCGGGCACCTGGGATTGGCCGGCTCAACGGGCTGCCCGCATCATAGAGTCCAAGAAGACTATGGGCGAAGAGCTTCGCCGGGCTTTCGTTTTGGCGACGCCCGTCAAGAACCGTACGCTGACGCGCTTCCGCAATATGGACCGAGTCGAGCGCAAGAGCATCGGCCTCCGCTCCAAGGATGTCGAGAAGTGCAAGGCGCTGGTGCAGACCAGGGGCAGCACAGCGCAACGTGAGGACGCTTTAATCACGTTCGGCGGAGCTGTCCTCTGCGACATGGCGCGCTCGAAGTTCAAGATTGCCGCCGTCTCTAACAAACATACCGTTCACGAACCTGCGCTGTTTTGCAGCTGGCCCTGCGGCTGCCACCTCGGCTGCTTAGGGGTCTCGGTCGGCTGCACCGGTGGCCGCGATCGACGTCAGCGACAAGAGCGCCCATGAAAACGATGGCCACTCCGAGCACAGCATCGGCGACAATGCCGCGAGGACTGTAGTACTATTGGCTGCGGAGTAGGGAAGAAGGACGCGAAGATCAGCCAAAAGAGACCGCGGCGGGGGTCCTGCGCGATTGCATCAAGCAAGAAGTGGAAAACGAGCCGTTTGCCAAAAAATCCCGCAGTCGCGGACTGTAACAGTGCTCAGTTCTAACAGTTCGAATTCTCCAAAAAATATAGCCGTCGGCTTGATTTTGAGACAACGTGGCCCGCTTTTTGAAGATGCGGTCCGTGCAAGCCTCTGACTTCCAGCTCGCATCTTGTGGCTGTCCAAATATGAGGACACGGTGTCGCGGCACGAGATTATGGCACCTGTCTCAAGTGTATATCTCATGTGTGGCTCCCAGCTGACACTGGTGCACTTCAAGGATTACGGAACTGAGGAGCTGATGAAGACCAAGTTGCTAAGAATGAGAGAACGACTTAAATGCTATATTGCGGTAACCTTTCGATTTCCAGAACTAAGTGTCTGTGGCTTGGGACGCGAGCGTGAGAAAATGTGACAGATTCTGGACACGACGGGATGACGTGCGCCACTGGGCGAAGGAGCGCGCATGCAGAAGCATCATCCCGTGAAATGTTTGTCCGCGCATCTTCGTTCACACACACTGGGATCTCATGTGATTGCGTGCTGTATCCACTGTCATCTCCACAATCCATTCACGTCGAATGCACCTGTCGTCCATTTTCCAGTGCCGAGCCAACCTCCTCTGCCCGTCTCACATTCTGCGAGACCCCCTTCCACCTGTTAATCGCTCTTTCACCATGTCATTCAACTTTCATATTCAACCAATTATGACGGCGGCTCTAGAGGCGGCCGGCCTCGGTGCTGGCCGATCCTCATCATCGTCGGAAGAGGAGGACAGAGCCTCTGGATCTCACGGTCGGGCGCCTGGGGCGCGACCCGAGACAGCCAATGCGGAGCACCAACGGCTGACTCCTGCCGACGATGACGTGGCGGACGTCGGTGCCTCCCCGGCAAATACGTGTTCTATTTGTGGGCACCGCCGACGCTTCGCCGACGATGGCCACAACTTTGGCTCATGCGAGACCAATGTCCGTGAATGTACCGCGATCCAGAACGTGCCAGCTTTATTCCCGTCCCAGATCTGCACCTTCTTCGCTGCCAAAGCGAAGCGATGCACACTCAATGCACAGTGAGTTTGAGATGGATTGGCCTCTTTCGTCTTGTGGTGCACCTCCTTCGTGAGAATGCACGGCCCAAAAAGATTCTGACTCGAAGTTCTGTCTCCTTGTGTGTCGTGGCGCCATAATAATTTCCTCAGTTGCCACTTGTGTCTGAAAAAGGGCCATTTTTCTCATACTCTGTCGCTGTCGAAGGTTTTTGATCTGTCTTTTACGCCAACAGGAAAGTTGTCGGTGCGCCGAAAGAAGGGTGTGCGCTGGTGTGCGGAATCTATGGTGTGCGCCAGAACTACCAACGCACACCTGACCCAAGTAGCAGCGGCCACTTTGCTATCGGCGATGGCGGCCGCTGACGAGGCGCAGGCTGACGTCGCTCGCCGTCGACAAGCTCTGCAATCGGACGTTTCGGAGCAACCAGATGCGGCTCGCGGACCCGTTACGGCTCAGGCAGCCGCAGCGCTGTCGGGTCCCAACGCTCGCGCTGCAATGGTGCGCGATCCGCGCGCAGCAATCTACCACTCGTCGTTGGCGCCTGGCCTGTCAGCGGGGATGCCACGTGACGTGGCGCTTTTGTCTGCCGGGGCGAGCCAAGCAGGGGTTGACTTCGGTAATTCGTTGAGTGGGGAGGCCCCCAACTCCACTATTGTGCGTCGAGCAGTTCGGAAGCGCTTGGCGGAAGCTGCCGCGGAGAAGCGGATCGCGCAAGTTGCCAGGATTGAGGGTCGACTCGGCAGTGTGGGTGGGGCCAGCTCGTCCATCCGAGTGTAAGTTTCCAGTTCTTTTCTGTCTGGTGTGCGTTGTGTCGCGCCATGTGCTCATCTTGGCGCGTTGTGCAATCTGCAAGCCGGTATGTGACTTGCCATTCAAACTTTGCTGTCTATCAGTGGTGTTGGTGGTCCTACTCATGATGGCCTCCTGTTCGAATGCACAATCCTCAGGCAGGCACTGTACGCCTGGGAAAGCCCCCCTCCGCCCCCTCTGTCGGCAAATGCGGCCGCCGCTGCAGGACCTGCCGTCCCAGGTGGCGCCGAATCGGTCGCCGACGGGTCACGCGACCCGTCGGCGACCGATTCATGATACCGCCATGAAACACGCCGTGTCGTCGAACATGATGACAAACAGCACCAGACGGGTCCTTGGTGCACACACACCGGCACCAAGCTCGGGTCGAAGGCCCGCACTGTGTCTTGTACTGCACAAGTGACGCAGGCGCATCGACAGAAGCCCCTCAGTTCCATTTGAAGACGGCTATCGGTCCGTCACTTGTCGCGAACCGTTTGGACTGTGCGGACAGGAAAGGCCGGTACTCATGCACCATCACATTCAATGTTATGCAGCTTTTATGTAATGGCACGATGCCCGGTCAGAGGAATTCGCATGTGACACTTTCCACGGTCCACCGCCAAGGTCGAGTAGCGTCTTGTGCGGCCGCCAAGTGGGCCCCACGGCCTGCTCCTGAAGAACCTTCACGCACAGTGTTGGCACGCAATCGCCCAACTGCAGCGGTGCTGCTAGCCGCGCCGACTTAACCCCAGCAAGCATTCGGACGAATGCCGCCAGAACTGCCTACCCGGCGACGTCCGAGACCCTCAGGCGCCCCACGCAGAGCCTGAAGGGGCCAGGGGCCGCGCCATGGGGAACGTGATGAAGCGTGTCGCCGATGATCTCGCGCGGCAGGTTTTCTTCAGGCGACACGCGCGGGAATCCCCTGAAAAGATAAGTGGAGGGGAGGCCTTGAATAGTCTACCTGATGCGCCAAGTTGTCAGAAACAAGAGACTTCGTCACGTCAGGTCCACGCCACATGCGGTCCCACACGTGGCATGCTCCACTGTAGGCAGGCTCTCCGCTGCTACTGGTGCGTCGTAAACTCCTGCTACGGCGCCTCGGGCTTCACGACAATGACGGCGACCCGGGCCAACGAAGGTAGCGATAGCGGGTCAGTAGCGCCTTCGTGGGTGGACACGGCCCTGTGTCCGTGCGTCGCCGGCGGTGACAGGCCGTGTCGTAGGTGCGGTGATAGAAACACGCTATCACACCGCTAGCTGCCGCCCAACCCCAGATCGAAGCTCGGCGGCGCGGGCACGTCTCTGTTTGAGTGAGCGCAGCGCAGGTGCAGCTACTAGGGAGTTTGGCCGACCGCTAACGGCCGCACCACGCTGCAGAAGGTCTCGGGGCTCATAGATGCCCTTCTGACGCCGACAGCCAAAAGTCCATCCACCCGGCTGCTCGCCACGTCACGCCTAGGCGGCGTAGTCGCGGACGTCAGTGAGTGTGAAGCCCAACTCCTGGTTTCGGGCGTCGCTCACGGCCACCCTACCGGCGTCCACGAAAGCGGCTCGTATCAAAGACGCGCCGTCGCGTGTATGCGTCTGCAGGGGAAGTCAGTCATACCGTCCCTCAGCCAACCCGGCGGCCGTCACCGTGACCACCACGCGAGTGCCGATGCGCGGCCGCTATCAATCAGATCGTACAGCGGCGGCGGTGGCGGCATGCGAGCTTTTCTAGCGTGAGGCCGGTGCAGCCACCCCTTGCCAGGCGAGAGTCTTAATATATTCACCGCGGTTTTGGACAGGCTCACGACAAGAAGTCGCTAATGTCTTAGTGGTAGCGGGGCCAGCTTGTAAATCGTGCCGTTCGACGCGTCAAAGCACTATGCTTACCGAGCCCGGCTGACATTGCCGCTGCAGACTTTAAGAAACGCCAATGCGCTTTCAGCGTCAGCGGTACTTGATGACAGAATGGCCAATACATCGAGCGCGTCATGATTACGCGGCGTGGAGACCCAAGCGATGTCACAAATTAGCATTCCGGGTCAGCCCGTGCGACACCAACACTATTAGTGGCACCCCTGCCGCAAGCAGATAGACTGCAGGGGCGCGCGCACACATACAGAACCAAAATAGTGCGCCGAGACCGCCCACTCAGAAGCGGCGTCTACCTCAGGAAAGCGACGAGCGCACCGGATGAGGTTTCACTCACGGCGGGCTCGCTGCCAGGGAACCGCTGGGTGACATGCGCGGCTGACGCATGCGGGGTTGCGCTGCATGCGTATACCAGTGAAGCTGGTGCCCAGCTGGGCGGCCAGTCAGACACTTGCGGAGTCGCACCACGCACCTCCGACGTGACGGCAAGCCGCGGCGCCCACTGGCAGTGTGCTAGCCGGGCAGGGACTTCAGTCGCATCTGACACGGCTCGTGGCAATGTGGCCATTCCTGCGAGCTCTCCTCTCAACAGGTAGGTGCAAGTGCGGCCTGAAGCTGACGGACAGGCGGGAGCGACAGTATAGGGTCACGTGGCGCCCGAGAAGTTCTTCACCTTCAGCGCTTGGTGGCTGCCAGCTTTCCCTGAGTGGCACTCTGTGGCGCTGGAGGAGGGGGCGGAGGACCGGGCACGCATGCAATGGTGGCACCGGCGGAGGTGTTTGGCGGCGGCGGCCAGCGCGCGTCGTGCCAAGGAACGGCGACTCCCATGTGTCGTGCGCGCCGGTCGAGGCGACCAAGGCTGGTTGCATGGCTGCCACCGGCCACGCTTGCCGCTCGCGGTCGCCTGCTTCGTCGGCGACGCCGCATGCGGGCAACGGAGGAGGGAAGGCTGTTGCGGCTGCGCCGCGTAGAAAACCCGCGGCGGCGATCCGCGACGCGGCGCGCGTCGCGGTCGGCGTCGCGCCGTTCGCGCCGATGATGACGTGGCAGCCGACGCCGCGGCGCGGACAAGCCACGTAAGCGGCGCTCATTGTGACCGCGGTGCCGCCAGGCGCGCGACAAGCAGCAAGCGGGGAAGGCAGCTGGTAGCGCGAAGGCGGCTTCGTGAGCGGCACCGGCTAGCGTGGCTGCTTCCGACGGCTGCCGCCCACGCGCGTCGACTGCCGGGATGGCAGGTGCGGCGGAGGCGCGGCGGGAGTCAAGAGCGTCGGTGGCGGCAGCGGCGGCGTAGTTTCCGCCAGCCTGGCCATGCGGCTCGTGCCGTTGGCGTCTGCCCACAGCGCAGAAGCGTCGTGGCGCCACGGCGGCGCCAGCAGCAGACCGCCTAGCGGCGGCCCAAGCGGCCGCCGGCCGCGGGTGTGCTGTTGGGGGGGCGGGCAGGGAAAGCGCGGCCCCGGCGTAGCGGCGGCGGCCATCGAAGGGAGGAGGAGCGGCGGAAGCCGCTCAGCACCACCCGAAAGTGCCGACGCAGCGCTTGCGTACGACGTCGGCGCCGCAGCCGCGACGAGGGCGAGCGGCAGCAGCGAACCCGGGCCGACGCGGTCGGCTGCCCGGCCATGGTCGGTCTCTATGTCGGTGAGGGGCTGAGTGGACGGCGGCAGCGGCGGGGCGTACGGCGCGGCGGCGACGGCAGGCACCGGCGCTATCGGCAAACACACGGCGGTGGCGAGTCATGGGGGGAGGGGGGCGCCACTAAGCGGCGAGGCGGCCCGGGCGCGGGGCTGCGTCAGCAGCCGCGCGCCGAACGCAGGCGCGTTTGCGGCGCACTCGTCCGCAGCGGCGGTGGCATTGGCGCCCACCGACGGAGGAGGGGCCGGCGAGGCGGCAGCGGCGCCGCATCGTGAAGCCCGTTCGCGTCGCCCGCCGAGGGCGTGCCGGCACGCGCCGAGGCAGGGTTGTGTGGCGGGGGCGGGGAAGGGGGGGGGGGGAGGTGGGAGA
>Ga0209187_1004299_pt1 | contig 10975 bp, 9 predicted proteins | sample BantaG_FD_187430 | JGI IMG/M metagenome (GOLD analysis project Ga0209187, IMG submission 187430) | Marine algal microbial communities from Bantry Bay, Ireland - BantryBay_4 metaG (SPAdes) (version 2) | ecosystem: Host-associated > Algae > Red algae > Unclassified | place: Bantry Bay, Ireland... | reverse complement strand
CCGATCCCCCGCATATTTGCGCATAATTTCATAGATATTCACCCGCGCCTTAAGCCGCGTGGCGAGCATGTAGATGCCGCCGAATTTGCGCTGGATGAAAATGGTCTCAGAAGGCGGGACGTGCCAGAGCTCGCGCTTACCGGCCAGCTCCATCGCCGTCTCGCGCATGTCCAGCGCGATGTTGTTATCCCCGAAATCAAACGGCGCGTCCCGGCTTAGGGGCTCTCGCACCATGCCCAATAACTCGAGCACAATGGCTTGGTATTTATCTGGGATACCTTCTGCAATAAGACCCATCGCCATAGCCGCCGCATAGGTCTCTTCTGTGCGGCCCGACACAACGGTCTGCATCAGGTTTTGATACGCCGCAGAGAGCGTATCTTCAATATCGCGGCTCGCCCCGAAGTCGAGCAGGACGAGTTTGTCTGTCTCCTCATTGTACTGGTAATTCGCAAAATTCGGATCGGTCTGCATCGTTTTGAAAACAAATAATTCGGACAGCAGGAGATCTATCAGTAAATAGATAATTCTATCGCGCGTCTCTTGCGGGGCGTCGGCCATGTCTTCAATCGGCGTACCTTCTAGATAAGACATGGTCAGGATTTTATCGGTCGAGAGATCGGGGTAATAGTCCGGGACTTCGAAATTATTGTCGCCCGCTAACAGCTCGCCAAAACGGCTAAGATATTCCGCCTCACGCAGGTAGTCCGCTTCTTGGTGGAGTTGCACGCGCCCTTCCTCAATCACAGGTTTGATGTCGAGCGTAGACGGCACGAGGCCCGTCATGCGGAGCAATGACGCCACATTATTGATGTCGCTATCTATGCTATCCCGGACGCCCGGATATTGGACTTTTATGGCGAGCGTCTCGCCATCTGGAAGTTCCGCGTAGTGGACTTGGCCAATAGAAGCCGCGGCAATGGGGTGATAGTCAAACTCTTTGAACTGCGCCTGCCACCCCTCACCCCATTGCGCGCGCAGCACGCCGTCAAGCTGCGGCCCTGGCATGTGCTGCGCATCCGCGCGAAGGCGCGCGAGAATATCAGCGAATTCTTTAGGGAGGAAATCCCCGCTATCCATAGAAATCATCTGGCCAATTTTCATGGCCGCCCCGCGCATATTGGACAGCTGCCGCGTGACTTTACGCGCGTTCTTAGGCGTCATTACAAGGTCGGATAATTTTGGGCGCTTGCCCGAGGCAAGCTGCTTCGCGCTGCTCAGCATCATCCCGCCCGCGACATTCGCCGCCATCCCCCCGAGACCCGCCAATCGTGACAAACGCCGAGACGGCACAGCACGTCCACCACGATCCTTAAATGGGCGGTCTTTAGGAGGTCTGCTCATATCACCTAGCTAGCAGATTTCACTTTGGCTTTGGGGGTTTTCTTTTTAGGTGTTTTCTTTTTCGGCTGAGTGTCTTCCGCCGCATAAGGCGTCCACTCTCCCTCCGGCTGCGCGAGCCTATTTGCGAGGACTTTCATCACGTCCACATTTGATCCCATGCCCAAATGCGCAGAGTGAATCCGCACGTTTTCGGTCTGGAAACCTTTGACCTCGGCTTGGATGGAATTGCGCCACGCGACAACGCCGTCGGATTTGGAATAAATAGACGTGGTCGGCACAGGCGGGGCGTCCTTCAAAGTCTTGAAATACTCCCACTGCAAATCGTCCGGATTGCCGTTCATGGCGGTGTAAATCCGAAACGCGGGGGTGTGGTTAAAATTCCCGGAGATAGGCGAGCCCATAGAAATCACGAGGCGAACTTTATCCGGGGACTTCTTCGCGAGCTCGCGCGCGTAAACCCCGCCAAGACTCCACCCGATGACAGACACTTTTTTGCCGCTTCGTTTATAAATGTAATCGAGACGTTTCTCGAGCCTGTCCATGACGCCCGAATTAAACACGGTGTTCTGCCCCTGCCGCCAGCCATACACGCGATAGCCCAAATCCCGCAAAAGCCCGCGCAGCTGCAATGTCGTGCCGTCGCCGGACAGAAATCCCGGAATGACAAGCACAGAATGACCATCGCCTTTAGGGAGTTGCCGCAGCTTTTTGCGGCTCATGTAAAAGCCTGCCACATCCAGCAGCGCGCGCGGCTCTGAGGCGGACCACCAGAGCCAAGGGGCTTTATCTATTTTTGCTTTTGCCATGATGTTAGAGACGCTATCCCTATTTCGGGATTATCACGTCGTTGTTTTCATCCAGCAAGACAACGTCGGGGCTGTAAGTTTTCGCCGCCTCAGCGTCCATCTGGCAATAGGTGATGATGATGATTTTATCGCCGAGCTGAACGCGTCGGGCCGCTGCGCCGTTCAGGCCAAATGTTTTGGATCCGCGAGGCGCGCTAATCGCGTAAGTCGTAAAGCGCTCGCCATTATTGATGTTGAGGATATCCACTTGCTCATTCGCCAAAATACCGGACAAATCGAGCAGGTCTTGGTCAATCGAAATCGACCCCTCATAGTGAAGGTCGGCTTGTGTCACCACAGCGCGGTGAATTTTACCCTTCATCATCGTAATCAGCATTTACGCCTCCGTGTTTCGTAACATCCATATAAGGGCTATACTTAGAATTTAAACCCTAAAACCCCTCCCCTAAACCTCCAATGGCGCATAGCTGGTGTGCGGGTGTTTATTAGGGGTTCAGAAAAGTCTTAGTCTCGTGCCAAAATCAACATTAGGTCTTCTTAAAGTAGAACTTCTTGGCCGAAGCGCTCGATGCAGACATCATCGCTAAATACGACACTAAAGCCTCAGGCACGAAATTTCTCGTCTGTCCTCAAAAAGATATTTAGAGAAAAGTTTCTAAACTTAGCCCTCTAAAATCAAGCAGAAGACCAAGAGGGGAGGACAGCAAAACGTGTTTAAAATTAATTCCCTTAGTCATGCCTAACTCATGCTCCTGCAAGAGGAATATTGCATAAGCAAATTGAAATATATTGCGTTGGTTTTAGCTACAGAAACCTAAGGTCAACATAATGCACAGTAAACAACTTGTATTAGAATGTATTTCATGAAAGTATTTCTTTGTTTTTTGAGCCGTAAGGGAGCTAAATAAGCTATGGGGCATATCACGAAAGAACTGCCTTGGTGTGTAATAGATATAGACACAACAACTGGCCAAGTTTTCTTACAAGAAAGATGGGCTTACACTTGGCTTATTGGATCGGGACAACCAGCTTGGACGGAAGCTGAAAAAACATCATTTCACAACGCGGCCGATAAAGCCATTTGGAACGCATGGAGCAACCGTGTGAAGCTTACCGTAACAGGAGCCTCAAGTTTCGCGCGGAATATGTCAGGGAGTCAATTACCAATAAATCTTGATATACGACGAGTTGTAACCAATAATCATTGGTCGGTTCGGGTTACAAAAATTGCCTCAACTTCTTTTGCAAGAAGCTCTGTAATTTGGTCTAGCCGCATCATAACTTTGGATACAAATGATACAGCTGTCAGAGTAGTCAATTCAACTCGGCCGAAAAATCGTCAAACGCCAGTGGCTCATGAATTTGGTCATGCTGCAGGAAATACATCTGTGTTGGGTCGTGGTGATGAATATCCAGCAACATCAACTCATCGAACGGATTTCACCAGCATTATGAATCAAGGCAGTCAATTACGAAAAAGACATTTCAATACGATTGTGCTAGAGTTGAACAAGATGATACCTGATACAATATTCGCAGTTGGAAAAATTTCGTGAATTTAGCGCGGCTAACAACGTACATATATCTGTTTTGCTTGTTAGGATTGTTGATTACTTTTGCAGGATGCGATTTGACTTCTGCTGAAACATCGAGTGCCCAAGTCTCAACTGAACCGTCCAATCAAAAGGAAACTGAAATCATAGCTCTATGGTACAAGGAGAATTGTGAGACACCACAATCTATGGCAAGTCTAGTAGGTAAATCGGAAGCTGATATTGTCAAACTCTTGGGGGAAGCTGAAAGCGAGGTGAATTTTACACTCAGTCAGAACGTTACAGAGTTTCGGATAGAACTTCTCAATCTATTCGCTTTGCCACAAAATAATGAGCGGAAAATTTTAGAACGCCAATGGTCGAACGCGGGCTGTAAGCTTACAATTTGGTTTACTAACACGGAAAATGGTATGACTTCAGTTCAAGCTTTGAGGTGGCCAGACGGAACTGAATTTTAACTCGCGGTTACAGTATAGAGTAGAGCGAATGGCGGCTTCTGAAGACACAGATATCTGCGTAGGAACTGGGGCTTACCTTGGCGAGAACGGGCTAAACCCATGCGTATGCTTTGAGGGACGCGTAAGCAAACACAAAACTCGCCTGTAAGATTAGGAATTAATTTGGGTTTGCGCCCTCACCAAAAAGAAGAGCGGCGCGAACGATATGGAAATATGATTTTCCTATCAGCCAACATGCTGACGCCTCAAAAGCTTGTCTGTGTACAGGCAACAAGTTTCTGACAGATGGCCGACAGTGCATACCATGATGGCCTATGGGGGCATTTAGACGAAATAAGCGCCGTTTACACAGCCACTTAAATCCGTCACAACACGCCTAACTCATTCAGGGAAAACACCATGGCTTCTAAACTCATTTTTGCGCTTTGCGTTTCTGCCCTCGCCCTTAGCGCGTGTTCCGATAAGGCCGCGCAAACGTCGGGGTCCGGCGAGGCTTCGGGCGCGGCAGAGCTCTCTATTCCGTTTGAGAAATACACCCTCGATAATGGCCTCGAAGTTATTCTCCATGTGGACAAATCCGACCCGGTTGTCGCGATTAATTTGGCGGCACATGTGGGGTCATCGCGGGAGACTGAAGGTCGGACAGGGTTTGCGCATTTGTTTGAGCATTTACTGTTCCTCGACTCCGAGAACCTCGGCTATGGCGGCCTCGACGAAATGAATACGCGCATTGGCGGCGAAGGCACGAACGGATTTACCACCCACGACATGACCCAGTACTTTCAAGCCGTCCCTGCGGACGCGCTTGAAAAGGTCGTCTGGGCCGAGGCGGACAAGCTGGGCTGGTTTATTAAAACCGTCTCGCAAAATGTCGTCGATAATGAGAAGCAAGTTGTCAAAAACGAGAAGCGCCAGCGCGTCGACAATCAACCGGGCGGGCACAATTTCTACATCATCAACAAAGCGCTTTACCCGGAAAACCATCCCTATAATTGGCAGGTCATCGGCTCCCTTGCCGACCTCGACGCGGCGACGCTGCAAGACGTAAAAGATTTTTACAGCCGTTGGTATGTGCCCAACAATGTGACCGTCACAATCTCGGGTGATTTTGATACATCGGAAGCCAAAGACTATGTTGAAAAATATTTTGGCGAAATTCCGGAAGGCCCGGCCATCGCCCCGCGTAAACCTTGGGCGGCCAAACTCGAGGCGAGCCAAAACCTTTACCACGAAGATAATTTCGCCACCGTTCCTACGCTGACAATGGTCTGGCCGGCGGTCGAGCAATATCACCCGGATTCCAACGCGCTCAACGTGCTCGCGCAATACCTGACGATCGGCAAACGCGCGCCTCTGAACGAAGTCTTGATTGACGAGCAAAAGCTAACCTCCAGTGTCAGCGCGTTTTATTACGGGAAAGAACTCGCCGGTGAGTTTTACATCTCCGTTGATGCCAATGCGGGCGAAGATATTGACGGCCTTGTCCCCGCCCTAAGCACCGCTTTCGCGCGTTTCGAAGAGACCGGCATTTCAGACGCCGACCTCTCGCGCATTAAAGCGGGCCTCGAAGTGTCGTTCTATTCCAATGTGGAAAGCGCGCTTGGCAAAGCCATACAGCTCGGCGAATATAATCTGTTCACGGGCGATCCCGGTTATATCACAACCGACCTGAATAACCTCATGGCCGTGACCCCCGCCGATGTGCGCCGCGTTTATGATAAATATATTAAAGACCAAAACCTCGTCTACACAAGCTTTGTTCCCAAGGGCGAGCTTACGCTCAAACTCGACGACGTGATGACGCCTGTTAAGGCGAATGTGGTCGAGGAGGTCGTGGTCGAAGGCGAAGGCGCGCCAGTTGATTTCGATCCCGCGGCCCGCGTCATTGACGAGCCCACCCTGTCCAGTTTTGACCGCAAGATTGAGCCGGATTTCGGCAAAAGTTACACGCTCTCTGTCCCAAAGGTAGACCGCAGCGAAATGGGCGAAGGCCTTCAGGTCTTAAGTCTCATGTCCGACGAAACCCCGCTTGTCAGCTTCAACCTGATGATCCCGGCGGGCCGCGATAAAGGCAATCCCGACAAACCCGCCATCGCCAATTTGACCGCAGATATTTTGGAAAAAGGCACCGCAAATAAAACAACCGCGGAGCTCGAAGACGCCATTAAATCCCTCGGTTCGTCCCTGTCTATTTACGGGACGACTTATGCCACTTATGTGTCCGGCACGACCCTTGCCCGCAACCTAGACGCCACCGTCGCCTTGCTGGAAGAAATGCTGCTCGAGCCGCGCTGGGACGCCGAAGAATTTGAGCTGCTCAAGCGCAAACAAATCAATACCCTCGACCAAGCCGCGGGTAATCCCAATGCCATCGCCGCGCGCGAGACGCTGAAATTGCGCTACCCGGAAGGCCATGTTTTCCGTTACCGCGCTTACGGCACAAAAGAAAAACTGGAGGCTGTCACATTAGGTGACCTCAAAGCGTTCTATGCCGCCAATTACGTCCCGCAAGGCGCGAGCCTCGCCGTTGTCGGCGCAGCAGACCAAAGCGCCATTGAAGACGCGTTCTCAGGACTTGCAGGCCGTTGGAGCGGGGAGAGCGTCCCGGCCAAATCCTGGCCGCAAACGGACGCGGTCGAAAAGTCCGTCGTTTATTTTTATGACATCCCGGAGGCTAAACAATCCGTTATCCGCATGAGCCGTCCGTCATTGTCCGCGTCCGATCCGGACCTCGCCGCCGCCGAAGCGATGAACTTCCTGCTCGGCGGGATTTACACGTCCAAGCTCAATACAGAGCTTCGCGTGAACAAAGGCTATACCTACGGCATACGCTCTAGCTTTAGCGCCGCTAAAGACCGCGGCACATTCGGCGTGAGCTCCAGCGTTCGCACCAATGTCACACTCGAAAGCCTCAAGTTAATTAAAGACATTGTCGGATCCTACGGCCCGGACTTTACCGAAGAGGATTTGGCAACCATGAAAGACGCTCTCCTTCGGGGGCAAGCGCTGGAAACCGAGACCTTATCGGCCAAACAGTCCATGCTTGATAATATCGCCGCCTACGGTTATGCGTCCGATTATAAAGCCAAGAACGCCAAGGTGATTAAGGACATGACCCTCGAGCAATTCAAAGCCCTCGCAAGCGAGCACCTCCGCCCCGACGCCATGACATACCTCGTGGTCGGCGATGCGAAGACACAAGTAGCGCGGTTGAGCGAGTTAGGTTTCGGGGACCCGGTTATGCTGGAGACGGAATAGTCGGGCTTGCCGCTGTTCTATATCTCTACAGACATGTTGGGCGTTCATGTCGTCGCGTAAATCGAGGCAATAAAAGTTCATTCTTGAGCAACCAGTTTTCGGTTAGACTTGCCGCTTCACTAATGTCTTTTTGGCTCATCGTATCTTTTAAAGACAAAAGGTCGTTATCGAAATACTCTGTTTGTACGGCGGCCACGCAATACCACTTTAGAGCCTGTATTTTATCAACTTGCGTCCCCAAGCCATTAAGATACATGTTCGCAAGGTCCCCATAGTATAACGAATAGCCATCAGAGTGAATGGTCAGTTCAAGGTACTTAAATGCGGCCTTATGATTACCACGATCTTTATAGATACGTGATAACGGCCCAAAGGATTTGCGAGATCCGTTTTCTATGGCTTTTAAAAACCAAGTTTCGGCTTGCTTTTTATCACGTTCAAATCCATAAAAACCAAAAAGATGGTTGCTACCGACTTCATGCTGCGCTGCCGCATATCCGCTATCAGCCGCCAAGCGTAGATATTTACTTGATAACTCTTCATCTGCGGGAACCCCAACGCCTACCCACCACATTATAAATAGACCAAAGTAAGCCCCCGGCATTTCGAGGCTTCGGCCGCGCTTATAGGTGAGATTGACTTCAAACGGGTCAGCTTGAGCCGATTTTGATAGCCACTCAAAGGCCTCAGGGGGATTGATTGCTGTGCCCTCACCTTCATAGAGCATGAGACTAAGCTCGGCCTGTGCGCGCACATCTCCGTTTAACGCAGCGTGCTTACATGACTTGAACAGAATTTCGCTAATAGGTGTTTTATCGGCACGCGCCTTTTGAAGGTTATCAAACCAATCGGCGTCCAAAGGGCCGTCCGCTTTCATATGCTCATCCGTGGATGCGGGCTTTTCACCAGGCGTGTAAGCCAAACCGGACGGCAGAGCTGCAATTTTTGACGTGTCCATGTTTAGAAGGTCTTGCTTAGCCTGTTCAAAAGCCTCGTCTTGAAATGCACCATTTTCTGACACGCTCAAATCATCCGATTCTCCTTTTTGCGTAAACGCCCATAGAGCCGCAAAGCTCAAAAGCAGAATGAGACTGAATAAGACAACAATATTGAGCGCGTTTGTCATAGAGCTTCAATGTACCAATAAATTTGGCATTTACAAAGAATCATATTTGCAGCGTTAAGCTCGCTCAAAATTTACGCCTTCCATTATTAGACCACATTGGCAATAGTATAACAATGTGTGCGCGCCGCGCGGCGAATTAATTAGAGGACTAACTATGCTGAACCTGAAATTAAAATACCTGCTGGTGACGGTTACAAGCACGGCGCTTCTTGCCGGGTGTGAAAACACAGACCAGAGCGAAATAGCCTATGATCAGGAGTATAATGAAAGCGATATGGCGATGGCGCCGCCTGCGCCTACGGCTTCAAAACAAATGTCGTCCAGGCCGCAAGAGCCCGCCCCGCAACAACCGGACGCCACCGGGAACGCGTCCATTCAGAGCTTCCTCGCTTACCGTTATAATTACGCTTTCGCCCTGCCCGCCAGATCCGTGGCCGGAACAGCGCAATCCCACGCGCAGCAATGCCTAACCGCAGGCCCCGCGCTTTGCCAAGTGCTGAGTTCCTCGAGCCAGACCTATTCCGAAGATAACGTAAATGCGAACCTGCAACTCCGGGCCGAGCCGAAATGGCTTGAGGGGTTTTCAGCGGGCGTTATGAAAAGCGTCGAAGAGGCCAAGGGCGAGCTGACCCGCCAGTCTGTGTCCGCCGAAGACCTGACCCGGCAAATCCTGGATACGGACGCGCGGCTCAACGCCCAGAAAACCCTGCGCACGCGGCTGGAAAAACTGCTCGCCACCAAAGACGCCAAACTCGAAGAGCTCTTAGCGCTGGAACGCGAGCTTGCCCGTGTTCAAGGCGGGATTGAGAGCGCCACGACGACCCTCAATGTGCTGCGCAAACGCGTCTCTATGTCGGTGGTCGATATCAATTACCAAAGCCAGCAAATGGCCGTCTCCCGGAGCGCCTTCTCCCCCATAGGCCGCGCGTTTAAAAACTTCGCCGGGAACGCCGCCAGCAGCCTCGCGGGGGTGATAGAATTTATTAGCTACATCTTGCCGTGGCTCTTGCTCCTCATCCCAGGTTTCTGGATTATCCGCAGGGTCTGGCGTAAGCGCAAAGGTTAATAGTCTTTTCAAAAGATATTGAAATTTCAACATATTTACTGTTGTACGCCAGTCTTTAATTTGCTACTTATAAATTGAATTTAGAATCTACTTCTTTATTCACGAAGGGTTCGAGCAGCGCCCCGCACGGACCCTTCACCTTTTGCCTAATTTTATCTATTTTTCCGTTTCAACAGGGTCTGTCAGGAAGTGACGGCCGTCCCGGTCTTCAATTTCAATGATCCAAAGATCTGGATCGTCATCGAGGCGCGCATTCATATAAGCATCAATCTCACGCTCCGGACTTGGCCCCTTAGGCCACCACACGCGCGCGCCGTCCATATTGCGCACAGGACGATACAGCACAGCGTTTCCGTTCGGCGTGCGGACCTTGACGAGGGCCGTGCCCCCGTCCGCGTCGCCCTTGCGCACCACGCAGGCAAATGCGCCGTTGACTTCCGCGCGGCGCAGCAAGGCCGGTATCCAAATTTTAGCTTTGAGGTCAGGTGTCATGGCCGGACTGTGCCCGAAACCGCAGCAAGATAAAAGAGATACAATGCGGCTCTTATAATCCCGACTTATCTTGAGTTGATATAGTCGGCTATTTCAGACGACGTCTCAAAGAGTTTAAGCGCGCCTCCGGTTTCATCCCGCACAATATAAGACTCCGCTTTCACGAGCTTTCGCTCAGTTCTTGTCAGGTTACACATGACAGGCACAAGCCGCTGAACGCGCCGTGCCGGTGTTTTTACAACGCGGCGCGAGTGCTGCTTGATCACCGCAGGGACGTTTTCCACGCGGGCGCTTGAGGGGATCACGCCTGTGCCGTCTTGCCCGTAAACCGGAGGGGTTATTTCCAACGTGCTATCAGCCTTTTGGACAATAACGGTTTCAGTGACGGTCTCAAACGTGGCCGGAATGATAACCCACTCTTTTTGCGGCGGCGGCACGTCAGATTGTTTGGCGACGGTGATATATTTAGCCGGGACTGTCTCCACGGATAACCCATCGCCAATTTCAATAATATTTGGAAGCGGGCTAAGATTATTTTGAGCGTGGGCTTCAGGTAAAAAAACCAAGGTCAAAACACTCACACAAATGAGGCGCATAAGATATGTCATCATTTAATCCCTAACTTTTTGAAAGAGCTGTTTATTTATCTAAGCTTTCTGCGAGACGGACGAGCTGGATGAATTCTGACCGATAGCCTTTTTCATCTTCGCCCTTTGCGCCAGACGCGAGTTTGATAGCGTCTGCATAGCTAAAGTCGTTGAGCGGTGTATCGCCCCGTAACTTCTGCCCCACCGCCGCTACAGCCGCTGCAAAGCGCATGTCGTCACTGGCGCGTTTCAGGCTGCGCTCTTGCTTCGGTCCGACCGGGAAAG
>Ga0209187_1004298_pt1 | contig 10979 bp, 11 predicted proteins | sample BantaG_FD_187430 | JGI IMG/M metagenome (GOLD analysis project Ga0209187, IMG submission 187430) | Marine algal microbial communities from Bantry Bay, Ireland - BantryBay_4 metaG (SPAdes) (version 2) | ecosystem: Host-associated > Algae > Red algae > Unclassified | place: Bantry Bay, Ireland... | reverse complement strand
TATTGACCCCTGCTGTAGAAAATTTGCTCACTCTTGAATCTGTATCGAAAGATAAAATGGCTCAATCAGAAATACACACGCTCTTGGCAATGATGTACAGCGCCAGAATGATGGAAAATCCTATGGCGCTTGGAGCTAAGTTTACTCCGTTAAATGCTGAGCACTTAGCGAAGGCTATGACTCTTAACGAGAAAAACCCAAGACCATATATCTTAAAAGCTCAGACTTTATTTTTTACACCCGAAGCTTTTGGCGGCGACAAGGCAAAGGCCAAAAAACTTTCTAAAAGAGCCTTAGAACTGTTTGGCGAAGAAGATAAAACTGAGAACAACAATTTTATGCCACGTTGGGGGAAAGAGCAAGCAGAAAACTTACTAAAACAAATGAAATAGTTTCTAAAAAATAAAATTAAAAAGCCCGAACTCCATTTGGAATTCGGGCTTTTTATTTTTTTATAATTTATTACTAACCTTCGAGGGCAGCCGCACCGCTTACGATTTCTGTAAGCTCCGTAGTTATGGCCGCTTGACGTGCCCGGTTGTAGGTAAGTTTGAGGTCTTTTAGAAGTTCCTCAGCATTTTCAGTCGCTTTATCCATGGCCGTCATACGAGCGCCATGCTCAGAGGCATTTACATCTAAGACGGCTTTGAAAACCTGTGTATTTAAGATCTTAGGCATCAACTCATCAATCAATACTTCTTTAGACGGCTCAAAAATAAAGTCGCTTTTTACTACCTCTCCTTCATTCTCAATTTTTGGTATTGGCAAATGGCCTTCGCAAATAAATTCTTGGGTGGCAGCATTTTTAAACTGACTGTAAACGAGTTCTACTTTATCGTACCTGCCATCTAAGTATGCTTTTCTAGCATACTCAGCTGCTTTCTTTACGTTCTCAAACGTAAGATCAGAAAAGATATTCCAAAATTCATCTTCGATTGTGAAGCCGTCTCTTTCAAATGCTTCCATTCCTTTTTTACCTAAGGGCAAAATTGAAACATTCCCTGCTGCTTCTTGCTTAGCATAGCTTTCGGCAATTTTAGTTTTAGCCGTTTTAATAATATTGGAATTAAATGCTCCGCAAAGACCCCGATCGCTGCTCACTACGATAAACAATACTTTATTGATTTCGCGCTGCTTGCTTAAATCACCACCAATGTCGCCTTCTGAACTACTGATTATGCTGCTAAGCATTTCCTGTAGTTTTTCAGCATAGGGCCGCATTTGCGTTATAGCGTCTTGCGCACGGCGCAATTTGGCGGCGCTTACCATTTTCATGGCTTTGGTGATTTGTTGCGTGGTTTTTACCGAACCAATACGAATTCGTACTTCTTTTAATGCTCCAGACATAATGATCTAATTCGGGCGCAAAGATAGTTTGCTTACCGGATAATTGATAAGGGATAGATGATAATTTTCCACTAGCTATTCATAGAAGTATATCCTGAATTATTCAATAAAAACGCTAGTGGGGGGTGCATTTGTAATAGAACACGGGCATCAAAACTTTGAGTGTGGTAAGGTTTTGATTAAAGTTTTTGAGCATAGTGTAAGATTTTATTTCGCAACCTCCCCAACAGGCAGCCGGTATAGCTAAGCGGTATGAATGGATATGCTTGCGATTGCTACTCTATTATTATAAAAAAAAACCGAACCCTGCCAATTTATCCTGAGCTAGCTGTGCTATTTTTTTGGTAAATGAATTTTATCGCTTTCGTATGATGAGTACTTCGTCGTCGCTAAATTCCATCCAAGCTAAATCGTAGAGGTAATGAAATGTCTTGCCTTTGGAGTTGATGTGGAAATGGGTAAGATATTTGAATCTAAATTTTTTATTTTCTAGTATGATTCTAGATACTTTTTTTTGCGTGCCGTTTTTTCCTAGAATTTCTAAAAGGATGGATCGATTGCGATGGAGTATGGCATCTATTTGCGAAGCGGCATTGCGTGTAACTGAGCGCAGCTTGGTATGATAGAAGTTTTTGCAGCTGGGCGAGCAGTACAGTTTGTCTGGCCGACCCGCCATTTTTTTTCTACAGATTTTGCATTTTTTATCCATGGCTTTGTAGCAAATATAGTATTTTGATCTTTATCCGTGTGAAACGGTTTCACACTGTTATTTTTTTAGTTTGCGACTTGTATTTTTTGAAATATCACATCATTTTTTTAGTTTTACTCAAGAACTGTTGCAGCAAAATCTTATATTTTGAAACTTATTACTATTATAAAAGCACCGCCTACTGCTAAGCGTATAAAGCTGGAGATTCCGTATCAAAACCATGCTGCGCGAAAATTGGTAAAGCAAGAGCTGGGCGGATACTACCACCCTAATCAGAAATTGTGGAGCATTTTGAATACCAAGGAAATCAAAACAAAATTTGATAAGCTGTTTTATAAGCAATACTGTGTGCAGGAACTAGTGTCAACGCCTACAAAACCTAGTAAACCGCTTAACGCACAGAGCCGGGAGGCGATAGAACAGTTGATACAAAAACTAACGCTACGCGCCCTGAGCCAAAGTACAATAAATACATACGCGTCTAACCTAAAATCATTTTTCTCCTACTTTGAAGCGCATGATATTAGCCAGTTGAGCAAGGCACAAATTGAAGCTTATATGTATCATTTGGTAAGTAAATATCGGATTTCGGAAAGTTTGCAGAACACGACTATCAATGCCATAAAAGCATATTATGAATATGTGCTGGGCAAGCCACGTGAGATATATGACATACAGCGTCCACAAAAATCAAAAGAGCTGCCCAATGTGCTGAGCATGACAGAAGTGGCGGCAATAGTAGCTAGCCCCAAGAATATAAAACACCAAGCCATATTGTGCACTTTGTACAGTGGTGGCTTGCGCCTGGGCGAGCTTATAAGGTTGCGTATAGATGACATCCGTAGTGATGACGGATACATTTTTATAAAAGGTGCCAAGGGTAAAAAGGACAGGCATACGGTGCTTTCACAAGAATTGCTAGTGCTGTTGCGCCAGTATTACAAGATATACAAACCTTCGTATTGGCTTTTTGAAGGGCAAGAGGGCGGACAATATAGCGCTACTAGTGTGCAGAAGGTATTTAGAGCAGCGGTGAAGAATGCGAATGCAAACCCTTGGGCCACGCCACATACCTTGCGTCATTCGTTTGCTACTCATTTGTTACAGCAAGGGGTGAGTGTGCGAATTATACAAGCTATGCTGGGGCACAATAGCAGTAAAACGACCGAAATTTATACGCATGTAATGCGCATAAGCTCCTCGGAGGTACAAAGTCCTTTGGATGTTATTCTAAAAAGCAATAAATTTGGGGAAACATCCTGAATAACTGCTGGTGTGGATAGTGAATATAAACGTCATTACTTTTATACGGATGTTGTAGCCAATTAAAATGAGAAGACAATTATTTTTAATATTCTTAATGCTAATAAGCGTAACTGCTTATAGTCAAGATACATTAACGTCAATCAAACTCTCTGACCTTGGAGAACCCCATGACTTCAGTTATCAAAAAAACTGGGTGTATTTTAAGCTAAAGAACGACATTGTTGTTGAGATAATATATCATCTCCCCGCCCAATCTGGTTGCGGTGTAAACGCAACAGCTTCAATGACAATTGCAAAAACTAAAAAAGGCGAAACAATCAGAATTTTAGATTTATGTAATACTTGGGATAATTACATTAAAGGGCAATTTGTAAAAATTACTCCAGCAACAAAACCTTCATTTGGAGTTTCGACACCTTTTACTTTAAAAGAGAACCCAGAGACAAAGAAATTTGAACCTTCTAAATTTGACTTGACAATATTGAAAACAACTTGGGGCTCGCTCCCAGAGAAATAGCAACTGGCTACAACAAGAGCTATACCCAATGCAGGCAACCTTACAAACCGAAACTCTCCTACTCTAAAACGTCAAAGCAAAGCTTTGACCTTAGAAAAATATAAGATAAAACCTTAGCTTTGACTTACAACACACTAACCCAAACACTCTGCTCCGCAATCCAGCACAGGGCATAGCCAAATCGTTATCTGCAACCTAAAAATAAATAATTATGGATAAACAAGTATTTGACGAAATTAAAACTTCTTTTTTAGAAGAGATAAGTGAACGAAAAAACACCTTTGACCCTAAATCATTTAGAAACTTCTTTAATTTATATAGAGGTTTCTTGTACAACAACCCACATATTCCCGATACATATTTTGAGGAAGTTACAAAAATGAACGCTTCATCTAAAAAACATATTTCAGAAAAAAGTAGCAACGAAAAATTGCAAGGGATTATTGATAATTTAAGAACAGACATTGAATTATTATTCTATATAGATAAAGATTTGTAGTTTTTTATAAGTGAAAGTTTATTTAGTATTGGGAATATCTCATATACCGAATTGAATATTAAATGACGTACCAAACCTTGCAGACGACCTGTTGTTTTCGAGTTCACAAACGAAAACCACTTCTCGCCATTTTCTTTAATGACAATTTCTAATTGATAGTCTTTGTCTTTTTGCCATTCAAATATGAATAAGTTTTTATGGTCACTTTGACTATTTATAATATCAAATCCATAGAATATTATTGCTTGTATTTCTTCGTGTTTCATGTTTTTTTGTTTTTATTTTAGTCGAAATCGACGGAATTAGAATTTGTGTTAGAGAAAGGACGGAAGCAGATAACATCAGCTATAAGTAATGCTACCTTTCGGTGTGCCGTGGCGAACCCGCTTCGTAATCCGCCAAAGCTCCACTTTCGCAAACTCAAAAAATATTGCAAAAGCGCACCTTTGGCTAACATTCCTATTAACCGAAAAAATCCTATATTTAATGTCGCACTACTCATAGCCAATCGTTATGGTGCATACGGTATGGTAAAGGCACATAGTTTACAAAGTTAAAGGGACATAGTTTACACTTTTTTAGGAGTTAATTTGATACAAAAATCAAAAGAACTTGAATTTTGCCAACGCACGACAAAAATAAGAACCTGAATGAAGAAAATCGGAATAATAGGACCAAACAATAAAATGTGCAGCAAAGAACTTTACGACTTTGGTGTGCAACTCGGACGACAAATAGCAACTAACGACAGGACTTTTGCTTGTGGTGGACTTGGTGGCTTTATGGAAGCGGTTTGCAAGGGCGTTAAACTATCCCCCAACACATTCAACGGACAAACAGTTGGGATTTTACCAGACGATACATCAGACAACGCAAATCCCTTTATTGACACAGCAGTTGCAACAGGACAAGGCATCGCACGAAACATTATCATCGTGAAAACAGCAGACATAATTATTGCAGCAGGTGGAGGAGCAGGAACACTGTCTGAAATCGCTTTTTCTTGGCAACTTGAGAAAAAAGTATTGTGTTTAACCAACTTTGAAGGTTGGGCAAAGGAACTCGCAGGTAAAAACTTAGATGACAGACAAAACGGCTTACTCATTCCGGTAAATAACATTGATGAGATCCTAAAACACCTTGACAATGGATAAGGTGCTGATGTTTCATAGAGTTTTACCTGAGAAGCAAATCACATATCCCAATGCTTACTCAACTTTCGGAACACTTATTTCGCAGGAGTATTTTGAAAATGTTTTATCGTGTCTGTCTGACAACGGCTTTCATTTTGTAACCGTTTCAGAACTGACAAGGCGAAGCAGCACCGACAAACTTGTTGCACTCACTTTTGATGACGGCTACTTAGATAACTATGAATTTGCCATGCCATCGCTTCTAAAGTTTAATGCAACTGCAACTTTTTTTCCAGTTGTAAATCCCTGCAAAAACAACACAGTTTTACCGCTTGACATTTATTATCAGTGTATTGATGAAATGGATCTGAGCGAAACAGAACGAACAGAATATATATCAGGAACAACAAAACGAAACTTTTATTGGGAAGAACCTGATAAGCAAATGAATACGCTCCATTCCCTTTTCAAGTCATTGCCGCAAAAAAACAGAGTGAGTTTTATGAGAGCTGAACAACTTAAAGAATTATCAGACATAGGTTTTGAAATCGGTTCACACGGTATGACACATTCATTATTGATTGCCGACTATATGAACAAAGAAAAAGCATTGAACGAACTGCAAAAATCAAAACAATGGCTTGAAGCGGTAACGGGCTTGCCCGTTACCGCTTATTGTTTTCCAGCAGGTCGTTACAATGCCGATATAATAGATCTTGCTAAACAAATCCGTTACACTTCAACTTGTTTGGTGGTTCGCAATGAAAATGAGAAAGAGGTTTTGCCTTCGTATGATAGAATTTTTGTAAAACCCAATTCGCTTGACGAATTGAAAGCAGCATTAGGAATTGAATGAAAATATCAGCAATCATAGTAACCTGTAATCGCTTGGAATTGATTCCGAGAGCATTAAAAACGGTAAGCGGTCAAACACGCAAACCAGACTATGTGTATGTTATATCAAACTCAACAGACGAAAATTACTTCAAAGAACAAGAAATCTGTAAAGAATTTGGATTTGAACTTTTCAAGAATAACAGAAGTGAAAACTATGCAGGAGCATTAAACACCGCAGTTGAAGAAATTGTAAAGCAACAAGGTATTAGAAACAATATCTATTTCTCTTCGCTTGACGATGATGATGTTTGGCTGCCTGATTATTTGAAAGAGATTGAAGCAAGCAATACAGATGATTTTGATTTAATCGCAGCAAATTATTTGAGAAAAAGCGATGATGAAAATTTACTAATGACTTTACCGGCAGAACTTTCAGAGAATGACTTTCTGAAAGGAAATCCGGGCATCGGCGGTTCAAATACGTTTATCAGATTAGAGACAATGTTAAAAGCAGGTTGCTTTGATGAAGCTTTGCATTCATCAGTTGACAGAGATTTTTTTGTTCGGGTGTTTCTGCAAAAACCAAAGTATAATATCATTTCAAAACACCTTGTAACAGCATACACTGAAAAGAATAGAGAACGCCTCACAACAAATCGAGAGAAGAAAATTAAGAGTTTAAAGATTTTCTATTACAAGTATCAGCATTTAATGATTGAGGCAGACAAAGAGCAGTTTTTTCAAAGAGCAAGGAATTATTTTTCAATTGAACAATCGGAAATAGTAATCAACCATCAGCAAGTAAAACCAATCAGAAAATCAGAATTGGAGTTTAAAAACAAGGGTGATTATCAGTTTGTTATTGGTTTTATTGCGGGCAATGCAATTACTACTCAAAGAATTGTCAAGCAGATTATTGAGAAGAAAATACCAGTTGATTTGGTATTAATGATTGAAGATGTGCCGAAAGGAGCAACATTATCAGACACTGAAAATCTTTTTAAAGAAAATTCAATTCCTTATTTGATTATAAAAGATAAGGATTGGAAACAAAATTTGAAGAAAGGGCATTACGGTGAATATTATCAGCAGTTTTCCGACATCAATTCAATTCCGTTAGGCAGAACCATATTACACCATCATCTTTTCACAGAAACTACAACTTTTGACAATCCAGTATTTTGGATTATTGATGATGATATTACTTTCAGATCTGTTGTAAGCCCATTTTCAGAGATTGAAACAATTGATGTATTCAAAATTATCAATGAAAATAAGGACAAAGCAGAAGCATTGATTGGCGGAATAAGCAATGACCCACCAGTTCCATTATTAAGTTGCATCAGGTCGCAATTGATTGACTTTTATCATAGCACAATTTCAGGTGGTAACTTTGAGCTTGATAATTTTTCACTTAGGGAAAAGCCCGATTACTATTATGATTTATCCGACCTGCATAGCGACCATATGGAAGTTCCGATTTATCATTCTTCAATCAGCGATGATGATTTAAAGCAAATATTTTCAGGCAAATCACTTTCAAGACCCTCATTGCAAAAAGTAGTGAAAGCAATAAACAAGACCATTACACGCAGAGGTGCTAATACATTAGTATTTAATCGTGAGTTACTTCAATACTACCCTGTTATCAATTTGGAAGTAAACAATAAGCACGCAAGAAGAGGCGATTTGGTTTGGGCTTTACTCAATCAAGTGGTTTCGGGCAGAACAATTTTTGAGCATACATTTTCACTTGAACATAATCGTCCCCTTGCAGAATTTGATTTAAAGAAGGAACTTGACAAAGCAGCTTATGATATAATCGGCTATGCCTTTGCTAAAGCAATACTGAAATCATTAAAAACCATACAACAAGAAACCGAACCACACCAACCAAAGGATAGTTTTGAAAAACTCATACAGGATGATTTTTACAATCGGTTTTATGATGCTTATTCTTATTTTCTCAATCGCAGGAAAGTAAGGTTTTTAATGAACTTCCATCGAATTTCAGGTTTGACCATGTTGTTGGCAGAGCAAAGAGCAACAGCAAAAGAATTGTATAAACAGCTTGCTGATGAAAGCCTACTTGTCACATTTGAGCGAACTATGACTGAAGCATTACAAGAAGAAACATTGAAATCATTTTTCAGAGAATTGACCACAGCAATTTTTAGTTACAGCAAGTCCATTGCAGAGGTTTCAGAAGATGATGATAAATACAGAAGCCATTTAGAGCAGTTTTTAAACCTGAAAAAAAAACTACGAAAATTAGGAAGTGGTGCAGAGGGCATTGTATTTACCGATGATATTTCTGTTTACAAATGCTATTTTAATATTCTTGACAACGAGTGGAAATATCTGAAATCAAAATCTGAAAGTTTCAGCAAAAGCGACTTTTTAGAAAGGATTGAATGTTTTGAGATGGTTGATTTTCGTTTTGTCCGTTATCCGTATCATCATTTCAGACCATTACAAAACATCACGGTTTCGCAGCTTACTGAATTTCTGAAATTTTGTAAACAAAATGATTTTGTCTTTACCAATATAAAGCCGAGCAATTTCATTCAAACCAGTTCAGGAGCAATAAAATTGATTGATTACGGCAAATCATTTGAGCCGTTCAATCAGGAAAAATTTATAAATACAATCAAACGAGCTTTTTTGCTTCACAAAAAGCCTACAATGAAAAGTGAGGATTTTCAAAATCTTACAGCACGAATAAATGTTGGTGATGAGCCTATTGAAATAAAAGGATGGGGAAGACTTTGGAAAGCAATTGAGCCAAGGAAAAAAGAAGAAATCTTAGACGCAGAAATTATTTCAATCATAAAAGAGTTTACCCCTAAAAAGGTTTTGGATTATGGTTCAGGAAAATGCAAAACAGCCAAACGAATTGAAACTGAAACAACAGCAAATGTTTTTGTCCATGACATCAACGAAAGTGTATTAACTGCAAGATGCGGTGATTTACAAAGATACTTTCCAAACGACAGCAAGTTTGATAATACTTTTGATTTAGCATTACTTAATCTTGTTTTATGTGAAGTTGACAACAAAACATTGAACAGCATTTTATCAAACATAAAAAAGGCACTGAAAAAAAATGGAAAGCTAATTGTTTCCGTTTGTAATCCTGACTTCGCACACGTTCACAAGACAGAGTTTCAAAACAGAAATTCAATTCCACAATCAAACACTAAGGAAGAAATCATTACAAAAACCTGCATTTATACAGGAAATAATAAAATTGAGCATCACCGCCCATCAGAAAACTATTTGCGACTATTCAAACACCAAGGTTTTGACATAACTAAAGTATCGGACACAAACGGTATTAATCTTGAAACACTTGAAGCTGCATCGGATTTTAAAATATTTATCTTGACGAGTGAAAAATAATTTCCCATATCAACCATTCATTATTCTTGGAACTGCAAGGACAGGTTCAACAATGCTTTGGAGTTATCTCAACTCACATCCTGACATTCTATGTTTAAGAGGTGTTTATGGCTCGACATCGAAAATCAACTTTGGTAAATTTTATGGCGAACTTCCCGAAGAATATCATTCATCAGAACTGATAAAACTAAGAAACGAAAGTCCTATTGAGTTTCTTGAAAACTATGTTTGGAATGAATACTCTAATCCATTCAAAGCGATTGGCTTTAAATATTTCTATGACCACGACAGACATCTATCAAACAAAGAAGAAGTGATAAGTTATTTTATGGAAAACCGAGCGATTAAGTTTTTGCACTTAAAAAGGGATAACCTTTTGGCGACACTATTTTCTTACAAACGAGCATTGGCACAACAACAATGGACTAAAGCCAATACTAATTTTTTGACTTCAATTACTGTTCAGGAGTGCAACGACTACTTTCAACAAATTCTTGATAGCCAAAGGCGGTATGACGAATTGTTTACAGACAGAACATTACCAGTAAGTTATGATAATCTTCTAAAAGCAACAGAACGAACACTTCAAGATGTTTTGGAATTTATTGGAGTTAAAGCTATATCACTAACGACAGAGACAAGCAAAAACAGAGAAACAAAACTTTCTGACTGTATTACAAATTATACCCACCTGAAAACCCATTTCAAAAGAACCGATTATGCAAAATACTTCAATGAATAATACACGCAGCAGTCACACACATCGCCAAGCCACACCAACCACCGCTAAAAGTAATACTTGGCAAAAAAGTGTGTCTGCCCAAAGAAACGGACGAAAAAGAAAAAACGAAGGCACGACACTGTATAAAAGCAATAGCGGTTTGGGTGTAAGCTCGAACCGTTTTTGCTTTTAATTAAGTATATTGCTATCCTAAAGTAAGTACGTTTAAATTCGCTACTGCTCTTATACCAGTCGTTAACGCATGTAGGTAGTAATAAAAGATATGAGGGAGCCGATGAGGCTGCGAAATTTTATAAGCGAAATTTAAGAATTTTTTCTAACCTGAACAGAATACCCGTAACTAAAGAAGACAGAATTTTTATTCTCTCTTGTGGCAGCCATACTGTCTTTATGAGAGAGTTCATGAAACGTAGCACTCAATATAAAATGGTTAATACTTTAGAATATCTAAAATAAAAACTGATCGTCAAGGCACAATCAAAAACGGTTTGAGCTTAAACTCAAACCGTTTGTATTTCAGCTAAAGG
>Ga0209187_1004295_pt1 | contig 10984 bp, 10 predicted proteins | sample BantaG_FD_187430 | JGI IMG/M metagenome (GOLD analysis project Ga0209187, IMG submission 187430) | Marine algal microbial communities from Bantry Bay, Ireland - BantryBay_4 metaG (SPAdes) (version 2) | ecosystem: Host-associated > Algae > Red algae > Unclassified | place: Bantry Bay, Ireland... | reverse complement strand
TTCGCTAACAAGACCAACCTTGGTCATAATTTCATCAGAGAAAAACCGGGGTTCAATGCCGTGTTCGTTTTTCAAGATGTCCAAGGCTTTGGCATTTTCAAATGTATATTCCCCGAGGCTGCTATCATTGGCAGACTTACAGGCGTACTTGATCATGGCCTGATCGCTGTTTGAAAAACTGTTCCAGATATCCAGATTTATGCCAAGGGATAATGAAGCTCCGGGCTCATGAAATCCCGGGGCGTAATAGTAGGGCGCTTCGCGGTAAAATCCGAACGCCAGATCATTCCAAGGACCCACCCATTCGGTCGCGTCAATCGCGCCGGATTGCAGGGACTGATAAATCTCGCCCCCGGGCAACGGACGCGCTGAGCCGCCAAGCCGCCTTATGACTTCGCCGCCAAGGCCCGGCATGCGCATAATGAGACCGTTAAAGTCTTCGAGACTGTTCATTTCGCGCTTAAACCAACCGCCCGTTTGATGACCTGTATTTCCCGCCTGTAGGGGTTTGATGTTAAAGCGCGCTGAGAGGTCGTCCCAAAGCTCTTGTCCGCCGCCAAACTCTACCCAGCCCATGATTTCTGCCGCAGTCATGCCCATGGGAACAGCAGTGAAGAACGAGAACGCTTTTGATTTACCCTGCCAGTAATACTCAGCGGCGTGGTACATATCCGCCGCGCCCGTCGAGACCGCATCAAAACATTCCAGCGCGCCAACAAGTTCTCCCGCCGCGTAGACTTTGCAGTCTATACGGCCATCGCTCATATCATGCATGGCTTTGGCAAAGCGGTTTGGCATTTGGCCAAGTCCGGGAAAGTCTTTCGGCCATGACGTTGCGATGCGAAGTTGTCTTCGATTTTTAGAGATATTCGGAGAGGCGATGCCGTCGCGACTCGATGCAGTAGGTACGTCTTTGCCCTTCGCGCCCAAAACACCGACAACCCCTGCGCCCGTCGCAAGCGCAACGCCCGCTGTCAGTATATTCCGTCGTTTCATGGCATATCCCCCATAGGTCTCCAGCCATTCGCGCCGAGAACTTCTGCGGGGCGGAAGCGGGCTTTGTAATCCATCTTGGGACTGCCTTCGACCCAGTAGCCCAAATAGAGATAGGGCAGACCGGAGTTTTTACAGCGCTCTATGTGTTCGAGGATCATATATTTCCCGAGACTAAGCGATGCGAGGTCCGGGTCAAAGAAACTATAGACCATAGATAGGCCGTCGCTAAGCTCATCAATCAGCGCGCAGGCCACAAGCTCATATTCTGCATTACGGTATTCTACAATCTCTGTGCGCGAGGCGCACTCTTCGACCATCATTTCGTAGCGCATGAAATCCATATCCGACATACCGCCGCCTTCGTGCCGCGCAAGCAGGTAGCGCTGCATCAGAGCGAATTGTTCTTGGGTCGCATAAGACTCTTGGACTTCGCGGCTAAGACCGCGGTTACGGGACGCAATGCGCTTGAAGCTTTTGCTAGGTTTGAATTGCCCGGCGAGGATGCGCAGGGATTTGCATTCTTTGCAGGCCTCGCAAGCCGGACGGTAAATCACATTTTGCGAACGCCGAAAGCCGGCATGGGTCAGATAATTATTCAGGTGGGGGCCAGAGAGCGGGTCAAGCTGTGTGAAAATTTTGCGCTCCATACGACCGGGCAGATAAGGGCACGGCGCAGGTATTGTCAGATAAAATTGCAGTCTTTGCGGATCGAACGGACGAGTCATATTTATTTATACCGCAATCATCGACGTTAGATATTAAAAAATAAGGGCGAGAGCAGGCTGAAGCTGAGCCAAAGTAATATAATCAACGGAATACCGAACTTGGCGAAGTCCGCAAATTTGTAACGTCCCGGCCCCATGACAAGCAGATTGGTTTGATAGGCGATTGGCGTGGCGAAGCAGCAATTCGCCGCAAAGATAACCGTCAGAACCATCGCGATAGGGTCGATGCCCGTTTCTGCGCTGATGGACAGGGCTATAGGTGTAAATAAAAGCGCCGTCGCACTGTTGGATAAAATGTTCGTCAAAATAGCAACCAGCAAGAAAAGCGCTGCGATGAGTATTTGTGTCCCAAAGGGCTCAAATATCTCAACAACCAGATGGCCGATATAGGCCGCCGCGCCGGTATTCTCTAGCGCGAGGCCCATGGCAAACGCTGCGCCAATCAATAAGAAAATCCGCATATCGAGGGCGCGCACGGCTTGCCGGACATTAATGCACCCCGCAGCAATCATTGTAATCGCGCCGGTTAGGGCCGCGATCTCTATGGGGACGAGGCCTGTTGCGGCGGCCAAAATAGTTGAGGCGAATATGAGCCGCGCCGACCAAGATTTGCGAATATCGGGAAGTTCAGCCGTCGACCATTCCAGCAATAACACATCGCGGTTGGTGCGGAGTTCTTGCATGTCCGCCTCGTAGCCAAACAGTAAAAGCGTATCGCCCGCCTCAAGCCGAATATCGAGCATGCGCGTGCGGATCATCCGGGACTTACGCTGTATCCCCAGCACTAAGCATCCGGTCTGCCGCCGAAAACCGATTTGCTCGATATTGCGGCCAATCATGCGTGAGCCCGGCGCAATCACGGCTTCGCTGATAACAATCGTATCTGATGGTTTTGAGGTTTCGCCCTCTTCATGGAAACCCGCAATGTCGAGCATACCCTTGAGATAGTTCGAGTCTGTTGAGAGTAAATTTGAGAGTGACTTACGCGTTGCGGCTACGATGAGGATATCCCCGTCTTGAAGCTTGTGGTCAAAAGGCGGGAGTAGGGTGGTTTCGCCGGATTGAATCATACGAACCGTGACGTTGCGGAGCTTGGGATAAAGCCCGGCCCTTGGCGTAACATTATACAATGGGTGATCGCGCGTGACGCGGATCTGGGCAATATATTGCTGCCCGCCGCTGCTGACTTCGTTCTCTAAGGATTGGCTTTTGGGGAGCAGGATTGGAGCCGCAAAAATAATATAGGCCGCGCCGATAGCGGCCAAAGTTATGCCGGGGCCGAACTGTGTGAAAAAGCTTAGCGTGTCGCCTGTCGTGCGCCGAAGAACGTCATTTACAAGCAAGTTTGTCGACGAACCGATCAAGGTCGTCATACCCGCGAGAATACAGATAAAGCTCAGCGGCATCATATATTTTGAGGCGGAAGATCTGAGCCTTGACGCCATGGCCGACAGTACAGGGATGAACATGACCACAACGGGCGTATTGTTCATGAACATCGACACGGCAAAGGCGAGGGCGAAGACAAATGTCATCGTGCGGCGGGGGCGTTTATCAAGAGAGCTGTTGATCTTCATGATCGGCCCTTCAAGCGCCCCTGTATGAAACAGCGCTTGGCCGACCACGAGAAGTGCCATAATCGTAATGAGTGCGGGCGCTGCAAAGCCTGACAATAATGACGTGCTGTTGAGGCCTTCGGAGTTGGCGGGCGCGAAGAAGTTAAAGAACAACAAGAGCGCGGCAATGACGCCTACCGATATGGCCTCAATCGAAAAGCGTTCCCGGAAATAGAAATAGACGGCGACTCCGACGAATATCATCGTCGCCCACATTTGCCATGTCGGTGTTACCGCCAATGCGTCCATCTGTGACTGTCTCTCCCTAGCTCAGAGGAAACGTAACATGCACGCTTAGCCCTGCATAGCGAGACTTATTGAAAAGACGATTTATTATTGAACTAAGCCTCGCAAATATATGAATTTGCATCTTTTTTATTGAGATCAACCTTCATTAAGCCATTCAGCGACGCGCGGAGCGAAATAGGTGAGAACGCCGTCGCATCCGGCCCGCTTCAAGCTGGTGAGTGCTTCCAGAATAACGCGCCTTTCGTCAATCCAGCCGTTTTGCGCGGCGGCCATAATCATCGCATATTCACCGCTGACCTGAAACGCAAATGTCGGCATTTGATAGGTCTGTTTCAGGCGGGAGATAATGTCCAGATAGGGCAGGCCGGGCTTAACCATAATCATGTCCGCGCCTTCTTCTATATCAAGCGCGACTTCACGCAGGGCTTCATCTGAATTGCCAGGGTCCATTTGGTAGGTACGCTTATCGCCCTGCAAGGACGACGCTGTCCCGATGGCGTCCCGGTAAGGGCCGTAAAAACCTGACGCGTACTTCGCCGCGTAGGACATAATTGAAACATCTTGATAACCGGCGGCGTCGAGCGTGGTGCGGATAGCGCCGACGCGGCCATCCATCATATCTGACGGGGCGACGATGTCTGCGCCTGCTTGGGCGAGTATCAAGGCTGCTTCTGAGAGTGCAGCTACGCTGTCATCATTCAGAATTCGTCCATCTGACAAGAGCCCGTCATGCCCATGATCCGTGAACGGGTCGAGGGCGGCATCCACGATGAGGCCAATTCCAGGAACTTCTGACTTAACCGCATTTATGGCTTGTGGGATCAGCCCATTTGGATTTAGCGCTTCGCTACCCTGGCCATCTTTATATTTTGGATTAATATGCGGGAAGAGGGCTATCGCGGGAATGCCGAGAGCCGCGGCGCGCTTGGCGTCCTTCACAAGCTCGTCTAGGTTCACCCGGTCAACACCCGGCATAGACGGCACAGGGTCGCGGGGCGTCTTGCCGTCTGAGACGACTATTGTCCAAATCAGATCATTGGGCGATAAAGTCGTCTCGCGCACGAGGCGGCGCACCCAATCGGACTGCCTATTTCGGCGCATTCTTACATTTGGATAGCTAGGCACTTAAAACTCCGGAATTTCAGCTATTTATACACAGCGGTATGATAATCCCACAAGAAAATAAGTGCGTCGTTTCGGCATTGGAATTTTTAACAAATCCAATATACTAAACGCAACATGACTCAGAAGTACCGAAATCATTTTGAAAGCGCCGTCGCGTCTGTCCGTCAAGAAGGACGCTACCGCATCTTTCGCGACATCCGCCGCAAACGCGGCGCGTTCCCGATTGCGACGTGGTACAAGGATGAGACGTCCGAGCAAGATATTACTGTGTGGTGCTCTAACGATTATCTCGGCATGGGCCAAAATGAATGCGTAGTTGAAGCGGTAAAGTCTGCGGTTGACGCCACGGGCACAGGTTCCGGCGGCACGCGTAACATCTCTGGTACGACCCATTACCATGTACAGCTCGAGAAAGAGCTCGCAGACCTCCACGCCAAAGACCGCGCGCTTGTGATGACGTCAGGTTATGTCGCCAACGAGGCCACGCTCGGTGTGATGAGCAAAATTCTTCCCGGCTTGATTATCTTCTCCGACGAGATGAACCACGCCTCTATGATTTCCGGTATTCAGCGCGCGCGCTGCGCAAAACATATTTTCAAGCATAATGATTTGGCGGATCTTGAAGCCAAACTTAAAGCGGCGCCACAAGACGCGCCTAAGCTCATCGCGTTTGAGTCCGTTTATTCTATGGATGCCGACATTGCGCCGATTGCTGAGATTTGCGACCTCGCGGATAAATACAATGCGCTCACCTATATCGACGAAGTTCACGCAGTGGGCATGTACGGGCCGACAGGCGGCGGCATTTGCGAAGCGCGCGGCCTTATGGGTCGCATCGACATTATCCAAGGTACGCTCGCTAAAGCTTACGGCATGATTGGCGGCTATATCGCGGCGGATGAAACCATAATTGACGCTGTACGCTCTATGGCGTCCGGATTTATCTTTACGACCTCCATCCCGCCAAGCACGGCAGCGGGCGCACTGCGTTCGGTCAAGGTTTTGAAAATCTCGCCCGAAATGCGCGAAAAGCATCAAGAGCGTTCGAACGCCCTCAAAGATCGTTTCCGCTCTGAAGGCTTTCCGTTCATTGACGGGGATACACATATCGTCCCGCTCATGGTCGGCGACCCGGTCAAGTGTCAGGCTTTATCTACGAAGCTTATCGAAGACTTCGGCATCTACGCTCAGCCCATCAACTATCCAACCGTCCCGCGCGGCACGGAGCGTCTGCGCTTTACACCTAGCCCGTTCCACACAGACGCCATGATGGACGATTTGATGACAGCTCTTCGCCAAGTCTGGGCCGAGCATAAGCTAGAGCGCGTCAAAGTCGCTTAGTCTTTTGGCCTAAGCAGATATGCGAGGCGTTCCAATAACTCGATCATTACTGCAGTTCCTACAAAACTAATCCCGTAAGCAAGCTCTTTGACCAACATCATAATGTAGGGTTTTATCGCTAGGTCTGATAGTAGTGACCTTGCTGTTGCAAATTCGGATATAGCAGCAATGCAGTACATGACTCCACATAGCAGAATAACTATTTTAGTTATGAATATTAATCGACGTGTAAAAAGCACTATTTCCTCCCAGTTTTTATGATTCTTTTAGGCAACGTATTGATAAGACACCAGAGTGAAGTTATGATCGCCACAAATGAATTTATGGAGTCGGCACATGAGCGCAGCGGCAAACGATCAGGGCACGGCCCACCTTTCAAATTATTTCACGGAGAGCCTCGAGACGCGCGATCCTGAACTGTTCGAATCCATTCTAAATGAGCTGCACCGGCAGCAGCATGAGATCGAGTTGATTGCGTCCGAGAATATTGTCTCCAAGGCTGTCCTCGAAGCGCAAGGTTCTGTTCTGACCAACAAATATGCCGAGGGTTATCCGGGCAAGCGCTATTACGGCGGGTGCCAACATGTGGACGTCGCCGAGCAGCTGGCCATTGACCGCGCGAAAAAGCTCTTTGATTGCGGGTTCGCGAACGTACAGCCGAACTCCGGTTCACAGGCGAACCAAGGCGTTTTCCTTGCTTTGCTATCGCCCGGCGACACAATCCTCGGCATGGACTTGGCATCCGGCGGTCACCTGACCCACGGCGCGCCGCCGAACATGTCCGGCAAATGGTTCAACGCTATTGCTTACGGCGTCAAAGCCGACACGCACCTGATTGATTATGACCAAGTCGAAGCTCTCGCGCTTGAGCATAAGCCAAAGCTCATCATATGCGGCGGCTCTGCTTATTCTCGCCAGATTGACTTCAAAGCTTTTCGCGAGATTGCGGATAAAGTCGGCGCACTTCTGCACTGCGACATGGCGCATTTCGCCGGGCTCGTGGCCAGCGGCACACACCCAAGCCCGTTCCCGCACGCGCATGTTGCGACGACGACAACCCATAAAACCTTACGCGGACCGCGCGGCGGCATGATCCTAACGAATGATGCCAAGCTCGCCAAGAAATTTAACTCGGCAATTTTCCCCGGCCTTCAAGGCGGACCCCTCATGCACGTGATTGCGGGTAAAGCTGTCGCGTTCGGCGAAGCCCTTAAGCCGGAATTTAAAGCCTACGGTCAGCGCGTTATCGATAATTGCCAAGCTATGGCGAGCGCCCTTGTTGAGGCGGGTTACGCCGTTGTCTCCGGAGGTACGGATACGCATTTGGCGCTCATCGACCTCTCGCCAAAGGGCGTGAAGGGTAATGCAGCGGAGAAGGCTCTCGGACGGGCCTACATCACCTGTAACAAAAATGGCATCCCTAACGACCCGGAAAAGTTCACCATCACATCCGGCATTCGCGTCGGCTCCCCCGCCGGCACAACCCGCGGCTTTGGCCCCGCAGAGTTCCGCGAAATCGGTCAATTGATGGCGGAGGTCTTGGACGGCCTTGCCGAAAACCCTGAAGGCAACGCCGAAGTTGAAGCCTCCGTCAAAGTGCGCGTCATGGCGCTAACAGCTAAGTTCCCGATTTACGAAGGCTAATTCACGCCAATAACCACCACTCATTCCCGCGAAAGCGGGAACCCATCTCTTACCCTCACCACATGAAATGGATGTCCGGAAATGGGCCCCCGTTTTCACCGGGGGTGATAGTTTGTTTAGCTATATTCCATTTACGAACTGATGTTCACTATATATACGCATAAACATTATGCGATGCCCATTTTGTAGTAGTGAAGACACACAGGTCAAAGACAGCCGTCAAGCTGAGGACAATACCGCTGTGCGCCGTCGCCGTTTGTGCGGAAAGTGCAGCGGACGGTTTACAACATTCGAACGGGTGCAGCTTCGGGAATTGACGATAGTTAAGAAATCCGGACGCCGCGTGCCGTTTGACCGGGATAAACTCGCGCGCTCCATTATGATAGCTCTGCAAAAACGTCCCGTCGATCCGGAACGCGTGGAGCAGATGATTAGCGGCGTGGTAAGGCAGTTAGAGTCCTCCGGTAATTCAGACATCACCTCTGATCAAATCGGCGAACTTGTCATGGAAGGTCTCGGCGGTCTCGATAAGGTCGGCTATGTGCGATACGCTTCTGTATACCGGGATTTCCGCGCGACGCAGGATTTCGAGGATTTCATCGAAGAAGAGAAGCTCGCGGATGACGCGCCCGGTAAGTCAGAAGAAGAGTAAGCCTTGCCACGTCCCCATGTAACTCTCAAACTCGCCACATCATTGGATGGTAAAATCGCGCTCGCCAATGGCCAGTCTGAATGGATTACGGGCGAAAAGGCGAGGGCGGCGGGGCGTAAACTGCGCGCCGAGCACGACGCCATTGTTATTGGCGCGAATACGGCTGTGCTTGATAACCCGCAACTTACCACTCGGATTGACGGGGAAGCCGACCCGATACGTGTTGTTTTCGATACGCACCTTCGTATGTCCCCAGAGTCGAACCTCGTTCTCACAGCGCGCGATACGCCGGTTATTATATTTGGTAAGAATGATGTAAGTGATGCCGCTAAAGCTCTGAAACAATTAGGTGTTCAGGTTTTATCTCTGCCGCATTCCGAGCAGGGTCTTGACGTAAATGCGGCTCTGAATGTGCTGCATGGCCAAGGAATTCGGCAGCTTCTGCTCGAAGGGGGCGGGACATTGGCGGCGAGTTTTATCCGTGAAAAAGCTGTGGACGTCATTGAGTGGTTTCGTGCCCCGATTATTTTGGGCGGAGATGGCCGTGATGCTGTCGGCATGTTGGGTCTGGAAAATATGAATGACGCTTTCAAATTCGACGTCATTGATAGCCGCTTAGTCGGCAATGACCGCCATGAGCGCTACCAGAGAGTGATCTAATGTTTACAGGCATTATTACGGATATCGGCTCTATTAAGAGCCTCACGCGCGAGACTGGTGATGACCGGGGTGACGCTCACTGGGGCGACACGCGTATGGAGGTGACGTCTTCCTATGCTGCGGACGGCATCGAAATAGGCGCCTCAATAAGCATTAGCGGCGCGTGTATGACGGTTGTTGAGAAAACATCCGTTGGTTCTGGGTGTACATTTGCTTTTGATGTGTCTGATGAAAGCCTATCTAAGACCACAATGGGCGATTGGGAGGCGGGTCGTCCCGTCAACCTCGAACGCGCTTTAACCGGCAAAGACGAGATGGGCGGCCATATGGTGACGGGCCATGTCGACGCTGTCGGGACTTTGGAATCGCGAACAGAGATTGCGGGCTCGCTAAATTTGCGGTTCAATGCGCCTGACGATATTATGTTCGGGATTGCGCCTAAAGGCTCCATCACTATCGACGGCGTGTCTTTGACGGTTAATATTGTCGAGAAGAACGCCTTTGAAGTGAACATTATTCCGCACACTGCGGCGGCAACGACCCTTGGAAAACTGCAGGCTAAAAGTAAAGTAAACCTAGAAATTGATGTCATCGCACGCTATGTCGCGCGGTACTTGGATCACATGACACACGGAAAGCGCCCCTAATGGCTTCAAAGACTGATAATACCCTCAATGAGGCGACCTTTGACCAGGTGTATAACCTCGCGACGCCGGAAGAGATCATCGATGATGCCCGCAATGGCCGGATGTATATCCTCGTCGACGCCGAGGACCGCGAGAACGAAGGCGATCTGATCATACCCGCGCAGTTTGCAACGCCTGACGCGATTAACTTCATGGCGAAATTTGGCCGCGGGCTTATCTGTTTGGCTATAGAGCAAGCGCGCGCTGACCTTTTGGGCTTATCCAACATGTCCGCCGATAACCGCTCGCGTTTTGAGACCGCATTTACCCAGTCAATAGAGGCCCGCGAAGGCGTAACGACGGGCATTAGTGCTGGCGACCGCTCTCACACGATCCAAACCGCTATCGACCCAGAGACGCGCGCAGACGACATTGTCAGCCCTGGCCACATGTTCCCAATCATTGCTAAAGACGGCGGCGTTATGGTGCGGACAGGTCACACGGAAGCCTCTGTCGACATTTCGCGCCTTGCGGGTCTGAATCCGGCGGCCGTCATCTGCGAAATCATGAACGATGACGGCACGATGGCGCGTCTGGATGACCTCGTGAAATTTGCACAGTTCCACGGCCTGAAAATTGGCACGATTGAAGATCTCGTGGCCTACCGCATGAAGAAAGACCACTTCGTGCGCCACATCGCGACGTCTGATTTCACCTCGCAGAACGGTGATGAGTTCAAAATTCACGTCTACCGGAATTTTCTCGACAACCTTGAGCATGTGGCGCTGTCGAAAGGCGAGCCTAACAAAAACAAAGAAACCCTCGTCCGCGTCCATAAAGTCGACTTTGCAGGCGATATTCTTTATGAGGAAAGCCCGCGCTCTGGCCTGATTTGGGATGCCATGAAACAGCTGTCGGATTATGACGGCCACGCGGTGCTTGTCCTCATCCGTGAAGGTAGTATTGATACGCTGCTGGAACGCTTGGGCGCGCACAAAAGCGAGCTTAACCGCAAAGAGCAAAACATTCGCGAGTACGGCGTCGGCGCGCAAATCCTCGTCGATCAGGGCGTTCATAAAATGCGGCTGATCACGAACACAATGCCAAAGCTTATTGGCCTCGAAGCCTATGACCTTGAGCTCTCCGGGATTACCCCTCTGATTGCAGGCGAAAAATAATGACAAAAATTCTCGTTATTGAAGCGCGTTATTACGAAGGCATTTCCGATGCGCTTCTCGAAGGTGCGTTGGATGTGCTGCAAGCGGCAAAAGCTAAAATCACCAAAGTGACTGTGCCGGGCGCGCTCGAAATTCCGCATGTTATTGCCTACGCCGAAGCGGCGAAGGCGGG
>Ga0209187_1004294_pt1 | contig 10984 bp, 6 predicted proteins | sample BantaG_FD_187430 | JGI IMG/M metagenome (GOLD analysis project Ga0209187, IMG submission 187430) | Marine algal microbial communities from Bantry Bay, Ireland - BantryBay_4 metaG (SPAdes) (version 2) | ecosystem: Host-associated > Algae > Red algae > Unclassified | place: Bantry Bay, Ireland... | reverse complement strand
TCATCTACTGGCTGCATGAGCTTCAATCCGAAAGTAGACTGCAGTAGATTTTGCTCTTCGTTCACCCAAGCTTGTGGATAGTTTCTATTGAGGTCTAGTATCTTCCACGAAGCGGTAAATCCATCTTCATTGATCGTATGCTCATCTGGCAGAAAAGCGCCTAAGAAAGAGGGTGAGTTCCAAGAAGAGCTTATTTTCACATTCGTCTCCTTTCCTATGGGGCCAAACTGAAGAGAGTGACTTCCATTCAGATCAAGACCAAACCGAAATTCTAGCTCTTTCTTTTCTCGATCTATGGCAATCGGAATCTTCACCCCAGATTGGAAGCCGTTGATTTTTTCAATTCCAGATTCCATCTTGAAAGTGTCATCTCCATAATTGAGTATGATGTTATCATTGATTCCAGACATATCGGGTATCGATACTTGGAGAAAGGCTTGATCCCAAAGTATATCTTGGTCATCGATATTAAATGATTTGAAATCTGGTTGTTCGAACCAACCATCACAATGTATATTGGTCTGATAGAGCACTACATTGTAGAGGCCTCTTTTTCTACTTTCTGGATTAACAGTCCCATTTATATTTAAAAACTCAGGTAGAAAGTGGCTATGCTTAGTGTAAGTTTTTATTTCTCCATCCTTGTTTTCAAAGTAAGTCTTGTAGGGAATAGTCAAGACAGGCCCAACGATATCTTGTGCCTTGCCCCATTTATTGCTTACTTCTCGGACGACTTCCTGTTGGTTGTAGTTTCGTTCACGTATCAGATCTTGCACCAAGGAGTTTGGGATCATGAGCAACATGGTGATAAAGCCAATAGAGAGAATCTTAATTAATAGGGATTGCTTGAACCAAGATCTAAATCTTGAAGGCTTGGGTTCATTTAGATGATGCATTGTGTTAGATTTGAATTATTTAATAATTCCAATATTCAGTAAACAATGCTTAGAGTATGAGCTAGACTATTATTCGTAGGGGCTCGTCTAGTAAGCGTAAACTATCAAGCCATTTTGCTAAACTTCTTTCGGTACGCAAATTCTTCTCCTATAATAAAGCTAGGTAAAGTTTTGTTTATATAAAATGATGAAAAACAACTAGGTATATCTGTATATAGTCAATAATGTATACAAACAGGTACATGAAAAATCTGTATAAAACCCCTTGTTTACATTTTTCAATGTTGTTAATTTTGTGTTTATACACAAAAAACATTTATGAGACTTTTTTCGATAATTTTAATTTTAAGTTCATTTGTAAACTTGTATGGTCAAAGTATTAAAGAAGACACTAGTAGTTCTTCAGATTTATTTACTATATATATTAGGGATTATGAAAATTTCTCTGTTCTTAAAAATGGAGAAGAATTGGACTTAATGCATGGGGAAATGTATGATGACGATTTTGGATTTATTGAAACAAAAACAGTAAATTATTTTCCAATAATGATCTCTACGCACAAATTGGAAAAAGTTGATTCGAAAGATTTTTATGAATCAACGAAAAAACAATTTAGAGATAAGTTTTCTAACGTTGGTTGTATTGATAAAACTGCAGGTATACTTGGTCAAGCTGAAGATGTTATAATTTTAAGAGCGCCTGAAAATTTTCCATTTATGTACATAGTATATAATGGTTACTTATTTGACGATATGCTAGTTGATTTATTAAAATTGGATATAAAAAATGAGGCTGAGCTAAAGGAGTATCTATCGTTGATAGAAAACATTGAATTTTTAGAATGAGCCTCTGATAGCTTAGCGTGCGAAAAGCTGGATGTAGATCTTGTTATTAGTTATTGGATAGATTTTTATTTTGAATTTTTTCCAAGTAAGGGATAGTAGTCAGACGACCAAAAACATTTTTTTTAAAGTCTATATTTATTATCTCATTAAGACAAATACTGACATCTCAAAATTAATTTATTATCTTTAATTTTTACTAACCTAATAATTCAAATATGAGTCGATTACACACACACACACATTTTATCTCTTCCTTTCCATTGTAATTCTAATATTTTTCTTCCACAGTTGTGAGAAAGATAAAAATATTGAAACATTAAAAAAAGATACCTCAGCAGTAAGTGACCTCGAACCAGACAAATCAGATCAATCAGACCAAACGGACCAATTAAATCTAGAAGATTATTTATCTCATCTTTATGATACTTTAAATAACGGGTTAGTAACAGCGGAAGATATGAAGTCCTTGAGGATTTCAACAAATCAGTATAAAAATAATGGTGATAGATCAAGCAGCAGATTTATTCTTAGTGACATTAATGAGTTTAGTGTTGTGAAGAATATTTCTTTTGGTAAAATTATTTTTTCTATTCTAATAGAAGGAGATGTGCCTTACTCAGTATTTAACCTAATTATAAAGTATGATTTAGATTATAATGAAGTTGAAAAATATGTAGTAAGGTATAAAATGGATTTAAATTTTGGGAATAATTATTATCAACATTCTATTGGTTTTGATGAGTTTAGTGGAATTGTCCAAACATTTGATCCAGATCTAATATTCAGTTTAAACAGAAGTTCGGTTGATTGTCTTGATGATTTACCTTGTTGTGAACTTGGGGGCGCGGGTGGAGATGGCAGTCCAAATACTTCTACAGGCGGGCCAACAGGAAACTCAACAACTATACCTACCGAAGGAAGCTACAATTGGGACTCTGCTATTTCAGTTGATGATTGTATTTTTATTACAGGCTGTATGAAATGTTTTGGACCAACTGGTTGTGCTAATGCATGTCATCCAATAAATTGTGATTGCCCAAATTTTAAATCAAGGTATTTTAGTTATTTGAATTGTGCAATACCATTTACTGAGGAAGACGCATATACAAGGAATTCAGACTGTTGCCCAGGCAATAATGACGTTATTCCAATCCATCCTGGTCTAGATCTTTCTACAGTAGGGAGTGAAGAGATTGCACAAGACTTCACTCAAGCACTTCAAATGGGTTTAGGTACAACCAACTTCATCAATGATTTTTTAGATGGAATTAATGATCCATCTGTCCGTCAGCAAGTCATGGATGCAGCTGAGTGCGCAGAGTGTAAAACATATACAGCAGGAGACTACGAAGAACAAACGGAATCAGGTTTTGATTATTCAGTAGATCAGTTTGAACAATGCGTTTTACAAAGTTTAGTAGATAGAGCTGAATGTAATTCGACATTTAACAGTGTTCTTTCAAATGCCCCTTATTTTGGTGATTTAGAGCTAACATTAGAGGAGCAAGTAGATTTGATTGGTCCTACTGGTACTACGGATTGCGCTAGTTTAGCAGCTCAATTAATTTCTAATCTAAATATTGCTAGAAAGAAAATGTGTGTTGGGTCAGTTCAGCCAGAAGAACTTACTGACCCAGATGTAGATGCTTGGTATTTTAAAATGTTATCTTTTAATTATTATTTTGCATATCATAGTCCTGATCACAGTGAAGTTTTTAATGTCGGTTTTGGAGATTTATGTGTAAATGCTTCTAACGAAAATATAATTAGCTCTAGTGCAGCCCAGGTAGCATATGCTAAGGCATTTGAAGTTGCCGTTGATCTAACACAGCAATGGTTGAATGATTCTCCTTGGGATGATATATTGATGCAATCTGGAAATGGATCTGCAGTTCATGCCCTTATTGCGAGTCACTTTAGGGCTCAATTCGAATTGGCATTACAAGTATTGTTTGGAGGTTCTCCTTTAGCCAGCCCAAGTGATTGCGATGGTGTTCAGGGTTTTGTTCCACATTTTGAATATGATTGCTAATAATGGTATTCGAATTTTGTCATCCTTTTAGTATTAAAGGATGACAAAATTCATATTTTGAGTACTATGAAAATATCATACAAATCATATGCAATAAATGGAGAGGTTACAGCCGATTCAAGAATTGAACTTCGCGAGAAGAATACATTTAGACTTTATCCAATTTACTCTAAATTTTCTAAAGTTGATTTGGATTGGTATACGGATTATAATCTAGTGGATCTTAGCTACAAAAAATATAGAATAATCAATAATGTGCTATTTCAAGAAGGAGAAATTAAGAAAGGGCGTTGGTCAAATACACTTGGGGAAGAATTAACGTTCTTTAAAGGAAATGAGGAATTTCTTGATTTGCAAGGTGTCAATTATGTCTGCAAAACTGGAGGAATTACAGAAATACTCTACGAAACCATTTCTATATGCCCGATTGGAATATCTAAATATATAGACAAAGACCTAATTATGCATCTTCCAATATCAACTTATAAGCAAACAGGCCGAAAAGATGAGGCCTTTCCAATAGTAGGAATGCGAAAATATTTACAACCAATCGCTCAAGTGACTTTTCGAATTAATAATATAGAGTATTAATTTATTAGCCCCTCTATCTTTCCGATACTCCCAAAAACAACTATTTCTCCGACTCGTACTTATCCGTAAACTTCTTGTACAAGTCGGTCTGCTTATTATTCAGATCTACTTCTCGACCCTGAATAAAAGCATGTGTCACCTTGGCCGTACGATAATCTAGGACGTCACCTTCGCTAATAATCAAGGTACCATCCTTGCCCTGCTCGACCGTGCCGACGAAAGAATCGATGCCCGCGATACGCGCAGGAGACATGGTGATCGCCTTGACCGCCTCCTCATAGGGTAGCCCCTGACCGACCGCCTGACCCGCTTGGAAAGGGAGATTACGCACGGTGTAAAACCCAGGCATACTCAGCGCGAAGTCCACACCCGCCTCGTGCAAAATCCTAGGCAACTTGTATGGAAGATCCACATCGTTTTCGTCACGGCGAGGAAGACGTTGTGTTTCGTCGAGGATCACGCTAACATTATTTTCTTTGAGGAAGTCGAGGATCAGATGCGACTCGGCACCACCCACGATGATCGGATCGAAGCCAAATTGCTTCGCCAAATGGACGGCGTGCATCATAGACTTGGCGTGGTCGGTATTGATATATACTTTTCGCTCACCCGCAAAGACAGGACGCATGGACTCAAACTTAAGATTGGTTTCTTTGGGAGCGCTCATCTGTCCGTAGGCTTTCGCCTCCTTAAAAAATGTTTCGATCTCCGCCATGCTTTTACCGTACTTTGCATTCGGCTTGATCGGACCGAAGTTGGGCCATGAACCAGAGCGACGGTAGGCACGAGGCCAATTGATGTGCAGACCATTGTCCATTGCGATCGCCGCATCTTCCCAGTTCCACGCATCGAGTTGCACTATGCTAGATTGACCCGGCATGACATTGCCCTCCGGTACCGTCTGTGCGATCAGAATCCCATTGGATCGAATCGTCGGCGTGACATTGGAGTCCGTATTATAGGCCACGATAGAACGGATACTCGGATTGAATTGACCAATCTCCCGACCGTCTCGTGTCGCCCGTACTGCACCCACCTCTATGAGTCCTAGCTGTGTATTGAGGGCGATAATGCCAGGGTAGACATGCTTCCCCTTGGCGCGAATACTTGTGCCGATATCTGGTAGCGAGGGTGCACTCGTGATCGGTCCAGCATAAGAGATCTTACCATTTTTAATTACGATATAACTATCTTCTATCACTGTCCCATCACCTACATGAAGCGTAGCGCCAGAAATGGTAATCTGCTCTGTTTGTTTTTTAGCAGGTGGTCCCTGCGCCAGCATCAATTGGCAAGCGAACAGAAATATTATTATGGATATTGTATTTTTCATTTATTTTTATTTTAGCTGTTGGCAAAAGTTCGTTTAATTGTTTAACCGTTTAAATTTGTTTAAAAATAAAAGCGAGTTTACGAGCCTGCGATTTTCGAATACGAGTAATTTGCAACTTTTAATTTTTAACTCTCAACTTTTAACTAAAATCACCGCATTTCATCCTCGTCCGTATCACAGTGATAATGCTTGTGCTCTTTTGCACTTGGCTTTTGCGTAGCACCACCACCATTTTTTACCGTCAGCATTTTTTGTACGAGACGCGCGCGTTCACTCTGCACAGCAGCACGCTTTTGCGTATCCTCCACTAGGTCATAATACTTCACACCATCCACAAAAGTCATTTCCGCCTTAGCATAGACAGACATGGGGTGATCGGACCAAAGTACCACGTCGGCATCTTTACCCGCCTTGAGACTACCCACTCGGTTATCGATGTGTAGTAATTTGGCAGGATTCAAGGTGACGAATTTCCAAGCTTCCTCCTCTGAGATGTCACCGTAGAGAACTGCTTTGGCAGCCTCTTGATTTAGACGACGAGCCATCTCCGCGTCATCACTATTGAAGGCAACAGTGACGCCCTGCTCATGCATGATCTCCCCATTCTGTGGGATCGCATCGATCACCTCATACTTGTAGGCCCACCAATCAGAAAACGAAGAACCACCAGCCCCATGCTTGGCCATCTTGTCTGCTACTTTGTAGCCCTCTAGGATGTGGGTGAACGTATTGACCCTAAAGTCAAAGTCCTCCGCGACATGCATCAGCATGTTGATCTCACTTTGCACATAAGAGTGGCAGGAGATAAAACGCTTGCTATCTAGGATCTCATTGATCACTTCCATTTCGATATCTTTTCGGAAGTCTGCACCGCCAGCAGCTTTTTTCTTTTTGTAGTCCCTAGCTCTGGTGAAGTGATCTACATAGACCTGCTCCACACCCATCCGTGTATCTGGAAAACGATTGTTGCTAGGGGCACGAGATTTCTTTACATTTTCACCTAAAGCAAATTTGATGAATCCATCTGCTCCTTCAAATAGCATTTCTTCAGGGCTAGCACCCCACCGCAATTTGATGATCGCTGAGCGTCCGCCGATAGGATTACAAGATCCGTGTAATAGCTGCGATGTTGTTACACCACCAGCCAGCTGGCGATAAATATCGATATCATCACTGTCTACCACATCCTCGATCGTTACCTCCGCGGTGGAGGCTTGCGTACATTCGTTGACACCACGCGAGATGGCAATATGCGAGTGCTCATCTACGACACCGCAGGTGACATGCTTGCCCGTAGCGTCTACTTCGGTAGCACCGCCAGCGCTCAAATCTTGACCCACCTTTGCGATCTTTCCGTCTTTGATCAAGACATCTGCATTTTCTAGGATGCCGTCAGATTCGTTCGTCCACACGGTCGCATTCTTGAGTAGGATGTGTGATTGTTTAGGTTTGCTTGTCCAGCCAAATGGGACAAAAGGGTAGGTGACTTCGCCAAGTTTAGGTGCTACCTTCTCTTTTTTACTTTCTTTTTTATTGTCAGCTTTTGCTTGTCCACTAGATTTTGCTGACCAATCCGTCCAACTACCATCACCCAGAATTGCGCGACCTTTCATTTCATCAGCCGAACCAGAAAGACGCACGTAATTTTCTTCTCCTTTCGGTTTGAAGGACATGCTGATTATGTCCTTACCCACCTTGGTTTTTACTTTTATGTTGGTCGTGTCATTAACTACGATTTTAGCTTTGTCATTGTTCTTGCCAGAGATTTCCAATTTGTAGGTTTTGCTACCAACTTTCAGATCATAAGATCCTGTCAGGGAAGGCGCATTAATATCCCCATATACGTTTGGCTTTCCCATCGCCCAGTTTTGTAGGATCTTACTGTCTTTTTCAAAGAGATTTCCATCGGTCACGATAAAGTTGGCTTGCATCCCAGACTTTAGATCTCCGACCATACTTTCTGCGCCGATCATTTTTGCAGGCGCAGCAGTCATGGCGTACAAGGCTTCATTTTCACTCAGACCATACTTGATCGCTTTGCGGATATTAGCCAGATAGTCCGACTTCTTTTTCAGGCCATATGCCGTGAAGGCAAAACTAATACCCTCCTTAGCAAGGTAGGCTGCATTCGCAGGAGCCAATTCCCAGTGCTTGAGATCGGAGAGACTGACCATCTGCGCATCGTATGGATCCTCCATATCATAGGCATCTGGAAAGTCAAGCGGTATGATCAGCTGTGCGTTGTAGCGCTTCAGTTCAGGCATCCGCTGATACTCGTCCCCAGCTCCTTTGATGATGTATTTTTTATTATTCTCTTTCCCCAGCTTGAGTGCGCGCAAAGCTTCAAGCTTATCGCCCACCGCAAAAATCTGTGGTAGTGATTGCACCTCATTCCAAGCTACTAGCGAGAGATCCAATTCTTCTTTGTAGCCATGGTTTTTATACCATTCGCCATCGAGATAAGTTTGCTTGATCAGCGCGATACATCCCATGAGCGAACCAGGATAAGATTGTGTAGACGAACCTTTTTTGAAGGAAAAGTGATGCGCCGTTTTATCTTTCAAGATGATTTTATTCTCTCTGCCTTTTGCGAGACTGACCAGCGTAGCGGTACCTCTGCTGATCCCATCATGCTCATGTGTAGAGACGGCTCCGAATCCAAGTTTGAGCAATTCCTCCGCACTTTTACCCGCATATGTGAAGTCCTCATCTGCATTGACCTCTGGCCTCAATGCCTGATTCCAACCATAGGGTCCTTTCTTTTCAGATTCCAATTGTTGAGGTGCAAGCCAGTTTCGACCCTTTGCTTTTTTTACTTCTGGCATCCCATAGTCACTATAGATATCTACGAACGAAGGGTAAATATATTTACCCATCAAGTCGATTTCAACAGCCGCTTTTGTAGCGCCTTTATTGGATCCAAGGCTCACGATTTTGCCCTCTTTGATTTCCAGTGATCCATTTGAGATCATGCTGCCGTCTGCATTGACGATGGTCGCATTATAAAGTAGGTAGTGCCCATCCCGCGCATCCTTTACTCCGTTGAGCGGAAAATATTCTTGTGCACAGAGGAGCAGACTACACATCAGCCAGCAACACAGCAATCCAATTTTCTTATTCATCTTTTCGATTTGTTTGCTCTAAAATAGGCATTCTCTTGATAATTGAGCTTTTGTTGTAATATTATTTGGGTGTGCCCTCTCTGCCTGACAAAAAGGCTTGCGCGCACGAGAGGTCGGGCTATGCATGACTCCGCGTCCGCTTCGGTCCCAGCTGAAGGTAGCTGTGACTGGGGCGAAGGTGCCCCATCATTACTATCCCTCACACTGTAGATTAAAAAGTGAACGTCAGTCGTGGATTTTATCCTCGATATAATATGCTCGTCATTTTTTTTGGATTAGAAGAGGGGGAAGTTGCTATGAGTTAAGATTATTTACGTGTTGTGCGTATGGTATCGAAGGCACAGCCCTCAACGCACTATTCTGGAAGAACTATTCTATATGTTACCCAACTCTGCTCTCCGATACCATACCCACTGTATCAAGCCCCTCGCCACCATAAAAATCAAAAGAGCAGCCCACAATCCATGATTGCCAAAGTCATTTCTCAGTAGAAAGTAGAAGAGGATATAAATCGAGACAGCTATCAACATAGTTTGGCGCATCGCACGAGAAGCCGTCAAACCGAGATAGATTCCATCCCAAATATAACATGGCGTACTAAGTATGGGAAATAGGAACATCCAAAACAAAAAGGGTAGACTAGCACTGATTAAGCTCTCTTTGTCCGTAAATACATAGAGTAGACTTTCTCCAAATAATAAATAGGTTAGACTAAATAATAATGCCAAGACCATACCCCAAATAAAGGAAAATCGAATGGCTTGTTTTAGGTTTGCTTGATCTTGAGCCCCTTTATATTTACCCACTAGACTTTCACTTGCGTAAGCAAATCCATCCACACCGTAGGACATCCAATTGAGAAATTGAAGTAAGATGACATTCACTGCCAAGATCTCTGCGCCCCCAGCTGATGATTGACTATAGAAGAAACCAAAAGCAAAAGTGAGACAAAAAGTACGGATGAAAATATCACTATTGATCTGTAAAAATTGGAGTAGTGCTTTCACTTCCAAACTCGCTTTATGTGAATAATGATCTAGGTAGCTTGTATACTTAGTCACGAATAAAATAATGGCAACGACCAGTCCGGTGTATTGAGCGATCACCGTACCCCATGCGACTCCTGCTACGGCCATATTATAATGATGAACAAAGACATAGCTACAGATGATGTTGACCACATTGATCGCTATGGTAAGAATCAAGGGATAGATCGCATTTTGCATTCCAAAAAACCAACCCATAAAAGCATATAGTGCTAGAGTAGCTGGTGCAGCCCAAATACGGGTATAGAAATATTCGTTGACCAAATCATTTTGTGCCTCCGATATATTCATCAAATAAAAACTTAGCTGCCCAATCGGTTTTTGAAAAACGATAACCACCACGGCCAAAATAAATGCAACTAATAACGCTCTACTCAAAGTAACAATGATGTCCTGATTGTCTTTTTTGCCAAACGCTTGAGCGGTAATACCAGTCGTCCCCATGCGCAGAAAACCGAAGTTCCAATACACGAAATTGAAGATCATAGCGCCTATGCCGACCGCTCCAAGGTGCAGTTCTGACAACCTACCCATCAGCGCAGTATCCACCGTACTCAATAGAGGTACGGAGATGTTACTGATGATATTGGGTATAGCTAGGCGGAGTATTTCTTTATTCATGTAGTCTCTATGATGAGCTAAGCCAAAGATATAAATTCCTTGCAGATGCTAATAAAGGTGCCCTAAGGTATGCGGGCTGCCGGACAAAGGATCGGAGTAGTGGGAGCAATAGCGACCAGTCTCGATTTTTTTATCGAGACCATGCTACGCAGAGCCTGGTGCCGACTCTTTCCGTCGGCATGGCCCCAAATCAAACGTCATAATATAGACCTTAATATCAGGGCACCTCTATCAACCCCGTTCATTTGATAAAAGCAAAATTCTTACAGAATTTCTTCAAATCTAATACTGATATACTTCGTTATCCTTCAGTCATTTAGCAAAGGCTAAATTCCCTCACTCTAGCCTCGTCTATCAATATTAAATTTGATTTTATCTCAATTCAGAGGTTAATAGAGGTACCCATCAAGGTAAATTTGTTACTTTTAACTTTGGTGCAGAAAAATGATGTGAAACGTGAAATTTGAAGACCTACTCCAAGACTTTGGAAGCGATAT
>Ga0209187_1004293_pt1 | contig 10984 bp, 12 predicted proteins | sample BantaG_FD_187430 | JGI IMG/M metagenome (GOLD analysis project Ga0209187, IMG submission 187430) | Marine algal microbial communities from Bantry Bay, Ireland - BantryBay_4 metaG (SPAdes) (version 2) | ecosystem: Host-associated > Algae > Red algae > Unclassified | place: Bantry Bay, Ireland... | reverse complement strand
CCGGTTTCTAACGCCATCTTGCGGCACGGTTAGAGGCGCCCCGTCGCGCGGTGGTCGATCCCATCCGCCCGCCCGTGCGCCTTGTCGGCCGCGCGCAGGTGCGCTGCGCGGCGGGGCGACGGCCCCGCCCGTAGGCGTTGCACCACGCCGGCGGGCCGCCGCCGCCGCGGCGGCGGCGGCGGCACCCCTTTCCCCGCCGCACGCCCCCCCCGCCACGGCAACGTGGCTGCACGTGCCCCTGTGCGTGCTCGCGGCCATGGAGCCGGCCGGCCTACCCGGTGCCTATGCGTCGCCGAGCGCGCCACCGCCCTGAAGGCCAGGGTATTGCACGTACGTGCCTGGAGTCGGGTGCCGACAATCGAAGGAATATTGTCCGAACATTTGGCAGCGACAAGCCGCGATCCAGCCCGACCCGGGTGGAACCGTTCAATCACGCGACTCGACCCGATTGTGTTGTTGTCAAAATGTAAAACGAGATTCAGAACGGTCTTTCTGACGTCCGTTCACACAAACGGCGGACAACCGCCTCGACGGCGCCCGTTGGGACGTTGAAATCAAGTGTGGATTTCAAGTCGTACTGACGTCCACTTAGCACTCGAATAACGGCTAGATGGCGTTCTTCTTGGGCACAAATTGAGCTGCCCGTCGGACTTGGGGGATTATATTCGGATCCAGTAATCGTATCCGAATACGATTATAAACTACTCAAATATCCGGTTCCGGAGACAGATATCCTGATCCGGATCTCAGCTGATGGAGTTGTCCGTTATCAGATACGAAGGATCGGCGTGTATCCGTATTCCATTACGGCCCAAATTCCATATCCTGACAACCCCTGCTGGGGATGTCGTCCGACTCTGGTCCTGCCTGACCTTCCACTGAGGCGCGCGCCTCGTCAGACTCCCGTGTCTTGCCGTGTCTTGTCACCCATCGCCGCACGACGCGGCAATAAAGTGTCCCGTTGTGGGCCACCTGCTCGAGTGGCCCGATGACGGGCCGACCGGCACCGGGCGTGGTGCCCTTTCGGGCGCGGGTTGTGCTGCCGTGTCGGGCGTGGGCGGTGATGCCGTGTCGGGTGCGGGTGGTGCTGCCCCGTCGGGCGCGGGCGTTCGTGCCTTGTCGGGCGCGGCCTGTGGTGCCGTGTCGGGCGCTGGGGCACCTCTTTAGTCTGGCATCGGTCGGACCGCCCTCTCTGTGCTCGAATTGACGAAGCAGCACGTTTTCCGGTGCCGCCGCGCAGCGGTGCGGACGGCCATCCGTGTCAACCGAGCAGCAGTTGTGCGTCAACTGGCGTTGGCACGGCGCTCGGCCTCAGGCAGTGACACGGCTCCTGTGCTAGCCACTCTCGACGTCGTTGCTATCGAGCACATCGATTGCACTCCCCCATCGGCTGATTGTTGGGCACAGGCAGCTGTGGCCGTCTGAACGACCCTTGGTCGGGATGAAGATGCCCTCGGCCGCATTTGCGGCGACCGGTGGCGCAATGGGCGAGTAGGGATTGGGGGGTCGAGTGGGGACCGTGGGCATCTGGAGGTGCCGTCATCATCAACCGCAGAGCTCCACAATGAATGTGGCGACGGTACGTGGGCGACGTGTTCCAGCCCGCCGAAAAAGCCGCGAACGGAGCCGGATGCGAGTCCGGCGTTCCAGTTGGGCGTGCACTGCAGCGGAGGGCCGCAATCGAAGTCAGCGGCACGGTCATGCGCCCGTGGAACCGACTGGCAAGAGGACAGCGGTCGGCTTGAGCGCGCTGGTCCCTTGCATCTACTCGTCGGTGCCGTATGTGTCACGCGCCTGCCGGCGGTGGAGCGGCTTCCGACGTTTTATGTACCGGTGCGCCAGTCGTGGCGGCGAGTGGAGATTGCCCCAAGGCACATTTTTGTACCCCACATGGGGAACCGCGTTCAGAGCTTTGCTGACGCCGCCAGTGCGGCGCTGCCGGACCGATGGGTGGGGCGCGACGACAGCGATGGTAGCGACGCGTCGGAGGATGGCACAGGTGGCCATCCCGCCGACTAGTTGCATCTATCTCCCAGGACGCGACGTGCCGCAACTCGACGTGGTATCTGGTCTGTCGTGAAGACGGTTGGCCACGCCGCGGCGGTGGTGGACGCATTGGCCACCCTTCTCGATTCCAATGCAGCTATCGTCAGGCGCACGATTGCTCTCATTGAGAGACGCTCCCGAGACAACGAGACGGCGCGCGAGAAGCAGGCATCGACCAGAACCCGTCGCGGGAGCCTTGAAGAACTCACTTGTGGTGTGAGCATAGCTGTTGTTCTCGGCAGCGGAGCGCCCCTCTCCGTGCCCCGAGAACATTCAAGGACACCACCAGTTGCCGACTCTGCCGGGACCAGGCTTTCGTTCTGCTCAAGTCTTCTGGTGCTGGGCGCCCCGGCAGTGCATCGCGACCGTGCGTGCCACAACGCCGCTTTCGATGCCACGGCCGCCGGTTTTGGCCCCTCGAGCCGGGCCTGGGCAGTTCTTTACGCCGGCGCCGTTGTGGCGGCTTGTGAGGGGGGGCTCCGTCTCCGCGCGGACGCGTCTTTACTGCGAGAGTTGCGCTCGGCGTTGCGGTCGCCCGGGGTTAGTGCTGTGACAGCGGAAGCGTCCCTAGGCGGGTCTCTTCTCGACGTAGTGGCTCGACGTGTCTCCACCGGAACGCCCATTTTGGTGCCCATCGTGCCACGTCGGATGGACACGACCGTTTCTTAACGGGACACGTTCTCTCGACTGCTCTGCCGCTTTTGTCTGCGCTACGCGTGCCGCTTGCATGGTCCCCCATGCAGGGAGCGATTGCCAAGTACTCCTGGCGTTGTCCTGGTTCATCTTCCACCCAATCCCCACGTGCTTGCCTCCCTCCAGGCGCACGCGAGGACGTCGGGCGCGAACCATCCCGTCGCGGGGCAGAAGGGAAACTTCCCTCCGGCCGGGAAAGGTGCGGCGGTCCGCGCCCAAGTCGATGTCGATGTCTCGATGCCATCTCAGTCGGCAGTGCGTCGCGCGCGACTGGCCGGGGCCATCCACGGGGCCATCGGTGTCGCCGCCAGTGCGTGTCCCGACTGCGCTTTGGATCCCCGCCGTCATCTGTGTGGAGCCGCTGAGGGGGACGACGGGTGGACGGCCGACAAAGTTGCTTTTCTTGGAGCTGGTTGCGGAATGGTGGGTAAGCGCGACAGTTGTCGTCTGGCCGCATTCGTACCAGGGCAGACGTGCCGTACTGTGGCGGCCAACATCGCGGCAGTTGGGCTGCCAGAGGAGCGTCGCCGGTTCGTGACGCCTGCACTTGAAGACGCGCCCGAGACTGACTGTATTTGTCGTAGGACGAGCGCCCAGACGTTGTTGTCCCAAGCTGCTTCTTCCCAACGCCCGCGACAGCAAAGCGCCACCCTCTTCCTTATTCCGAGTGGCGTCACCGCCGACGATGGGCGTGCTGTGGACTATCGACCGTGCTATCATGTCGGCCGTTGCACTACCGAGGTGTGCAGGTGCGCCCGGGTGAGCATTCCCTGTGAGAAGTACTGTGGGTGCGCTCGGGTGCGGTGGGTGGGAAGCGTGGACAAGGCGAAAGATGCGCAAGCGTTTTCGGCAGCCTCTGAAGCGGCCGCCGTCTCTCCGACATCGTTGGATTCTGCGGCGTCTGCGGTCAGTGGACCACAAGTCGTTAACAATGCGGGGCGGTCAACGGCTGACGGCTCCTGGGCTGGACCTCTTTCGGCCTTCTGTGCATCGCAATCGGGGCCGTCACAGGCGCGTGGGTCGCGCCTCTGCTCGCGGCGTGTCTGGTGCTCGTGCGTGGCCCCGTCGCGCTGCGATTCGGATGATTGCCCGTGCTTTGCAGTCGACCGGGAGTGCGACCCGGACGCTTGTGGGATGTGCGGGGCGCACTTGTCTCCATCGGCCGCTGCCGATGGCGAGACCGGTACAAGGCGCTGTCGAATCGTTCAGGTTCTAGTCGGCTTGCGCGCTCGGCTTGTACTGGGCCGGTCCGACACGCACGGCTTTGGAGTCTTTGCGGCGGAACAAGCGGACACCGGCGACTTTGTGGGGGAGTACGTCGGCGAGCTCGTGCCCCACGATGATGCACATGCGAGAGGGCGGGTGTGCGACGCGATGGGTGTCAGCTTCTTGTACACGGTAGCGCGGGACTTCGTTCTCGACGCCACTCGAGTCGGCAGTCGCATGCTGTACGTGAATCACAGTTAAGCGCAAGCGAACCTCGTGCCGAAACTGCTGAGTGTTTGTGGTTACATCCGGGTCGGCGTGTTTGCTGCGAGAGAGCTGGTACCCGGGGAAAAGCTCTTTTTTGACCATGGATACGCCGTCACCGGCTGGCAAGAGTGATTCGTTAAACAATCATTGTGGTGCCCGTGGCGAGTGTCGGGGGGCTCACCGACAGCTTTTCGGAGAACGACTCAGGGGCGCTTGACAGAATGCACGACGTCTGGTGGCATTTTTGGTGCGTGGCATCAGTCGGCGCTCCGATATACACATTGTGCTGCTTTTTTTTCTTGTTCTTCTCCCGTCAAGCATGCATGCAGACGGTGGACCAAGAGCACCTGGGACGCGTCCAGTGCCAGTCATGGCCGTCCGGCGATGACAGTAGGGGGTAACGAAAGGTTGCAGAGCAAAGCAAGGACAGGCGAGTTTTACATCGCCGTCACGGGTGAGGTAGTATCACACCAGAGTCAAACGGTTGTCAGCAAGGTGGAGTCGACACTGCGCTGTGACGCCGCCATCCCCACGCGACGCAAAGGTGCCGGACACCAAAACATTCTGCGTGGGCAGCCACATCATCCACGACGCCTTTGTCCGGTGCATCGGAAGAAAACGCGTTCACCGCAAACCTCATGATGTGGCCGTCGACGGGCTCCCAGTGCCTACAGCGCCACGGCTGCGCTAACGTCGGCCATGCAGCCGCCACCCGGTCGTATACCGCGACAGTGACGGCCACAAAGTCGGTCACCCGACTCTCGTCCACGCCACCCATTCCACAGACAAACCGGACCACCAAACCGGACCGAAGCGCGAGGGCGGCGGGCACCCAATGATGCACGGAATGAAGCACAATAGATACAGACACCCCGTGAAGATGTCAACTGTCCGCCGCATGCGCGCGCACCTGCTCCTGCAAGATTAGCAAGCGCCGCACCCGTAATCGAAGCTTCACGAGGACCACAGGCATGGCCGCCCAGCGGGCCACACGGGCCGTCTCGTCTGGGAGCATGATGGGTGTAACTGCGTACGGCGATCGACCGACAGCATCTTGAACCGCATCTGCGACCTCCTCGAGCGCGCCAAAAAACGCCATGCGCAGTACCGTCTCTGCATCAAAACGCACCTCCGCACTGCTGTCCGCCACGACAACGGCGTGTAGCTGAATGCCCCAAACCCAAGTGACTACCTCAGTGAACACGTCGCGCGGCGACCGAACACGCACACTGGCAGGTGACGGAAATGGAATCGAAGAAGAAGCAGCCGCAACATGCTCCGCCCACAGTTGGAGGTCGAACATGGGCGTCGTTCCACCGCCAAGTCCGTCCAGGGCGGCTCCCAGTGGCGACGACGCGCAACACGAGGACGATAAACCGTCCTGGCGTCTCCAGCTCAACCCGTGCGGCCAGTGGAAACGCGCATGGCAGCCGCTCTCTCGCTCCAACCGCGTCACCAAGACCCCCCGACATTGAATGCCCAGAGGCACGGCAGTGAGGCAGGCGGCTCTCGTCTGACGTCGCGTACTCTCCGAGAACCGTCTAGCCAATGGATTTGTGCAGGGTGTCGGTTGTGCACGCCTCGCGCCAGCCCGTCGACACGTCAGCCATCGCGACGCGGTCGTGGACGGGCAACTCTTCCAGCACCAATTTTCGAATCTCAGCTGGGAGGCTCTCGAAACAAGCTGTCGGGGGGCACATGATGCCGCGCAAAGAGGGGATGAGGCCGGGAGAAAGAGGGGATGAGGCCGGGTCAAAGAGAGGTGCACCGGGCTCACCACGTCCAAGTCTGCCATGTAGCCACAACAGACCGGATCAACCAGCGTGCCCGAGGAGGTCGCACGTCGTGAGAGCGACCAGTGGGACGCACAAGAATTGGCGCCCCGCGATGGCGCCTCGCTGATGATTGCCGAGAGGTCCAGGCCTGCCCTGCTTTCGCCGAGGACCCGGTCGATCGCCTTGCTTCAATGCCACATGATCGTATTGGGATGCATACTCCTGGATGCGCAATAAATACCTAATTGAAGTCCAGCTTTTCAAGAAAAACCATGGTTCCTCCTGTTTATATTGGCTGAAGCCGTCTCAGTTTATCCGCTTTAAACTGTGCGAAAAGTCAGTCCAGCAGTATTTGCGCTGTCCTGATGCAAGCTGAATGGTCAATCCCAGTGTTGGCGCCGTGTTGTCCTCGTGACCGCGGCGCCCGGCAGCGCGTCAGCTCTGAGACTCTCCACCTGGCCCTTGCACTTTGCTGCTGCATCCTCGTCGCACCACCAACCTTTGTCTAGCTCGTGGTCATCTGCGCATACCGAATACGGCTCCTGGCCGCCGCCTTCACCCTACCCTTTTTCCCACCATCGCGCGCACCGACTTACCATGACTGCTTTCCGCCCGCCCCTCTCCCCCTATTGGAACCTCCCCGCCCTCCATCCCGAGCATCGCTGTATTTGCTGCGTGTCGTCTGTGTGCAATGACTCTGACAGGGCCGGCGAGCTTCGCTGAGCACGTCCGCGGCAACAAGCATCGCCGTCTGGAGGGAGCTGCGGCAGTCCTTGCGAGCGCCTCGTCCGCACACCCCTGGGCCTGTACTCTGTGCACGCTGCACAACGACACTGCCAAGAGCCTCTTCTCACACGTGGGGGGCCATCGTCATCGTCGGGCCGTCGAGCGCTTCCGAACCGCCGGACGGATTCACGAGAATGCCCCTCTGGTTCCGCGCCTGCGGGCCGCGGTAGACGGGGTTCGTCGGACAGGCGACAAGGACGAGCACTTTGCCGGTATTTTGGCGGCGGCCGAGGCCGAAGCCGCAGACACGGAGGAGTCCGAGGACGACAGCGACTCGGCGGCGCCGCGTGAGGACGGAGCGAACGGCGAGACGCGCAACGGCAACGCCAAGCGGGCGCCCAACTCTCCGGTGGCCACGTAGGCGATGGACGATGGTCGCCGTGCATCTCGATCCGGTTCTGGCGCTGGCCGGGCTCGTTGCGCTGGTGCTTCCAATGAGCGCCAGCACAACGACCGATACGCACCTGTCGCTCGTGACACCGGAGTTCCGGCTGTTGCTGCCTCCTCGAGTGGCCGCAAGCGGCGTCGCGAAGATGGAGCGGCCAGCAGGTCGTGGCAAGTCACACCTGAGGATGGAGGAGAGACAGGGTCGGGCATTGCTGTACGCGCGCAAGCGAGGGGCGAGGGCGAGCCCGCCAATGGCGCGAGCGGCGGCACGATTGTCGTCGTGCCGCAGGTAGCCACCGTACTGTTCGAGTGTCTCCGATGTGGAGGGCCGTACGGCACGGCATCAGCGTTTACGCGGCACATGTGCAGCCCCGCACATTTTTCGTGATGGTCCGTGTTCTTTGTGATGGTCCGTTATGGATGTGCCCGTCGTTATATCGCCGCTCTTTGTTCTGCTGCTGTGCGCTGACCACTTACTGTGACATTGCGCGAGGGTTTTCTCATCGGTATGTATGCAGTTCATAGTCATTGCATGCCCTGTTCTTGTTTCTTTTTCACAAGCCATGCTGTTCCCCTTGTTATGGACACTGCTCGATGGCAACTGGGACCGAACAGCAACGTCCTTTCCTCTTTACTGGCTTCCCTCTCCCCCCCACCTAAAACCGCCGATACAGGCACGATGCCGTGTCAGCAGCATCGGCCTCTACAGTGCACGTAGAGAGAACCCCCGTTCAGCGGCATCTGTCCTGTACTAATGGCTTGGTGACTGTACCTCCGGTCCCGTCGCCATTCGAAGTCCCACGCAGGCGACGGTACGACATAGCGCATTCGAACTGCCACCAGCAGCGACCTCTCTTAACAACAAAAGACTTGACGGTCCCGCCACCATCCCCAGCCAAGGCGGAGCAGCTGCGAGGAATCAAGTGCAGGAGGAGAGGCACGTACCGCAACAGCGGACGGGCGAAGGAAACGCCCCAAATAGCGTCCCAGACAGGTAGAGGGGACGCGCTCACGGGCGGCACTGACGGGGGTGGGAGACGTGCCCACCAAAAGCACAGGCGGGGAGGGAGAGACGACCATTAGCGGCAAAGACGCCAAACGAGGGGCGCACACAAATAGCATACACGGGCGGAGTAGACGCGCCCAACAGCGATACAGACAGATGCGGGAGAGTCGCGGACGGGGGGCACGAACGGGTAGAGGAGAGCCGCTCACTGGCGGCACAGACGGGGGTGGGAGACGTGCCCACCAAAAGCACAGGCGGGGAGGGAGAGACGAACAACAGCGGCAAAGACGCCGGACGAGGGGCGCACACAAATAGCATACACGGGCGGAGTAGACGCCTCCAACAGCGATACAGACAGATGCGGGAGAGTCGCGAACGGGGGGCAAGAACGGGTAGAGGAGAGCCGCTCACTGGCGGCACAGACGGGGGTGAGAGACGTGCCCAAAAAACGCACAGGCGGGGAGGGAGAGATGACGAACAGCGGCAAAGACGCCGAGCGAGGGGCGCACACAAATAGCGTACACGGGCGGAGTAGACGCCCTCAACAGCGATACAGACAGATGCGGGAGAGTCGCGGACGAAGGACACAGGAATCAGGAAAGGCCCTCACGAGACGCATGGACATCCACCACCTGTGCAGCATGGAGATTGCTGGAATGTGTCCCGCGACTCAAAGTCTTCCAGCGTTCGACACGAATGTTTCATTCCTTGTACAAGACATTCACTGTAAATACGTCAACGAGCGTCGTGTCAATTTGAGCGATGGTCTCTGCGTCAATGAATGGAAACGCAACACGATTGATCAAAGCCTCGAAAACTGCAAACGATCTCAGTACGACGGTCGATGTTTTTTAAAACGGAAGCGGGTACAAAACAGCCGCCCCGCTGTTTCCCACCTTTCTGGTGCTATGGAGACAAAGTCTCAAGCTCATTGCTATACGGCCGCATGTGCGCACTATTGCTGTCTTCCCAATTTTGGCCGATGCAGTCGATGTCAAGAGGGATGATCAACTGTGCGAAACAGTTTCTCAGCCATCCATTCAGCCGGATAAAGTGGTTCGACCAATGGGCAGTTGACCGAGACCCTGTCTTGACTTCGACCACATCGGCCAAAATTGGGAAGACAGCAATACGACTGTCAACACGGTGACTGGCACTTGTGACATTCCTTGACGGAACAACAAAGGGAAGAAGGGATATGGCAATGAAGCGAATGGTGGTCTTGCTTCACCAGACACACACTTACCGCGCCCTGAGCCAGAGGTCACCACAGCGTCGCGCTTGTATGCTGTCGGCGCAGTTTGGTGCGCCCCAGAATATGCCACGACATATGTAGGCCTCTGAGCGCAGAGCAGAGTGAGAGGTCGTCAAGTCAGATCATTCCAATTGTCAAACGGGCTGGTCTCATTCCAAGATTGCGGATTTACAACATTCCTATCGAGCAGAGGCGCCCCGTCCCACACCATGTCCATGTGCTTGACGCAGCGATCGTCCAGAATCTCAACCGAAGCGTCGCTTCGTGTGCGTCTCTCGCAATTTTTACTCTGCAAACCGACGGCAGGAGGTCAGCCTCCAGCACGGATTGCAAGAACCTGGCCGTTCTCCGAACCGGCAAGGCTCGATTCTGATTGGTCAGAATCGAGCCCCTCACTCTAGCACGATGAAGTGAGTGTTGGTCGCTGGCGATCCGTCGTCGTCGTCGTCCTGGCCGGTTCCGCAGTTGCTCAATCGACCGACCATTGTCACTCACTCCCAACACGTCGTCCCTAGATTTGCTGCTCCCATCGCTCTGGTTCGCGGCGGTTGCTTTCGACAGTTCTGTTGACACCATCCGACGCACTGTGCGTTTTACAGCACTGCTTGCTCCCACTCATCCAGGCGATCATCGTCATTGTCCATGTTTGCAGTATTCCCTTGACGAAGGAGATATTTGAGATGGTTGGTCGTTTCTTGGCTCAACGACCCTATGATTGTCCCGACACTGATTTATTTTTCGCTCTCGACAGCGTCATTTCGGTATCGGTGCGACCAACCACCTGCGCTCCTCGACAACAGCCCGACCGCCTCAAGTCCCACCTCGATTATGACCAGGAAAGTGGCGACTGGGGGTGGCTCCGGCGCGACGCTCCCACCAAGACGACGGAGCATCGTAGTGTGTCCCACCGCCTGCAGGCGGCGGCTGTGGTGAAGGGAAGTATGAGCCCACTGGTGCGGCGAACGACGGCGCCATCCGCTCGCTCCCTGCCCTCTTCGTTAGCCAGAACAAAGGCGGCTCTGCGACTCGAGAGACCACCCTGACTTGAACAGTGGTCCTCACAATGCGCAGCGCAGAAACAACCGCCGCTGCTGTCACCAGATGGTCCACTGACATCGACAGCAGTAGCGCAACAGGCACACTCGATGCACTCGAATCGACAGGATAAAGCGGCGCCTTTTCATGCGGACTCTGTGACTGACGGGACGGAGATGCAACGCAGTTTGCCTTGTCGGCGGAGGTCCAGTGGGGGGTCTGCGCGGACGTTCGGTTTCCATGGTCCGCGTGGACGCATGCCAGTGGCGGCAACGGGTGAGATGCAGATGTCGGCGACGGTAGGGGTCCCGAGGGGGGTTCGCTTGGAGGGTCCTCATTCATTGTCCGTGTGGATGCATGCAAGTTGCGGTGATAGGTCGGAGGTTGGCGCTCCCCCCTTGCACGACCCTGTACCGGCGCCAGTTGGCGCAAAGCTAGCTCCCCTGCCAACCCACCACCTGATCAAACCGTTTCTCACGACAGCCGCGGCCGCCTAGAACAGCCGTCAAACGGGGGTATCCCGCCCCC
>Ga0209187_1004292_pt1 | contig 10987 bp, 11 predicted proteins | sample BantaG_FD_187430 | JGI IMG/M metagenome (GOLD analysis project Ga0209187, IMG submission 187430) | Marine algal microbial communities from Bantry Bay, Ireland - BantryBay_4 metaG (SPAdes) (version 2) | ecosystem: Host-associated > Algae > Red algae > Unclassified | place: Bantry Bay, Ireland... | reverse complement strand
TGAGACTTAAATCGGGCAATTCCTATCGTCAGCCAGGACATTTTTTCCATCGACTCAGGTATCACGGCCATCAGACAGCTGTAACCCGCCGAATATGGGTACCGATAGTCTTTTGGATAGACATCAGAACATCCATCGATTCTATCTTAGGATGGGTCTGTAAACGGCGGCGTCAGATGGGACGTGACTCTGTTCAGTGCAATGCGTGATCCCCAGAGCTCACGAGACTGGTGGTGGTGCGGTCTGATTGGAAAACAGGAGGATCGTGCGACTGGCTTCGCAGCGACTCTGCCCTCCCTCCCAAACCTGACGCCATCTGGGACTTCGTCTCAGGCTTCCGTCTGCCTCCTCTTGGCGACGGCCCGCTGCTGCCAGCGCCCCGAGCGTCCCCGCCGCCCCCGCCGCTGTGGCTGGACTTGGTGTGGCCAGCCCCCCACGACCGACACCAACGCACCCCGCCGCCGTCACGGGCATCATCCCTCCTGCTTTTCTCCCACTCGCTGCGCCGCAGCCACCGCCGCAGGCGACGCGGGCGCTGCCGGCCGTCTCCTCGAATACCATTGTTGCAACGGTGGCTGTTGCCTGCCGCTCCTGCAGCAGCGCCGGCAGTGCCCGCCGGCGCGTCTTGACGCTCCGCCGCGCCAACGCGCAGAGACGGAGCATCCACTCCAACATCGTCCTGTCGGCGGGAGAGTCCAGGACGTGGACGTCGGGCGACCGACGGCGGCGGGGGCGGGAGATGCCGCCGCTGGCCGCGCCGTGGCGTGGACCGCTCCGGCAGTAGGGGGCGCGTGGGAGCTCCGTGTCGGGGAGAGGGGGCGGTGACCGCCGGTCGGGGTAAGGCTGCAACTGTGTGGTCGTCAACGCCGTCGCTGCACTGCCGCCCCCCGCGGTTGAGGTACCTGCCATTTTGCCTGGGAAGAAGCGTTTAGGTAGCAACGCAGCTGTACGTGTGCCCCCCTGTCTCACGCACCAACCGTCATCGCAGTTCAATGAATTGGAAAGTAAACAGAAGCGGCTGTGTTTACTCGGGGCGCACTGGCATGAAGGCATTGAGCAAGTACAACATGTCCTCTACAAGAGGACCACTACCACCAAAAGAAGGAGGGTCTGCACCCAGGCCTTGGCGAGAGAAGAGGTCTCCCACATCAGGCACGATATGAACCATGCGCACAATGTCACCGAGGGGCACGAGCTCCAGTACGACCCGACTCACAGCATCCGCTGCGTCACGTGCGCCGCTGGCGTCCATCTCCCATCGCAACTGAAGGCAGCCGCGGGCAGAAAGGGGGCACACGGAGGCCCCGACCAACCTCATTCGCGCCACCACCGCGAAAGTTCGACCATCCCCCCCTCGCACAAACAGCCTCACTTGACCGTAGCGGCGCTCGGCAGCCTCTGGAAACGGGCTGTACATAACATGGTCGTGCCAAGGAGCCCCGTGACAGATGGACGACGCACGGAGCAGCTGGCGCAAGGTACCACCCCCGTCTAAATGCGCCTCTATAAGCAGGAACGCTGGCGACCCAACCCTCTCCGATGCACGCAATCCCAGCAAATCACCTAGGGCGCCCATACCCGGCAGCTGCGAGAGCTCCTCCACCGTCATGAGCGCTACCTGCATGGCGGCGGGTTTCGGAGAGGGCGTTGCGCCGGCCGGCGGCGCCGAAGGCCCGCCACCATCGACGGCACCGCCGGGACCACCGACACAGACGACGCCGGCCGTGTTGCATTCCTCGCCTCCGCTGTCGTATTCCGCGTCGTTGCCGCTGTTGCCCTCCTGCTCTTCAGCCATTGCCGCCACCTTGTTGTTGCGCAAGACCGTGCGAGCCCCTTGGGCGTGTCGCACCAGCTGCCGTGTGTAGTCACGTCCGCGGTTGGTACGGGCGTAATGCCGCTTGTCGTCCTTGTGCTTCCCTTCATTGGCGCTTGTGTCGCCGTTGCGGAGCGTGCCGTGCAGGCGCACCGCGTCAAGGACGTGGGCGAGCAGCTTGTGGATCTTCGTCGTGTGAATTGGTCCCAAGATGGGGGTGACGTACCGGGTGATAAACACGCGGGCGTCCTCCCCAATGGCGGCCCCCTCGGTGAGCGTCATCGGGGCCGACGCGGTGCCGCCCAAATGGCGCGTGATGCGGCCTACAAGCAGGGCGTACTGGGCGAACATGGCCGTGATGGCGGCATGGGGGGGTGTGTGCGGGAACGCCGACCGGTAGGCCACCCAATTCCAGCGGACGTTGGCGCGGGCTGCCGCCCTGTCTTCCGCGTCGAGAGCGGTGACACCCGGGACGCCCCCGTCTGCGGCTCCATCTTCGTCGTGGCCCTCGTCACATCCACTGCCACTGTCACCAATACCACCCAACAATGTCCGAAGGAGAACACGCGCGGCTGCTTCCGCTTTCCGGTCACCAGCTGCTTGCGGATATAGAAGCTCGTTCTCGGCGGCGTCGGCGTCGTGTTCCACCGCCTCTCCGGTGAGGTCGTTGGCTTCCGCGACGCGAGGATCCCGCGTCTTGTCGGCAGCGAGGGGTGCTTTTGGGCGCCCACGGTCGAACAGGCGGGCGACGAGGTGGGGCAGTACCCAAACGCCGAGCCGCTGCTCCCGTCCAGTAAAGGTCGCTTGCTTTTCTTTACCAGAGATGATGTAGCTGACATTCAGCAACACACATGTCGACACAGAGCAAGGCGAAGATGACAACACCAACAGCGAGTGAGTTCCAATGCCCGACCAGATCACAGTGTACATGAAGCCGTCGTCCACGTGCATTCGTACCCCTCTCGAAAGCTCCACCAAGTCAAAGCATACCCAGGTGCAACGCGCGACCCCTTACTGCGCCTGCCGAGGAGGCGGTGACGTCGGTTGGCCTCGAAGTATGTGGCCACGTATGACCCGCAGAGCGGTTCGTGTCCCTCACAAAGTGACGGGAACACTCTCACCAACCGGTGAACCAGGAGCCGTGTGACTCCGAGATCCAGCACCTGTTGTTCTTAATGCCGACACCGCATGACAACAGTGATTCAAAAACCAACGCAGCAGCAGAGGGTGCACACGAACAAGCGAAGCGGCAGACGTAAGTCAGCACTAAACAGTCTCGTATCAACGGCGCCAAAGAAAAGACGTACAGCAACAAGAAGAGCACCACAAAGGCGCCAGTAAAGAGAGTAAAGCAAAACGTACGTGAAGGACGTCAAATCCGATGATCTTGTAGAGCAAGAAAGGTGCAGTTGTGAGGCCTGCCATACCCGCCAGGGCGGGGGCGTAGCTGTTGAGGGATTGGCGCCTCTCGAGGTACTGACGACGTTGCCTCTCGCGCCCGTACTGGAAATGTCCAGCCGCCTCGAGCTGCTTCTCCAGCATGAAGACGACGTCACGTTTGGTAGCCTTAAGGGCCTCAGGGGCCCCAAGCTGCGTCACGTTGACGTTGCACGTGGAGCAGGGGCGCGCGCACAGCCCTGGTTTGAGGCAAAGGACTGCTCTTTCTTCCGGTTGATCACATTGGTAGAGGATCAAGCGAGGGAAGGCGCGTAGCTCTCCCCGAATATTGTCATGGAACGGCACGCCGTCGTGGCTTGCAGAGATCGTCGATCGGAAAGCGAGATACAGCACCCGCTGCAAGATACCGCACCGCCGGAGTCGCGACCGCCCGGCCCCGCCGGGCCCTTTCTCTGTTCCCACCTGCGGGACGTAAGCAATTGTGTGCCACTGCCTCACTCCCGTCACCGCGTTAACGACGTGTACGCGGACGGGATAGAGTTTGTGAGCTAGTAGCGCAGAGGATCAATGAAAGAGCAAGCAAAGCACGAGCAGCAGAGAGAAACGGTTTGCGGAAGGCAAGCGACCTAGTTGTCAATAAAGAGTCACAGCTTACGATTACCTGCCGCCCTATTCCGCCCCACAGATTGGACCTCCCTGGCAACGAGGAGCACCCGCATGTGTGAACTGCAAAAGCGTACCGCCGGACCAAGACAAGACGCTGCTGTCGCTGTACGCGTAGAACGCCAACACAAAAGCCTTGTCTCCGTGCATGCGCACGACGTCGGCCTCGCACTCTCGGAAGGCATCGCCGTCAAAGGGCGACTCCCGCATGTCAGTCGACTCGGCGACGCGGTCGCCGCCGCTCCAGAACCGCATGCGCGTGGCCGACTGCAGGGCCTCCATCAGGACCCCCAGCGCGGGACGGAAGTAGACCTCATACGCCTGCCCACTCTCCTCCAGCGTGCACTGCTTCCAACCGTTTTGGCTGACGCCCTCATCAATGTCGTCGTTGAGAGCCTGCCGGAAGTCATTCGGCGATTTGAAGACGTCTCGGATGGTGCGGTGGTCGCCGTCGTCCGGCAATCCCGGCGCCGTCCTGTCCCACGTGTCGAGGACGTGAAACAGCTTGTCTAACTCGGACACCGACAGGCCGCCGCCACCAACACTCAGCGCAAAGTCCTCCAGTACGCGCAAGCGATGGGTATCAAATCGTCCGGGGCGGCGCCGCTTGCGCAACTTCACGAGGGAAAGGGTACGTTGGGCGTCCCCAAACTTCTCAAAGAAGGCTCGCACCCGAGTGGAGATGGTTAAAAACCACATCTCGGGACCGGCCTCGGCCGAGAGCGCCGCGGCCGCGGCGGAACGCTTGCGCGACCGTCGTGCCGGTGCGGGAGGGGGCGTCACATGCTCGCCAGCCGCTTCGAACAACGCCCCGAGTGCCTCGTCGTCCGCGCACTCGTTGAGACTCGCACCGCTGGCGGTTCCGACGCCGGCGCATGGCCGCCCAGGTCCAGCCTGTGCATCGGCCCAGAGCACAGATGTGCCAGACGCGAGCTGCTCGCCTCTAAGAGCACCAGCATCGTGCGCCAGCGGCACTGTCCGTACTGTGCCCAGGGCCCGTCGGTGTTGGGTGCGCTTGTGTCGCTGCAAAGGGCCCGCGTTGAAGGGGCCGCGTCCGCAAACACCACAAAGTCGGCGTCCGGCCTCAGCGGGTGCGCCAAACGACAGCGCATGCGAGGCGACATGCACCGCTGCCGTTGGAAGCGGCTGCTCGACGGCGGGTGGCACCGCAGCTCCCGGCGACGCCGCGGGTGCAAGTGGTAACGCAACAGCAAGTAGCCGCTCACTACCAGCGGACAGAGGTCCCGCGAAAACAGGTAACAGCAGCACCTGCGTCCACCCAGCGCACGCAAGCGCGACGACTGCACCGAGTTGCGGGCAGAGGACCCCAGACAGGTGGCGACGGTGGGCGCGGATTACCGCGAGACGCGACCTGTACGACGTGTGCCCCCCTCGTGCCATGATGGAAGACCGTAGCCCTGTGCGTGCGCGGTGGATGACGCAAGCATACAAAAGTAAAAAGACCACCAGAGCCGAGATGTGGTACACATAAGAAAAACTCAGGTCAGCATCAGTAGGAGTCACACCCAGACCTCAAACAACCCACTGGGTTACAAAGTGCGTGCAAGTCTCCCACGCAGGCCGGATAGCTCTCAACGTACCACCGTCCGTTGGGTGGCACGTAGGGTGCCAGCGTTCATACTGTCCTTGATTTAGCCGCCTGCACACCAGAGCCAAGGACCACGGATCACGCGACACCAGCGACAAGAGGCGGGCGCTCATTGCGGCGGCCGGGTGCTGCGACAGCAGCATAGGTGGGTGCTCCTCGTGCCGGCCTCTGGTGCCCCGCCAGCAACGCTCTCAGTCGGGTAGATTGTCGCCAACCCCAGCGCCCAGTCCCAGCGATGGCCCTCCGGACCACGCACTTTCGTGCTGCAGGCGCGGCCAAAATCAGGGCCAAGGGGCCGCAGACACTCGCCAAGCCGTCGTGCTGTCCAGGGTCCACGTGGGCGGCTCCGCGGCGAATTCCATCGGCGTCATCGACAGCGTGTCGGGGGCCGAGACGGCGGCAAAGCCTCGTCGTTGTGGATTTTCGCTGATCCCGACTGGCAAGCGGTACTCGGCCGGAGCAGAGGCACTCTCGTGGCACATTTCATGCTCAAGTAGATCACATGGGCCAATCGTATCGCGACTCAGCATCAGAGTGCGTCCAAGCTGGAGATTGCATGAGTCTGTAAAGGCACATTTGACATCTTAATTGCCATTTGGGCTTCTCATCGTCAAATCCACCGGATTTCTCGGACGTGAGCTGGCGTCGCTTGCGTTTCTAGTTCGGTGACCAGTGGAGAACGGGTGAGCTGTGCCAGCCAGCGCGGTCTTTGGCCGTGCTTCCCAAACCCGATTCCTGACAACAGCTGCCCGCTGGCCGTCCAGTTTTGCGCGTACCACCTCTTTGCTCTCGCCACTCCGCTTCCTCCTTGGCTCGCGCTTGCGCCCTTGCACGCACCCACCAGGCCTGTCCACACCGCCACTGACTCTTCCAGCAGGCAACCGCCCTTCGACCGAGCACGCCTCTGGGCGTCGCCAATTCGACGAGCCGATCGCTCCCTCTAGTTCCCGCGGGAGCGAAGGTACCACGACCGGCGGAGTGCCACGGACCTGTTGCCCGACTTATCGTCCAGGCGAGATGACTGGCGGCATGCGTTCTATTTCCTGCATCATGAAGTGCTCCGTGTGGTTGAGAGTGAACCGTGCCGTAATCACGCCAGTGTCGCGACTTTCTAAGGGAAAGGCCGGGGAGGGTGGGACGTGAGGCGCGCGCCTTAGCGACAGCATGACCGGTCTCGATGACAGGGGAATGGACTACCTCTATCTTGTCGGCAGCACGCTGACCTGCTACTGTCTGCTCAGCTGCTTGCATCTGCCTCTCGCTTGCGCCACACTTTTCTGGTTTCTTGAAGCTCCTTTTCGTGAGGGTTCCTGCGGCGAACTTCAGGGACGTGGGGCAAGGTAGGCCGCTGGGGGGAAGGAGAGCACTTTCGCGCAAGGTGGAGGGTCCTAGAGAGTGATTCCAAACATGTATAAGAGTGCTGCCGTGGGCGCTGGGTGAAGGTGTGATCATCTCCTCACCACCTCGCTCACCCACGTTTGCTCTCCGGGTCCCTCAGTCCCTCCCCCCGAGCTGTTTTTCCTCTGCGCCACCTTCACCTGCTCGCTGTCGTCTTGCTCCAGAGCTCCGAGATGGCGCGCTCCAAGCGCCCCGCCATGCCCGCGTACCCGCACGAGATTGCCGCCCAGCGCCGCCGAGTGGAGGAGGCCGAGGCGGCCGCCGCGACTAACTCAAGCATTGAGCCCGGCTGCGAGGCGCGGGACAACAAGGACGAAATGCGGGCCGCGGCATCCTCGGGGGGCGGCTCCCACCCGACGTCGGCTTCCAAGGCCAGTGGTCGGCGCTCGACGCCGCGAGCAGGTGGGGGCGGGGCGGCGTCGCGCGGTGGTCGCGGCGGCTCGGCGCCGCGCGGCAGTCACGGCGGAGCGCCGCCGCCAGGCGGTCGCCGTGGTGCGGCGCCGGCTGTCGGTGTCTCTGTCGGCGTTCGTGACGGGCCCTCGTTCGCAGGGCCCGTCCATGGGGCGCCTCAGCCGCCTCCAATTCGCGGCGCGTCCGAGCCGCTGGTGTTCCTCGACCTGGAGGGCCCGTCCCTCATGGGAGGCGCTGTGCCAGCATCGCCGGCGCCAACCGTCGCCGCGCCGTATCCTGCGCTCGGCCTTCTCACGCCGTCGCAAGTGGCCGGCTCAATGCCGCCGCCGCAGGATTATGGAAAGTTGCTGCCCCCGCCATCAGCGGAATGCATGCTGCCTTCTTTGCCGGTGAACGCTTTCGTGCAACAGCCGACGGGCGTCGTCATGTCGTCGCCGCGCACAGGAGCGGCGGCTGCCACGGATATCACAAGCAGCTTCGTCTCGCCTCCGACTGTGACGGGGCCCTCTGTCGTCCCTCCTGCTGGTACGGGTATGTCGGCCCACGCGTCGGGGCGGGCCTTGTCCCCTCCTCGCGCATCCAGTGGGCTGCAGCCGAATCAGTTGGGTGCTGTGCCGATGCGGGTGCCGGTTCCTAATCTGTTTTCTGGCTTGCAGGCCGGCACGGGTGTGGGTGAGACGAGGGTGCCGGCGACGCTCGCCTCTCCCCAGGTGGCGGTTCCTGGGCCGGCGGCTCCGGTTACACTTCCACGCGGGGAGGTCGACGGAACGCAGGACGCCACGGTACGCCAGGCGTCCGAGCGTCACTTACCATCCATCTGCCGCGTGCGCGACGCTGGCACGCGTTCCCTACCTACGGATGCCGCGGCCAAGGCGGCGACTACGCATCGCGACGCGAGCGCCGCGCCCTCCGCCTCCCGCCGCAAGGGAAAGGGCCCCGCACCTGCCGCCACAATCCGCCCTCTCACTCGCCCGAGCGCGCGGGAGATGGCTGCGTACCTGGCGGCCAATGATAGCTCTCTGGTGGGCGCTGGGTCGACTGCAGGTGCGGGACACATGGCGGGGATGGGCACGTCGGCCGGCGCCGGCTCTTCTGCGGGCGCCGGCTCGTCAGCGTGTGCCGGCTCTTCAGCAGGTGCTGGCTCGTCGGGGCGAGGCGGCGCGTCGGGGCGAGGCGGCTCGTCGGGGCGAGGCGGCTCGTCTGGGCGAGGCGGCTCGTCGGGGGGGGGCGGCTTGTCCGGCGGGGGCGGCTCGTCAGGCGGCGGGAGCTCGGCAATGGGTGGGGGGCCAGCGACGGACGGTGGTGCTGTAGCGGGCGCTGACCCGTCGACCCGAGGGCGGTCGTTGGCGGCCGGTGCGCCGTCAGCCGGCGCGGCCAGCGCTGGTGGCGCCGCGCACCCCACCCCCTTAAGCTCGAGTGGCCCAACGGCACTGCCTCTTTCATGAGGTGCTGCCGCACTGGCCGAGGCCGTGGCTTCTGGCATCTTTCCAATGCGTCAGGAGGTGGTCAACGTTGCCGCCAATGTCGAGGACATTGAGGAGGGCCTCTCGTCGTTGCGCGTGTCCTACGAGTCGCTTTCCCGCGGGCAGGAGCGCGTCATCACGTCGATGCGGAACATAAAGGAAAGTGTGATGAATGGCTTTGCCACGCTCAACAACGAGCTGAAGCACCTTGTGTCGACGCGCGTCGACGGCAGCAACAAGCCGGCGGATGACCCGGACTTGATGTCCACTATTGATGACGTACGCCGTGGATTCAAGGACACGCTCACGGCGCGCATCGGGCGCGCCACCCGCAGCACGCATGTGCTTGGCAACACGGAGGATACATGGTCTGACGCGGTGGCCGTGGTCCAGAGCAAGTTGGCAGTGGACAAGGACACCGCGACGGACTGGCTGCTCCGCACCATCCGCATCCCTTCGCGCAAGCGCCCATTGGAGCTCGTCAGCATGCGCACCAGTGTGCCGATCCTCCGCGCCAAGCCGCACTTCATGCAGCAGGTGAAAGAGCTCATCCTCGCGGCCTGGTATGCGGCGGTGGCGGTGTCGCGCGCTGAGCTGTCCAAGGAGGATGCTGGCCTGTGGCTGCAGGGCGAAAGCTACGCTCTTTCGGCTCGCGGATGGGGCGGTATCGTCGCTGCGATGGACGTACTTTTCCGCCTCGTCCACGCAGTGGACCGCATCCACGGGCCTACGACGGTGGGCGGTTGGGCGGTGATCCACTGCACTGTTGGCCACTTTGCTCTGGTCGCTTCCCACGTGCGCTCGGCGCTCGAGGTGCGGGCGGAGCAGCGCCCACCTCGCCGCAATGGTGTAGGTGAGGGCGTGTACGAGCTATGGAAGGCGGAGCTCGAGCGCCTGGATGGCCGTCTTCACAAGGACGATACCGAGCACGACGGTGTGCGCTTTGTTGACGGACGTGACCCGCACCGTGCCGTATTCTCATCGGAGAGTGAGGATGAGGAGGAAAACGAGGACAACACGGGCGACGGCAATGGAGCTGCCAATGACGACGACGACGTGGCTATGGATGACACCGCCGGGCAGTAGTTGAGCAGCAGTGTTTGGCAAGGGTCGCTCGGTGGTGCCTGCGGTGTGCGTCGCGGTATTGTCGGATGGGCACTAGTGGGGATGCCTTGTGGGCGGCATAGTCTCCCGTGCCGGGAAAGGTGTGCGCGAGTCGGCGCGGGGCGAGCAGGGTGGCAGGTGCCTGCGGGGGAATAGCCCCTACGGGCCCGTGAGCGGCACCCAATATGCGTGTATAAAGCCCCATCGCCTGGACTCATTCGTCACGGTCGCGATGCCATCTGAGATACGCACCCAGGCCCCTGAGGAGCGCTCTGATCCAGCAATATCTTTCGCACATTGTTCTGCAGACAGCAGAGTCGTGAGACTGTATTCCATCTGACCCAAACGGGGGATGGTGCATCCCAACGAGCATCGGGTATCGATCGAACATCCATCCCCACGCAGCATCGCTGCCCTCACGAATTTCGTGTTCGTTCGGAAAACTTTCGTTGTTGACGATCTCCCCCCACCCTGCCGCCACCTCCTCCGGGCCGCCGTGGCCCGTCGCCTCGCCGACCGCTGTCGCCGCGGCTGCCTCTTGGCCGCCCGGGGCGGCTGCTCCCCAGCCACCAAAGCCGCGAGCGCCGACGGCGGCGGTGCGCGCCGCACCGGCGGTGGCACCGGCGTGAAGCGGGGGGGCGGCCACGAAGGGTCGCCCTGAAAGGATAACGTTGGTTCTCTTGCTGCCTACTGTAGTTCTTGGGAGGGCCCCGGGAGGTCCCCGCCTCAGCAGTTAGGTACTGATCTTTGCCACCGTGCCGGCCGGCTAGTCCCTCCCACGGCTGGCCACCGGCGGGCTGCCCTGACCAGGGGGCATGCCCTGGTCGTGACCCCTCATCACTTGCGTGCGCGCGCTGCTCCCGGCGCGGCACACGAAATCCAATTCAAACGCCCGCCGCCCGCCCCCGGCCCAGCAGCGCCAAAAGGCCCATCGCCCCCACGCGCGCCTGCGATTGCTCGCGCGACGCCCGCCGCCAGCGACTCCGCGCCCCGGGGTTCCCCCGCCACCGCCACACCGGCCGCGGCCAGCGCGACGCCCAGGTGGTGGTCCCCCGCCACGACGCCGTGGCGGGGGGTGGCGGCGGCGGCGGCGGCGGAGGCGGAGGCGGCCGATGTGAGCTTGTGGGC
>Ga0209187_1004289_pt1 | contig 10989 bp, 8 predicted proteins | sample BantaG_FD_187430 | JGI IMG/M metagenome (GOLD analysis project Ga0209187, IMG submission 187430) | Marine algal microbial communities from Bantry Bay, Ireland - BantryBay_4 metaG (SPAdes) (version 2) | ecosystem: Host-associated > Algae > Red algae > Unclassified | place: Bantry Bay, Ireland... | reverse complement strand
ATGGACATGACATCTACCATACGAATGTGATGATGGCAATGGGTGATGATTTCGTAGTTATTTGTAAAGATAGCATTGTTAATAAACAAGAATGGACTGCACTAGAAAAGCAATTCAAGTCTAATAAGAAAGATATTATCACGATCTCCTGGAGCCAAATGAGTGAGTATGCAGGAAATATGCTTCTTTTGAGAAATGCGGAAGAAAAGAATATCTTGGTCATGTCTACTAGAGCACACAAATCACTAAAGCCAAGACAAGTCAAACAGATCAAGAAGTACGCAGAAATATTACATAGTGAAGTAAATACCATTGAAAACTTAGGTGGAGGTTCTGTTCGTTGTATGATGGCAGAGCTTTTTCTAGAGCCTAAATTCTATTAGATCGCAGGACTTTTTAAATAACCAAAAATAGAAAAGATGAAAAAAATTATAACTTATCTAGTGTTTTGTATAATGACTCTTCCATTACTGGTAAACGCACAGTATGGATTCAAATCTACTAAAGATATAGAATGCACTGAAGTTAAGAGCCAGGGCTCGACAGGAACATGTTGGAGTTATGCTACTTCTTCCTTCTTGGAATCAGAGCTGATCAGAATGGGCTTGGATAAGTACGATATTTCAGAAATGTTTATCGTGCGCGAAATCTATAAAGACAAAGCCAGAAATTATGTCTTGCGTCATGGAAAAGCAAACTTTAGCCAAGGGTCTTTGTCACATGACGTGATTCGAATTTTGGCCAACAAGGGCGTAATGCCACAATCTGCTTACCAAGGAAAATCTGTAGACGAGACAAAGCATAATCACAGCGAAATGGAAGCCGTCCTAAAGGGTATGTTGGATGCCGTAATCAAGCAAAAACAAATCAGTGATAAATGGATGCTGGCAATTGATCAAGTTTTGGATGTGTATCTAGGAGAATGTCCAAAGACTTTCACGATAGATGGTAAGACCATGACCCCAAAAGAATATGCTGATAATCTAGGACTCAAAGCAGAAGAGTTTGTAAGTATGACTTCATTCAGTCACCACCCATTTTACAGTAAGTTTATTTTAGAGATTCCAGATAACTACTCTAACGGATCATACTATAATGTACCCCTGGAGGATATGATGAAAGTCATTGACAATGCTGCTAGTAAGGGATACTCTATCGCTTGGGATGGTGACGTTAGCGAAAAAGGATTTTCAGGTAAACAAGGCTTGGCTGTTTTGCCAACAGAATCTAATAGAAAAGATCTTTTCGAAACGCCTGGCAAAGAGAAAGCCGTAGATCAAGCTTCAAGACAAAGAATGTTTGAAAATTTTTCTACTACGGATGATCACTTGATGCAAATGGTAGGTACTGCAAAAGACAAAACAGGAACGGAGTATTTTAAAATTAAAAATAGTTGGGGAGAAATTTCTGATTACAAAGGCTTCTTATATATGTCAAGACCGTATGTTGAGGCAAAAACAGTTTCGATTATGGTGCATAAAGATGCCATACCTATAGAGATAATGAGCAAGCTGGCATTGTAAAATTTTAAGCGAATAAAATAATGAAGCGAGTAGACCTGGTAAGGTCTACTCGCTTTGTTATTTGGAAGAAGTTTTTTTTATACAAGCTATACAGGAGTCGACACAAAAAAAATCAGGATAGGCTATAAGGTCTAAGCAAAACCTCCTTTATATTTCAGTGCCTGATGAAGATGCGCCAGATGATGTTCTGAATGCCATGCGTATAAACTCAACACATTCATCAAGTCAAAATCTTTCTTATATCCAAGATGATAATATCCCTTTTCGTAATCCGCAGCTTCCATATTTTCCCAAGTTTGGGTCCAGCGGTTATGCAAGCCTTTGAGAATCTGGATGGAAGAATCTACATCCATTGACGTAGCATCTCTTAATTCGGCCCAAACAGATTCTTAAAATGTTTCAAATAATTTAGCAAGTCTTAATTTGTATCCAAATGCAGGAAATGATTATTTTGTTGATGACGTGAATATGAGTTATTCACCAGATGGTGAGGCTACAACTACGGATGCCATGATTACGTTGGATAGAAATTTACCAATTGGAGTTATCGGAGGGACTGTTCCTTTAAGTGGTACTGTTACAAATCTTGGTGATGACATGATTCAAGGCTTTACCATTTCATATGCGGGTATGGATGAGACGTTTGATGAGTCCATTGAAGCAGGTGGATCTTATGCTTTTACACTTGAGGCAACTCACCCAGTTGCGGAAGGTGTTTCTGAAGCTAGCGTAATTTTATCTGGTGTAGAAGATGACCAAAATGCTTGTAACAATATCTCTACTTTTGTATCAAGAAGTATTGATGTGCCGAGAGGGAAAAAATATGTAGCGGAGGAAGCTACGGGTACTTGGTGTCAATTTTGTCCTGTCGGACACGTGTTGATGAATTATATGGAAGAGACTTATGAAGATTTATTTATAGGAATTGCCGTACACAATAGAGATCCAATGGCATTTGACGAATATGATACTCCACTTACTTCCTCGCCTGGTTTTACGGGTTTTCCACAAATCTGGACTGAAAGAGGTGAATTTATTAGCCCTGGAACCATTGAAAGTGATTTTGTCAACAAGGTGCAACAGGCTTCTCCAGCAGAAATTACGCTTGCTGCTGAATACGACGAAGAATCAAGAAAGCTCAATATGAATGTAAATGTTGAAGCGCTAAGTACTATACTTCCAAATGCTGGTATCGTTTTAGTTATTACTGAGGACGGTGTTACAGGTTCAGCTGCTGCTGGATATAGTCAAGTAAATGCATACGCTGGTGGTGATGTTGTGGTAGGAGGGTATGAACTACTACCTAATCCTGTACCTGCTTCTCAGATGGTTTATAATCATGTAGCTCGTGCATTAGTGAATGGTTTTAATGGAGAGCAGTTTGGAACTGGTATGGTTAATGGAAATACTAGAACCTTAGCTTACTCATATACTATTCCAGAAGCATGGGATGCTGAAAATTTGCATATTATTGCTCTTTTAAGACAAGGTGATGGGTCAGCACCTACGGGTGCGAAAGCAACAATTGAAGAGGCAGAACTCAACCCAATCAGTAGTACTATAGACCCTGTCCTAGCTAAGAACGTTGAAGTATATCCTAATCCATTTAGTGATCAAACAAATGTGACTTTGGATATTGAAAGTCCTGAAAATGTAAGTATAGAAATTACTGATGCACTAGGTAGGTTAGTCTCCAAGAGAGACTATGGCGTACAATCAGGTAGCCTTACATTCCCAGTATTAGCTAATAAAATGAATAATGGTATCTACTTTGTAAATATTCTAGTTGGAGATTCTTTTACTTCAAAGAGAATTTTGGTGAGTAAATAATACGGTTAAGATAAAACAATAAACAAAAATTGCATAGGCTGTTCTTTTAAGTAAGGACAGCCTATTTTTTTGGGCGAGCCGAATGGCGGAAGCCCGTGAAGGGAGAGGGGTAGAAGCGGCATCCCGTTGTCGACTTTATCGAAACGGGATATAGCGTATGACCCGGTGACCAGTGATAACGCCGTCACTCCCCCAAATGAAAGATATCCTAACCGTAAGTATTATTTTTTGGGTGTGCCCCCGATTCCGCGAAAAGCTGCATCGGGGTCGGGCTCTACACCACTCCATTTCATTGCGGTCCTGCACCCGCTCGGCTTCAAGGCTTTGCTCCACGGTTTGGACACCCTGGCTATCGCCAGTGTTGGCTACTATCCCTCACACGGTCAACTATATAAATATGGTATAAATACGGTATGTATTATACATTAAAAGTACTTATAAAATAAGCTCTAAAATTTGGGTTGTAAGCAAGGCATAATCGCTATTTTTGTATAGAGCTACCCGAGCGGAGCGGAAATTACTCACCATGAGAGAACTAATACCAAAGTATGGCTAAATACCCAATCGTGCGTCAATTAGATAGTATGGACTGCGGTGCAGCCTGCCTTGCTATGGTGTGTGCGTACCATGGGATGGAGTATAGTCTGACTAGTCTGCGGGATATCACTTTCGTAGATCTAGAGGGAGTATCTCTGTTGAATATAAAAACTGCCGCTGAAAAAATTGGACTTGAGACCTTACCTGTCAAAGCGGACTACGCAAAACTTCAACGTGAACTGCCTTTGCCTGCGATTGCGCACTGGGATCAAAATCACTTTGTGGTGGTGTATGATGTGCAGGATGATGAGGTCGTGATTGGTGATCCTGCGATGGGGGAACGAAAAATGAACAGAACTGATTTTCTACAAAATTGGGGAGACGTAGAAGCCAATGAAGGGGTTCTTTTATTACTAGAAAATCCAGAGATAGAGTTGGAGCAGGAAGAGGATCCAGATCCAGAATCCATAGCGGAGCAGATGGCAGTGGCGACTGCGACAAAAGATACAAGTCCAATAGTAAGTGATCAAAACGCAATATTACTAGCTAGTAGAGGATCTGTCTTTGGAGTATTAAAAGGGAATCGGAAATTTTGGTGGCATCTTATTTTAGGATCTGTGTTATTGTTTGTGATTTATACTTTTCTTCCTCTGGTGATCAAAGAGATGGTAGATTCTGGGGCTATCTTAAAGGATAAAAATTTATTGAATACAGGTATTCTTGCTTTTGCTGTGTTGGGCTTAGGTAGGATATTGCTAGAACTTTCTCGCAACTGGATTTTTCAGCAGGAAGCTGCTGTGATAAATGCGAAACTAGTTTCTAATTTTCTTGAGAAATTGACGCAACAGCCGATTCGCTATTTTGAAAAGCGACTCAAGTGGGATATCCTACAACGAGTATATGATAACTATAAAGTGGGTGCCTTTTTTCAAAGCTCATCGCTCCAAGCTGTATTTTATATAATCATGCTCTTGTCTTCCTTACTTGTGATCATGCTTATTGATAGTAGGCTATTTGTAATATTTTTTGCTGGCTTGTTATTGCAAGTGGTTGCGTTATTTGTGCTTCAAGAAAGAAAATTGATAGCAAAGCAAGAGATGATGCAAAGTGCTGCTCATGCCCAAGATGTACTTTTTGAAATCATCAACGGCATTGCTTCTATCAAATTGAATAATGCTGAGGTGCATAACCAAGAAGTTTGGGAAAGAAACCAAGTCAATCTGCTTGAGCGGAGATTGCGATTTACAAAAATTGAGCAGAGTCAAAAGGCAGTTATCAAAGCTATTTCTTGGATCACGGAGTTGATTATTATATACTTTGCGCTTTCCATGCTTATGGAAAATGCTTTTAGTGTAGGCTCACTTTTAGCAGTCGTCTATATTTTAGCATATTCTAAAAATGCTATTGTAGACCTATTTGATGTCTTAACGGACTATAAGGAAGTCAAACTTAGCCTCCTTCGACTTTCAGAATTGTCGGATTTGAAGCAAAGAGAATATGCAATAGAAGGTATCGCACATCTGTCTGCCTATAAGGATATTTCGGTCAATGGATTGACTTTTAGATATGGAGATGTAAATAGTCCTATAATTTTAAATGACGTGGCACTTCGTCTACCACGAGGAAAAAAGACAGCGATAGTCGGTGTAAGCGGTGCTGGGAAAACGACGCTCATCAAACTACTAATGGGGATGTACATACCTAATGAGGGTCAAGTGAAATTGGGTGATGTGAATGTGCAAGATATAACTCCGCAAATACTACATGCTAAAATGATGGCGGTCTTTGAGGATGGGCATATTTTTACTGATACCATCGAAGCCAATATAACTATGGCGAGCGGCTACATCAATCATGCACAACTAGCTGAGGCCATAAGAATAGCTTGTTTGGATACTTTTATGGATGGATTACCGCTAGGCAAGGATACGAGATTAGGTGACGGAGGAATTGTTTTGAGTAGAGGTCAGCAGCAGCAAGTATTACTAGCGAGGGCATTTTACAAGAATCCGAAAATTTTGTTTTTTGATGAAGCTACGAATGCATTAGATGGGATCACTGAGCGAAGAATATTGAAAAATATAGACGAAGCATTTGAAGATAAAACAACTGTTTTCGTAGCGCATCGCTTGAGTACTATTAAAAATGCAGATCTAATTGTAGTTTTGCACAAAGGTGTAATAGTCGAACAGGGGACTCATGAGGAATTGTTAGCGAAAAAGGGAGCCTACTATTTAATTCTTAGAAATGATTTAGAATAGTGCAAAAATATCTGAAAGACATATTATCTGATCCGCCGCATGGGCTGGGAACAGTAGCTAATATCTTATTACTGTTCAGTGCCGTATTGCTTGTATCTATCTTCTTTATCGAACCAGAAGAACAGGATGTTACGCTAAATTTGCTATTAGGTCAGCCTGCCATTGAGATCGCCGAATCTCAGAAACAGATTGCAGAGGCGAGTTACGCTAAGCTATATCCTTTGGTTCAAAAAGGTCAAATAGTTGAAGAAGGAGATACACTCTTTAGTGCCCTTTCTGCTGCAGACTTAAAAATCATAAATACTTGGAGTGACTTGTTGGCAAAAGGGAAGCTATTGCCTACTAAGGAAATGATAGATATGCATTTTGTAGATGCTACTGTTAGGAAAAAGATGATTGATTTAGCAAGAGTAAAATCCCCACCGCGGAAGGTAGACAAAAACAGACTGCGACAGCTCAAAAAGGATGTATCGAGACGGAGTAAAAGTGTAGAAGAGTACAAACAGGCAATTCAAAAATTTAAAGGACTAGATGGGAAATACAAAAAAGAATTTTCTCAGGCTAAAGAGGAGTATGAAGATGGTCTATTATCTTTGGCTGACCTCAAGAAAGCCAAGCGAAAGGAAGAAGAGAACAATTCTATAATCTTGCAAAGAGAACGAGAACTGGAGTCCGAGAAGCTGCGTTTATTCAATGCCAAGAGTGAATTTGAGTTTCTCAATAAATCGAAAGCTACTACTTCAAAGATTATTAAAGATTCAGATAATACATTTCATGAGGCAGATTTGAGATATGCTTTAGATTCTTTGATTCAATCAAGTCTTGTATTTGCGGCTTATAATGGTGAATTAGAAGAGATAGGTTCCCTTGATAATGTAGTAAAAGGAGATATTCTTGTCGCTTATGCTGCAGAGGAGATACAAAGCCATCGAAGTAAAAAACTGATCGCAATAGTTAAGCCTGAGGATGCCAGTAGAATAATTCTGGGCAGAGAATTGGACATTTATCGGAAAGACGGCTATCCAATCAAAGGAAAGGTTAAGGAGATAAGTACTTTAGCTGAGGGCAAGTTTGAGATTGAGTCGAGTGAGGAACTAAGTGATATGGATGTGCAAGAGATAATCCTTCCTGCAAAAAAAGGGAATTTTATAGAAAAGGTGCTGGAGAACTTTTAGCTTTACGAATGCACTTCTCACCCGTCGTCTTAATAAGGCAGCCAATCTACTCCCTATCCCATATGGATGCTTTTTCGCTTGATCTAGGTAACAAAGAACCTAGTGAAGAGGATATAGAAGCACTGAGGATAAAATTTTTGTCCTTTATAAAATCCAAGCACTTATTACTTTCTTTACCTTTTTCCAGCAAGGCAGTTTACAATGCTATAGCGCACTATGAATTTCATGCATCAGTGAAAATTCGGAAGAAGGAAAAGCAAAGTGAAAGAGCTTTCATAAAGTATCTGCAGCGTATGGCATTGAACTGTAGTCCTCTGGCAAATTTTGCGGGCTCGCTATTCTGTGGTTGGAATGGCCAAGTCTTTGCTCCAAAGGCTAATTTTAGAATTGATCTTGCTTTAGCTCAGCGCAAAGAGTTTTTTGATTTGTGCTACTGTGATCAAGGTCTACAGGGAATCATGCGGCATCGCTTAAACCCGAGTTTGCGTTTTGAAGGGGATGGTTTTGCATATATTCATACCAGTGAAGATGGTGATAATGTAGTTAGAATAGAGACGAGTCCTGAGTTTGAAAAATTATATCACTCCTTAAAGAAAGAAGATTTCACCTTTGCTAAATTTGATGAGCAAAGTGATTTTGATGTCAATGATTTTTTGGAAGCTCAGCTTATACGGCCGTCTTATCCCAACTATTCGAATACCAAAATAATTTCTGAGATAATCAATTCTATTAACGAGCGTTTTCAATTAGGTTTCTCAGAAGATGAAATTGAAGGGTTAAATTATAATCTGCTTGATGATCAGAAAGTATTGGCATTACAGTCAGCGTGGATAAAGAAGCTAAATTCTTACGCTAAAAAGTTGGGTGTAAGCCTGAATGATAAGGTATATCCTGAACGTGTTTTCTATCTAAATAGCGCATTAAAAAATTGTACAAAACCTGAATTTAATAAAGATCTTTTAAGTGCTGAGCTAGTAAGTCTGATCGAAATAATTGAATTTGTGCAGATTAAAGGGGAGTCATATGATACTTTCGAAGATTTGAATCAAGAAGTAAGTTATCCAGTGTCTCAGTTTGCGTATGATAAGATAAAATTAAACCCTATAGAAGGGGGTTTTTATCTTGAATTAAAGATGGATATACCAGCCTCAAGAAAACCCACAATTCACAAAGAGCCTATCGGTGTAATGCTCCAGCATAGTAGTAATGGAAAACCAAGTTTAGTGAATGTAACTACTGCCTTCGCCAAATTTTTTGCGCCAGCTTTACCGCTAGCTAATGATGAGGTGAACGAGTTGGTTAAGGTTTGGGTAGATAATGCTAGTAAAAATAAAGTAGTATTGAAAGATGCTTCTCTTCATTCAAAAAATAAGTCTCATGCCTTTATGAAGGAACTTGATAATTTTGGTTTGGATTTTCATAGTGTCATAGCAGATCGGGTCAGGGTCAACTTGGTAGAAGGAGTGGTTCAAGCTGAAGCAAATGGTGAGGCAGTCGAAATCGTCAATCTTGGAATAGAAGAAATTCAGTTTCGAGCTCCTCTGGCGGTAAATTTACAAAAGCGGAGCCCGACATTGCCTAACATACCAGAATTTATGAATGGTCTGCAGGAGTCTCACTTAGTGAAGTTGAATAGTGGTATATCTTTGAAGCCAAGAATTGAATCTGAACACTTAATCTTAGCTTGGCAGACTTGGATGGTTTCAGAGGTAGAACAATTTCCTGAGCGTTCGAATGACTTAGGGCATGATATGCTAGTCCTCAATTCATGGAGGCAAGAGCTGAAGATGCCTAGAATAATTAGTTTTTGTTTTGATAACAAGAAGCCAAATTATCTCGACTTTTATAATCCATGGTCTGTAGATATATTTTTGCGAAGCATTAAGAGTATGGAAACCAAGTGTATGATAAAAGAACTAGGTATACCTGAAGAAATTAAAGGTATTCAATTGCAAGAAATATACTTTGAATTCAAACCTAGTCAATAAGTATGGATCATCCAGAACTTATATTGATTTTTTTTATGATTGCCTTTCTATACTCATCTATTGGATTTGGAGGGGGGAGTAGCTATTTAGCCATCTTAGTATTGTATGGTATAGAGTATACATTACTCAGAGCATTGGCATTGTTGTGTAACATCGCAGTGGTAAGCTTTGGAGTTTATTATTTCTCGAAGCGTAAATACATTGATTGGAAAAAAGTGGCTCCACTAGTGGCTCTGAGCGTTCCCTTTTCATTCTTAGGCGGCAGAATATCATTACCCAAGCAGACCTTTTTAATAGTACTAGGCTTGACCTTATTGATAGCTGGTCTAGCCATCCTTGTTAAAAAAACATTGCCAAGTCCGAAAACTGGCCATGAGACGAATACACAGCTAGGGCAATTAGGCATTGGTGGTGGTATTGGTTTCATGTCAGGTCTAGTAGGAATAGGAGGTGGCATATTTTTATCTCCTTTACTACATCTGATTAATTGGGATACCCCAAAAAAAATTGCCGCGGCAGCCAGTCTTTTCATACTTGTCAACTCTATATCAGGTTTGCTAGGGCAGTATAGCCATCATGAATTTGAAATGAATTGGGTATTGGTGATGATGCTTTTACTTTCCGTTTTTGCAGGTGGGCAATTAGGAACTAGACTTGGGGCTAAAATATTGAGTGAAAACGTTATTCGTAGAATGACGGCAATACTGGTGATCTATGTAGGATTAAAATTGGTATTGGAAAATGGAATAATCTCTAGACTATGATTTTGATTGGAATTGCCACAATACGCCAAGCTCATCTATAAAAGCCACTACTCCTATCATTTCATTAAAATACAACTCTATAATAGGAGAATTGAATTTAGTATATTCAATATTTTTAAATTCTTTATCAATAAAATATTGACTTCCTATAGTAGTCGTAGTTTCATACAGCGGTGGCGGGTAAGAATTTAGATCAATTACTTTTCTGAAAACTATCCTTCGATCATTACCCATATCGTTTATATTGTTGTAATAGACTTTCATTACATCTGCAAATAAAGCGGACTCTAAATCCGCAAAATAAGCTTTGGGCTCTGTCAGGAAGGTAATCTCAATTCCTTCTGAAGAGGTAAGTTTAGTCTCGCTATACTCCGTTGCGTAGCATATATCTAGAGAATCATTAGCTCCGAATATCCCCTCAAAAATAGATTCTACAGGATCATTAACAGAAAAAACTAATGTTTCTCCTTCTTCATTTTTGAAGGTTACTTTGTCAAATGTATCGTAAGCCAAGAGATTAGTATCTTCATTGCTCAAGACAAAGTCTTCTATCTTTAAATCACAGACACCAGCTGAGTTTTGAGGACGGGGATCTACTATATTATCGTCACCTCCCTTGCAAGAAAATATCAAGCAAGCGGCTAATAATAAAATAGTAGTGTGTGTTATACCCAAACCCTTTTTTACTAAAAAATTATAATATACATACCCACCTTAAAGAAGCCGGTTTGTAGAACAGTGCCATTAATCACTACATCTTGTGCCAGACATCTGTTGAAAATTAAAAAATGAGTCCACTCCGAAAACTCACAAACCCAAAATGTTTCTTTTGGCGATATTTTTCATTTTCTCAATCCACTGATGCTCAGGCACGCCAACGAGTTGTCGCACAGGCACGCCAACGAGTTGTC
>Ga0209187_1004288_pt1 | contig 10991 bp, 8 predicted proteins | sample BantaG_FD_187430 | JGI IMG/M metagenome (GOLD analysis project Ga0209187, IMG submission 187430) | Marine algal microbial communities from Bantry Bay, Ireland - BantryBay_4 metaG (SPAdes) (version 2) | ecosystem: Host-associated > Algae > Red algae > Unclassified | place: Bantry Bay, Ireland... | reverse complement strand
CCAGCTTACACGCCAGCTCCGAAGCCGACTTACAATGCACCAGCGCCGAAGCCGACTTACAATGCACCAGCGCCGAAGCCAACTTACAATGCACCAGCTCCGAAGCCGACTTACAATGCTCCAGCGCCGAAGCCAACTTACAATGCACCAGCTCCGAAGCCGACTTACAATGCTCCAGCTCCAACTCCAACTTACAATGCACCAGTAGCGCCAACAAAGAAGTACTAATAAATTTAACACTCTGAGTTCAGTTCACACATTGATTACTTAACTCTGGTTAGGGCCCTAAGAGAAATCTTAGGGCTTTTTTTATTCTATTAGGTAGGCCCCAGAAATTAATTTCAAAAACTGCTAAAATGTAAGCAAAACGCCGCCCTCGGTCTTGCTATTACGTTATTTATGCTCATTGTTAGTATCTAAGACTAGTCAATAAGACAGTAGCTGGGCTTGGTATCTCATTAAATTAATAATTTTTTTGTCCGCCGCTTTTCATCACTCATTGGGCAATCAGCTCCTAGAATTGGCTACTGGCCAGTCCTTCGTCGATAACTTTCCAATGAGCAATAAAAATCCATCGGATAAAAATGAAAATTTTAATTAGATAAGACACTATCCATTGAACCCCTATAATTTTGAGAGTATGCTAATTAAATTATGAAATTTTTTAAAAAAGTATTCGGAACGAAACATGAGCGCGACCTAAAGTTAATGCGCCCTCTTATTCAACAAATTAATCAGATGGAGTCTAAAATAAAGCCTCTGTCTAATGCTGATTTACAGGCAAAAACAGCATACTTCAGGGAAAAGCTATCTCAAGGTGCTACTTTAGAGGACATCTTAGTCGAAGCATTCGCTGTTTGTAGGGAGGCTGCATGGCGACAACTTAATATGCGCCACTATGATGTGCAGCTTATCGGTGGGCTTTGCTTACACTCTGGTAAAATAGCTGAGATGCGTACTGGTGAAGGTAAAACACTTGTTGCTACATTGCCGTCATATCTAAATGGGCTATCGGGTAAAGGGGTTCATGTTGTAACTGTGAATGATTACCTAGCGACACGAGATTGCGAGTGGATGGGTGAAGTTTACAGATGGCTTGGATTAACTACGGGCACGATTCATCACGGCCTTGACGACCAAGAAAGAAAGAAAAACTATGGTGCTGATATTACCTACGCCACAAATAACGAGCTTGGTTTTGATTATCTACGCGATAATATGAAGTTTGATTTAGAAGATTACGTACAACGCCCTCTAAATTACGCCCTAATTGATGAGTGTGATTCCATTTTAATTGATGAGGCGAGAACACCATTAATTATTTCAGGTCCTTCGGATGACTCAACTGAAAAGTACTATGAAATAAATAAAATCATTCCTAGTTTACAAAATGAACTTCACTTTACGATGGAAGAAAAATCTAAAACTGTTTCATTAACAGAAGAAGGCAACAGTAAGTGTGAAGAGTTATTAAAAGTGGGTAACTTATACGACCCTGAGCACATCCAGACTGTACATTTAATTTATCAAGGTTTAAAAGCTCATCATTTGTTCCATGTCGACAAAGACTATATGGTAAAAAATGGCGAAATTATGATTGTTGATGAGTTCACTGGTCGACTGATGGAAGGTCGTAGATGGAGTGAAGGTTTGCACCAAGCTATGGAAGCCAAAGAGGGCTTAAATATTAAAGGTGAAAACCAAACCTTAGCTTCAATTACATTTCAAAATTACTTTAGAATGTATAACAAATTATCTGGAATGACCGGGACAGCTGAGACGGAAGCGGTTGAGTTTTCTAAAATTTACGACTTAGATGTATTAGTAATCCCAACAAATAAACCCATCAAAAGAATAGATCGTGAAGATGTAATTTATAAAACGGACAACGCGAAATACAATGCCATAGCTAAAGATATACAAGCTAGGTCAGAAAGTGGGCAGCCAGTACTTGTTGGTACGGTAAGTATTGAACGTTCAGAGAAGATTAGTAATTTATTAAAAAAAGAAGGTATTGTTCATAATGTTTTAAATGCAAAACATCATGAAAACGAGGCCGAGTACGTAGCACAAGCTGGTGCAAAAGGTCGAATTACTATTGCAACCAATATGGCCGGTCGTGGAACTGATATTGTTTTAGGCGGAAACCCCGAGTTTTTAGCGAATAAAGAATTCAAAGACGACTGGACTGATGAGCAAAAAGAAGCCTGTATTAAAAAATACGCTGAAAAATGTGAAAGTGATAAACAAGATGTATTAGCCGCTGGTGGTTTGTGCATTATAGGTACTGAACGTCATGAATCTCGTCGTATTGATAATCAGTTACGTGGACGTGCCGGTAGGCAGGGTGACCCAGGGGAGTCTTCATTTTATTTATCTTTAGAAGATGATCTAATGAGAATTTTCAATGGTGAACGTTTACAAAAAATTATGACAACTTTAAATGTTCCAGAAGATGAGCCAATTACTGCAAAAATGGTAAGTCGCTCAATTGAAGGCGCACAAAGAAAAGTTGAGGGGCATCATTTTGATATTCGTAAACATCTACTTGAATACGATGATGTAATGAACCAACAAAGAACAAATATTTATGCTATGAGGCGCTTGGCTTTAGAGGACGGCAACTTAGACCGTCAAATTTTAGATTTTTTAGGTGATGCCACATCTGACATTTTAGATACATTTGCAAACCCAAATGCAAAAACGGATACATGGAATATTCCGGGCCTTAACACAGCTTTATCCGCTCAGTTTGGTATTCGCCTTGATGAAGAAAAAGCAGCACAGCTTGATGGTGATGGCTTAACTGATTACGTAAGTAATGCAGTTAAGCTTGCCTTTGATACACAAAAAGAAAGTCTAGGTGAGTACTTTGACCAAGTTCAAAAAATGGTTTTACTGCAAACGATTGATGTAAGGTGGAAGGAGCACTTAGCTTTAGTAGATCACTTGAAAGAGGGGATTAACTTAAGAGCTTATGCTCAAAAAGACCCTCTTATTGAGTATAAAAAAGAAGCTTTTAAAGCTTATGATCGCTTAAATGAAATTATTAAAGCTGAAACTATTGAAAAGCTAATGAAAATTCAATTGGTTGAAAAAAATAGAGATTTATCTGAGAGTATGCTTGGTGATCAAAAACTTGATAACTTAGATTATGAAGGCGGCGATGAGCCTGCACAGTTTGCTGGGCAAATGCCACAGCAAAATTCAGGGCAAATACAAACCAACCGCGGACCCGGCGGCGGCAGAGACGAACCACCGCTAAACAGAGCCGAAAGAAGAAGAAGAGAAAAGCTAGACAAAAAAAGAAAGCGTTAACCCGTAGTGAGCTCCGCTCACGTTAGGGTGATATACACAAAGTCTACTATTTATAGCGCTTCGTCCCTATTGGACGATGCGATGTAAATGGTAGTCCTCCGTAGTGAGCTCCGCTCACGTTAGGGTGATATGGGTTTGAATTCCTTCAGAAGTTCTGGAGTTTAAATGCCATTGAGCCTAAATATTTACATTGATTTTCTTAAAAGCTGCCTTTCAGGCAGAAGCGAAAAACAATATAAATATTTTGGCTCAATTCAATTTAGAATCATTTTCAAATATTTTAGAAATAAATTAATTAACTCACAATAGGCGCAGTCTACTTTACGTTAGGTATTATGCATTCCTCTGTCTTCCTGAGCGAATGCGAAGGGTCTTCTTCGCTCAACAGTAGTAAAGCACAGAAGATCCCACGGCTGACGCCTCTGGATGAGATTTAGATCGTAGTAGTTGTGTGTCAGGACTATAAAAATAAAGAAGCAGAAATGAATTGAAACTAAATACTTACGTTGATTTTCGCTTCTGCCCAGAGGGCAGCTCTAAGAAAATCAACGTAAGTATTTAGTTTCAATGGCTTGTTTCTCCAGGGCTAGGATATCTTCAGCCTGACAGGAATAAATTGCCTAGAACTAATTCCATATTTAGTCGAGGCCAGGCACTAATATCTGAGATAATACTTGGACTACTATATAATAAAAGCATGTCGGTATGCCCAAAATGTAACACTAATATTGATGAAGACTTTGGTCTTGTTGATTGCTCTGGTTGTGGAGTTGCAGTCCTAGTTGGGATTGATGGTGATGTACAAGTAGCTTCCTCAGATTCAATAGGCCCACCTAGTCTTCCAGATGAGGCTTCGGCTCAATCACAAGTGTTAACAGGCTCAGGCTTTTCAAATAATGTTGCCGAGCTCAATGATGAAGCGACAAACTTTAACTTTAGTGTTGATAATGAAGAAAGTGGGCAAAATCAAGAGGATCAGTTTTCATTTGAAGCTAAGCAAGGTAGTTCTGTTGTAGACGAATTTGCAGTTGGTGAGTTTGATTCCTACGAAGCTGAATCTGAAAGTGATTCAGCTGCCAATTCACAAGCTATGTTTGATGAGTTTACTTCTGTGAAAGCCGACAGTGCTGTAGCAGAGTTGAGTCAGGTGTTGTCGGAAAATTCACTGGAACAACTTGAAAGTGATGACGTCTTTGAAGATATTGTTGAAGAACTAAATGATGAGAAAACTAATTTTTTAGCTGATAGCGAAATATTAAAGTCTAAGCAGCCAGTAGCGCAGACCGAGTTAGTGAATTTATCTGAATTCGCAAATTCAAAAAAATCCTCATTAAAAGATGGGTACTTAAAATATAAGCTATATATTGGGGGTATTGATACTAATGATATTAAAAAGCAAGTATTTGAAGAGTTGGCTGATAAAAAATTATTATTAGATTTAAGTGAGTTAAATAAAAAAATTGTTGATGGGAATTTATGTATAGAGCCTATATCTGCGGTGAAGGCTTCAATTTTAATTAATCGTCTGAAAAGTATTTCAGTAACTATTGCATGGGACCAATATGATATTAGAAAAGCTTAAAATTTATATTTTATTATTAGCCTTAATTAGTGTGAGTGTAATTGCTGGCGACAAAAATAATTATGAAAAAGAAATAGAAGAAATTAAGGCAACTCAGGAATTAATCCAATATGAAAAAAATGGTATTAAAAATTTAATCAAACAGCTAAAAAAGCTGGATGATAGATCTCCGCAAAAGCTAAGTTTAAAAAAGTTATTAAAACAAAAACATAAAGAACTTAATATTAAAATTGAAGAGCTAAATGAAATCATTAGTGCGATTAGTTACAATACGGATTCAATAACTAAAAACTCGGTTAAGAAAACCCAAACAATAGATGAAATTGAAGACGAGATGGGTATTGATAGAGTGATTACTTCAGTGAAAAAAAATGTTGATAAAACTTATAAAGATTTTATAAGCACTCCTGAGCACAAGGCGTGGCAAAAGAAAAAGAAAGATCATTTCAGAATTGAAGAACAAAAACAAAAAATCATATTAGTGGAGTAAGCCTGTATGAGCGAAGCTCATGTAAAGGCGATAGATTGAAATCTCGAAAATGGAGCTGCCAAGCGCAATGAAGAGACGATAACCTGTATGAGCGAAGCTCATGTAAAGGCGATAGATTGAAATCTCGAAAATGGAGCTGCCAAGCGCAATGAAGAGACGATAACCTGTATGAGCGAAGCTCATGTAAAGGCGATAGTTTAATTAAATAGTAATATCGATAACTTAAGGCTGCTCGCTGATAAGGAGCCTCGAAGACAAGTTAAAATTTATGACAGCCCTGACAGTTACAATTTACGGCAGTGCTTTAGAATTAATTACATAGTCTGGTTTTAATATACTGACCTAAGATCAAACTCAATTGATTATAGGCTTTAAATTAATAATTTATCATTGGCACTACGCTTGCTTTAATTAGGGTAGGTATTAACTAATTCACTCAAAGCGGAACGTAAACATGAAGTCTATTTTTTTTGTTATAGTATTTATAATTTTAGCCACTATGGTTTCTCAGCCAGATAAGGCCGAGGTGAAATATATTCCATTTTCAGTTTCTGTTCCTCATAGTTTTATGCAAAACGATTTAAGTAAAGATTTTTCAATCAGCTTTACTCCAAAAGCAGATACAAATACTTATGATATAACTTTGAATAATGAGATTTCAAGAATTATAAAAAGTAGAAACATTAGCTTTTTATTTTCTGACTGTAAGCTTAAGCAAAGGCCTAATTTAAGTTTGTCTTGTAAGTTGAAAGATACAAGCGGCAGCGATGTTAGTGTAACATCATTATCAATAAAGCCGATGATAACGATTGGCCAAGAAAAAGTTGATTTTTATATTATTCAGTTTAGTAAAATGAGTGCTTCAGGCAATAGTGAAGACTATCAATTTTTTACTAAATCTAGATATGTAATAGCCGGACAAGATTCATTGAACTTAAAAGTTTCACAAAATTAAGTTAGCTATTTAGCCAATTGATATATTAGGGGTTTTTAATCATCTAAGTTTTTAAAGTTACTATCTTTACTTTTTCGCTCTTCTTTTACTTTTCGACTATATTCTTTGTATGTGCCCTGGCCTTCGTCGTTGGGATCAAAATTACTAATTTTGATAACCTGGCCCCCTTTAAAAGAAACCATCATTTGTTTTTCTAAATCACCACTATAATATCTATATATCCACTGATCGACACTATTTGAGCGGCTAGTTCTTGCTGGGTCACCCACAATGTCTAATACCATAGCTTTGCTCATGCCAATGGTGACGCGTTCAATGCTCTCTTCAGTAGTGCTGGCACAAGAAGTGAGAAGTCCTGTGAATAAAACTATTAATGAAGATAGAAATAAAAACTTTATGCCCATAATTTAAGCTCTTTGGGTTGGGGTTATTAAACAGCTGCCTCTTCCTATAAATATAACTCTGCTTAGTTGATTGGTCTATATTTCGCTTAAGTTATTAGTGAAAACCTAGACGCAAAGTAAATGATGCCTGGTTTGGGTCGCCCAACAGAGCTTGGTTTTTAAGCAGTAACCTAGCTATAGTTATTAAAATTAATGATTTAATAACGAAAGCCTATACGAAAATAGAAGCTTCTGTTAAGTCGCCTTGAGGCCCCCTAACTTTGCTAGAAGCTAGACTTATCTACGGGAAACCCTCTCTTATTTTTGTGGACTTTGTTACGATTTATTTCTATCTGGTTCTATTTTATTACCTGAACTGGTTCCAAAATGAGAAAAATCAATGTTTTATGCTGGTCTTTAGGTCGTAGGCCCTACGCAACATATAATTTATTCCATTAAAGATTGTCTTTCTTGCTTTGGGCATAGCTTTGAACTACAAAATGAATAAGTAATTACAATTTTAATTTTAAGAAGTTAACTTGAGTAAATATACGTTTTGACTTATATTTTTAAAGTTACAAAATATTAATAATTAAGGCGTACTAAAAAATCTTAATTATTTATAATGAGGAGAGGTTAGCTCATGTCAGATCAAGACTCTGGATATAATTCGGGCGATTATAATAAATCAGGTTTTTTCATATTTGTATTTTCGTTTGGTTTTTCGATTTTATTTTTTATTTACCTTGGTTATTTCCACGAAGGTGTAGACTTAAAAGAAATAAAAGAGCAATCAGCCGCATTAAAAACTGAGATGGCCGCTGATAAAGCCAAAGTGGTTGACGTCAGCAATGTTGAAAGCCCTTGGATATCAAGTGAAGATATGATTGCTCACGGAAAAGTAGTTTTCTCTGCTCAGTGTGCTGTTTGTCATGGTGTTGGTGGCTTAGGTGATGGGCCTGCAGGTAAAAGTTTGAATCCTCCAGCTAGAAACTTAGTTGAGGGCGGCTGGAAAAAAGGTGGAACAAGTAAAGAACTTTTCTTAACTTTAAAAAATGGTATTGCAGGAGGTTCGATGGCCTCTTTTGCCCACTTGAGTAAAGTTGATCGTTGGGCTTTAGTTCATCATATTCGCTCTATAACTAAAGATAAGCCAGAAGATGATCTGGTAGCTTTAGAAGCATTTGCTAAGGAGCAATAAACTTAATTATGTTATTTCATTTATTTTTTAACTTAATACTTTCTGCTACACTTGGGTTTTCCTATACACCTAGTGATAAGCATAAACTTGCAAGTGAGAAAACTCCTCAGCTTGAAAATGTGGGTATTACTGAAAAATTAGGTGATAAAATCGATTTAACAGTGCCAGTAGTTTATGACGACGGCACTAATGCAACTTTAGCTAAAGCTTTTGAGGGCGATTTGCCAATTGTTTTTTCAATGGTTTATTACAGTTGCCCAAGCCTTTGTAACCATCTTTTAAATGGAATGCTCACATCATTTAAGCAAATAGGCCTCACAGCCGGTAAAGACTTTAAAGTAGTTATGTTAAGCATGGACCACAGAGAAAGTAGTGATGTGGCCTCATTAAAAAAAGATTCCTACCTCGAAGAGTACGGAGTAAAAGGTGTTGAAAAAGGTTGGTATTTTTTAACAGCTACTGAAGAGAATATTAAAAAAATAAGTGATCCCATTGGTTTTAAATTTAAGTGGGACGAACAGCAAAAAGAGTACGCTCATGCTGCAGCAGCCATAATGATGACTAGTAATGGCCGAGTCTCTCGGTATATGCATGGGGTAGGCTTCGAGCCAAATACTCTTAAAATGTCAATTTTAGAGGCCGGTGAAGGTAAAATAGGAACTATTTTAGATCAGCTAGTTTCTTACTGTTTTAAATTTAACCCCAAATTAAACAAATATACTATGCAGGCTTATAATACCATGAGAGTGGGTGGGGTAGTGACTATAGTTTTATTATTGATATTTTTAGGTCCAATTTGGTTTAGAGAAATCAAAAATAATAAATGAGTGAGAAGGAGAATATAAAATGTTTTGGGTAAATAAGGCGCACGCGGGCAATACATTTATGCCGCCACAGGCCTCAAACTTTGCAGAGTCAGTAGATACTCTTTACGGATTTCTTTATTACGCAAGTTTGATTTCTTGTATTTTAGTAATTGGTGGCTTGATATATTTCGCCGTTAAATACAAAAGAAAAACAGCAACAGATAAAACAGCATACATTGCACATAATGCACTTTTAGAGTTTTTGTGGAGCTTTATCCCGTTTGTTGTTTTCTTGGTTGTTTTTGCATGGGGCTGGAAAGTTTTTTACGACATGAGAAATGCTCCTAAGGACGCACTAGAAGTTCATGTTGTTGGGCAAAAATGGAATTGGAACTTTATTTATAAAAGTGGCCGTAAATCTGGCGGTGAGTTCACTGTGCCGGTTAATACTCCGGTAAAACTAATTATGAGTTCTAGAGATGTTTTACATAGTTTCTTTGTTCCATCATTTCGTGTGAAGCAAGATGTGGTTCCTGGTCGTTATACCTCGTTATGGTTCACAGCCACAAAAGAAGGTGATTTTAATGTTTTCTGTACTGAGTATTGCGGTACAGGTCACTCAACTATGTTAGCTAAAGTAAAAGTGGTTTCTAAAGCTGAATACGAAAATTGGTTAGAAAATGATCCATATAAAGGTTTAAGTTTAGCTGAAGTAGGTCAAAAAGTTTATGCTGGTGCCTGCATAGCTTGTCACAATACAACCGATGTTAAAAAAATTGGTCCTGGTTTTGCCGGGCTATGGGGCACTGACAGAAAGCTTACTGACGGTTCAGCTGTGAAGTTTGATGAGGCTTATGTAAAAGAGTCCATTGTTAATCCTAATGCAAAAAAAGCAGAAGGTTATGAGAATGCAGTGATGACATCTTTTCAAGGGCAACTTTCTGAAGATGAAATTACTGGTGTTATTGAATATTTAAAGACTTTAAAAAAATAGGAGCGAAAGACTATGTCTAGTGCTGCAGATAGATCAAAAAATTATTTAAACGAAGAGTCAGGTTTATGGTCGTGGTTAACGACATTAGATCATAAGCGAATTGGAATCATGTATATGATTACTGTAATGTTCTTCTTCCTGATCGGTGGGGTTTTTGCCTTACTGATCAGAGCAGAACTTTTTAGTGTGGGGCCTACTGTTGTAGAAGGTGCCGCTCAGTATAACCAACTGATGACCTTTCATGGGGCTATCATGGTTTTTATGGTGATTATCCCAGGGATACCTGCTTTTTTAGGTAACTTCTTTTTACCTCTCCAAATTGGGGCTAAAGATGTTGCCTTCCCGAAAGTAAATTTAATGAGTTGGTACTGCTTAATTATTGGTGCTGCAATTTCATTTTACTCACTATTTTTTAATGGAGCTGATACGGGTTGGACCTTTTACACACCTTATAGTATCGAAACCGATAACGGTACAATATTGTTGGTGCTTGGTGCTTTTGTTATGGGGTTCTCCTCAATTTTAACAGGTGTTAACTTTGTGGCTACAACTCATAGGCTAAGAGCCCCGGGTATGGGTTTTTTCCAAATGCCACTATTTGTTTGGGGTCTTTATTCCACAGCTATTTTGCAGGTTGTTGCAACTCCAGTTTTAGGTATTACCCTACTGCTGCTTGCTGCTGAAAAAACTATGGGGATTGGCTTTTTTGATCCGGCTTTAGGCGGTGACCCCGTACTCTTCCAGCATTTCTTTTGGTTTTACTCTCACCCAGCTGTGTATATTATGATCTTGCCAGCAATGGGTATTATTAGTGAGCTAATAACTACCTTTTCAAGAAAGGTAATTTTCGGTTATAAAGCCATTGCGTTTTCAAGTGTTGGTATCGCGGCCGTAAGTTTCTTTGTTTGGGGTCACCATATGTTTGTGAGTGGTCAGTCTCAGCTTGCTGGTGTTATATTTTCATTCTTAACAATGCTAGTAGGTGTTCCAACAGCGATTAAAACTTTCAACTGGGTAGCCACTATGTATAAAGGTTCAATCCAGTTTCAATCACCAATGTTATACGCAATGGGCTTTTTATTCTTGTTTACCATTGGTGGTGTGACAGGAGTGATGCTTGCGGTGATGGCTGTTGATGTTCACTTTCATGACACTTACTTTGTTGTTGCCCATTTCCATTATGTAATGGTGGGTGGAACATTGATGGCCATTATGGGTGGAATTTATTACTGGTTCCCAAAAATGTTCGGTAAAATGTATAA
>Ga0209187_1004286_pt1 | contig 11003 bp, 10 predicted proteins | sample BantaG_FD_187430 | JGI IMG/M metagenome (GOLD analysis project Ga0209187, IMG submission 187430) | Marine algal microbial communities from Bantry Bay, Ireland - BantryBay_4 metaG (SPAdes) (version 2) | ecosystem: Host-associated > Algae > Red algae > Unclassified | place: Bantry Bay, Ireland... | reverse complement strand
CAATACCTAAGCCCTGTAGGTTTGGGTCCATCAGGAAAGACATGACCTAAGTGACCATCGCATCTCGCACATACCACCTCAGTTCTCGCATAGCCTAAGTTATAGTCTGTATCTTCTTTGATGTAGTCTTTTTTGATTGGCTCGTAGTAGCTTGGCCAGCCTGTTCCAGACTTATACTTCGTATGAGAGCTAAAGAGAGGCAGCGAACATGCCTTACAAGTGTAGACGCCTGCCTCTTTATTATCTAATAAATTACTTGTATGAGGTCTTTCAGTTCCTTTATCTCTGATGACATAGTATTCTTGCTCTGTGAGTTCAGCTTTCCATTCTTTATCCGTCTTGACGACTTTCTCAATCTCAGATGGAAGATGTACGACTGATTCTACATCTACTATAGTTACATTTTGGGTTTTGGGAGTGCAGGATATAAGACCGATCAGGAGCAGCGTAGATAGTATGATTTTGAATTCTTTCATATGTCTTATATTTAAAATTTTGTTAGTTTTCTGCACCCTCAAAAAATTAGTCATTTACATGACTCAAGTCGCAGACATTTCATGTGTGCATATTATAATATATAAGTTAGTCACCCCCTCTCAAGTTAGAATCTTCCTTCTTAGCTAATCGGACGATGATTCTCATGGTATTCACGATCGATAAGAATACCAGATAGCCAAATGTGAAAACAACGTATAACCATTTAACGGATTTAGCTTCATATATAGATATACCTGTGAATAGATATGCGATCAAACCACCTGATATGACCAAGACAACGTAACATATCAGTGAATGTAGCCAGTATTTGTTAGAATCTTCAGCATTTAGACTCAGCGCACAGTTAAACAAGGCGTATAGGAGCAGCATAGAGGCTGATACTGTCCATGGGAAGATTGGGTCCTTTCTGGACCACCCCATAGACTCCATGAATACCCCTCCGCCTATGAAGATGACCATGACTGTAATAATCAAGACGACTTGAACGTAAGGTGGAATCCTAATATTAATTTCTTTAGAGCCTGACATAGGTAAAGAACATGTTCATGGAATAAATGTTTTCAATGGTATTGCGAATATTACGGGATTCTAAAGAAGCATTCATATGGGCAACTTATATCATTCCTATTCAACAGACTCAACAGAATGCATGTCTTTTAGTACTTCTCTGTTTATATACTTATACCGATGCTATTATATACCGCTAGCTGTCGGTAGGAAGTAGATCGAGTACAATATCCGAAAGAGATAGCTTTGCTGGTTTGAAAAGCCCCAAACCAGTTTCTCTTCGGCATAACATTTTTAGCTCATCAGATTCGGATAAATATGGCTCTATATCGACCTGCAAGAGGTCATAAGCTCTTTTAAGTACCATTATGTTGAATAGTACTTATAATTGGTATTATCATCTGATTTAGGTTTTCACAATTTCCCCAATCAAATCATACTCCTGCGCATCTACAACTTTAACTGTGGCGAAGTCCCCTATCCGAACGTATGTATCAGTCGCATCTATCAGGACTTCATTATCTACTTCAGGAGAATCATACTTCGTCCGTCCGTAAAAATAGCCTCCTTCCTTTCTGTCTATCAGGACTTTATATTCCTGCCCTACCTTATCTATATTCTTTTGGTATGAGATGGCTTGCTGTATTTCCATGATACGGCTGGCTCGATCTGCCTTCGTATCATCGTCTATGTCATCCTCCATATCATGTGCTGACGTCCCTTCCTCATGAGAATATTGGAATACGCCCAACCGCTCAAACTGCTGTGCTTCGATAAAATCACATAGATCTTGAAATTCTTCATCAGTCTCACCTGGAAAGCCAACTAACAGGGTCGTTCTGATATGGATATCTGGGACCATCTTTCTGGCATAGGCAATTAATTCCGTCATCTCTGCCTGTGTGATTTGCCGCTTCATCCTGCGCAGTACGCCGTCATTAGCATGTTGCAGAGGTATATCTAAGTAATGACATAAGTTTTTTGATTTCGCCATCACCTCAAAGATATCTTTAGGGAATTTAGAAGGATACGCATAGTGAAGCCTGACCCATTCCAGGCCTTCTACTTCTTCTAATGCTTCGAGCAATTCTCCTAAAGCTCTCTTTTTATATATGTCTAAGCCATAATAAGTCAACTCTTGAGCGATCAGCATGATTTCTTTTACTCCAGACCTGACTAAGTTCTTCGCTTCTTTGATCACATCTTCTATCGGCTTAGATACATGATCACCTCTCATGAGTGGTATCGCACAGAATGAGCATGTCCGGTTACAACCTTCTGAAATCTTCAGATAAGCATAGTGCGACAGCGTAGCGATTCTTCTCTCTCCGATAAGTTCATGCTGGTAGTCTACATTGAATTTGGCAAGAAGCCCAGGTAGTTCCATGGTCCCGAAATAAGCATCGACTTCAGGAATTTCTTTTTCTAAGTCTTCCTTATATCTATGTGATAAGCAGCCAGTCACATACAGCTTATCTATATTGCCTTTGGCTTTTTCATCAGCATAATCTAAGATCGTATTTATAGATTCTTCCTTAGCTGTCTCTATAAAGCCACAGGTATTGACTATAATAACATTAGCGTCTTGATCTTTGAGCTCGTGCTCGGCGTCTATATCATTTGCTTGAAGCTGGGTGATGATGTTCTCAGAATCTACTAAATTCTTCGAGCAGCCCAATGTAATGACATTTACTTTGTCTTTTGTTACCTTCGTTTTCATCGAACTACAAAGATACTTTTAATACGTCTATGACGCAGATAATTAGACACTTTAGAAGATGATTAGATTTTTACGTTTACTGATAGTCAATGAGTTGTAAACCTTAGATACATGAAGAAATTTATTCTGGTGCTTTGTTTAAGTAGTATATCGGCATATTGCTTTGGGCAATTCGGCATCACGACAAAATATTCCTTTAATAACTATAATCATTGGAGCGATGTCACCGAGAGTATCAATGACAGTAGACTATTTGAAAATCACCTTGAATTTGCGTTAGATTATAGATTTAGACCTGGGGAAAAAAGAATTGAACTATTCATGGAGGCCAGCTATCTCAATAATTCTACATCCATGATTTCACCTGGAGGTAATGATAGAGTTTTTAGCATGAACGGTTTTGGATTAGGCTTGAAAGCAAATGTCTATTTTCTGGATTTTCATGGTGATTGTGATTGCCCTACTTTTGGCAAAGAAGGCGGTTTTCTAAAAAAAGGTCTGTTTTTACAGTTCAGCACAGCAGCTTCATATTGGAATAAAAAGGCAGAATTTTTCTCTGACCCCACAGATAGCTCACTTCTGGTAGATATCGGAGTAGGAATTGGTCTTGATATTGGTATTTCTAACATGATTACTGTCACACCTATCGCCTCAGTCAATTATTATCCTTTTGCGACTTGGGAGCAGTTTGCAATAGAACAAGGCCTTTTAGATCAATCTAATCCAAATAGCAGAACCACCATATCCATGTTTAAACTTGGCGTAAGAATTGGTCTGCACCCCGATTTTATCAAAGAGAGGAGAGTCTTGAACCGACGACGCTAAAATTGATTTAATCATTGACTCTTTTTACGAAACTTTCGAATTAAGAATTTCGTCATATGATGTGAATATTAATCACGAGATATTATTATGAAGTTCATTTATATCCTTATGTTTTGCACAGCCATACCATCATTCTTTAAGTGTAAGACTACCACTTATACGCCCGATACTTACGAGGAAGAAAAGATCCACTTTGGCTCAGGTGGCGGATTTGCCGGAAGTTTGACAGAATATAGCTTACTATCTAATGGTCAGCTATTCGCTAAGACTTCACATCAAGGCGAATGGCAGACACTTGATACTCAAGATAAAAAGACGACAAAACAGCTTTTTGACCAAATTCAAAATCTACATCTCAAAAAAATAGATCATAATATCCCTGGTAATATGTATCGATTCGTCAATATGACAAAAGGAAGGGAGACGCATAAGATTGTATGGTGCAATGAATCAAAACCCCAAAATGAGTCTATAATCACTTTCTACGATATCCTGATCCATCACGTCAAAGACATCACATTAGACCAGACAAATTATCCCGAACGATAAATCTCAACTACATGCTGCGACATCTCTGCTATTCTATATTTCTACTATTTACTGTCTTAAGCCTAAGTGGGCAATCTAAAATAGAGCTTAAAAATCCTAAAACTCAGCAGGCCCCTACCCCATCATTCTCTCAAGAATATGGTCGAATGAATTCTATAAAGGACAAACCGACAGATAAAGGACTCGATATCAGTTCATTCTCTTCCATCGATATGTCTCGACAAAGTATCACAAGATTAAAAATAAAAAGGGATCCTCAATCCGGTCAAGTCATAGCTATATCTGGGATCATACCGACAGCTAAGAAGAGTCTAAATTCAGAAGAAAAAGGAATAGCCTATATCAATCACAGCAAGGAATCATTTGGCTTAGACAAGCCTTCTGATGAACTTAGCATGACAGAAACTATCATCGATGATAAAGGCAGAATACATAATCGATATCAGCAGCACTATCAAGGGATCAAGCTCCTGGATACTGAGATTATGACACATGAAGAAAACCAACTGGTCTATTTTGCTACTGGAAGACTAAGTAAAACTCCAACTGGTATAGACATTAATGCATCGATCTCAGAGCAAGAAGCCAAAAAAATTGTGATTTCAGATTTAGATGATTTCCAAGTGGTGCCTGCGAAACTGAGTAGACTGGTCGGCGGAGAACAGATAAAAGTAGAACAAGTGATTGTTTCCTCTGGTGAGTCTTATCGTCTGGCTTGGCACATCGATATTTACGAATCTATTTCTGACAGGTGGGAATATACCATTGATGCTCAAACTGGCGAGATCTTAGATAAGCACTCCACGGTCTGCCACTTTCATGGACCAGAGTCAGAGATCTTTGATGGTAAGACATCTTCTACAGCTATTGATCTATTAGGTCAAAGAAGAAATATTAATGTCTATGAGTGCGGCGGTGCTTACTTCCTTGCTGATGCAGCGAGGACCATGTTCTATGGAGATGAGTCTGACTGCACTAATGATGATCTTCTGATCAATGGGGTCATCATCACTTATGATGCCTTAGGTAATTCTCCGCAAAAGCCTGGCTCATTCAGATATGATTATTCTATATCAAACGATCTAAATGTATGGAATGATCCACGAGCTATCTCAGCTCACTTCAATGGTGGGAGCGCATATGAATATTTTAAAAATACATTCGGTAGAGAATCCATCAATGGTGATCGAGGAAATATAGAATCCTTCTATAATGTCACAGAAGATAATGGTCAACAAATGGATAATGCATTCTGGACTGGTGCTGCTATCTTCTATGGAAATGGGAATCAGGCTTTCGTCAGGCCGCTATCGGCAGGTCTCGATGTAGCAGGCCACGAGATGTCCCATGGTGTCATACAGACCTCTGCTAATCTAAGATATGAAGGAGAATCAGGAGCGCTTAATGAGCATTTCGCTGATGTATTCGGTACCATGATAGAAAGAGATACCTGGCAGATAGGAGAAGATGTCGTCAATACACAGCTCTTCCCTACTGGAGCTTTACGTAATATGGCAGACCCTAATAATGGAGGCTCGCGAGTCGGTGATCCAGGCTACCAGCCAGCTTCTGTCAGTCAGCAATTCAGAGGCCCCGAAGACAATGGTGGTGTACACATCAATAGTGGCATACCTAATCATGCTTATTATCTATTTGCTATAAATGATAATGTCGGTATCGAAATCGCCGAGCAAGTTTATTATAAGGTTTTGACGCAGTATTTAACGCCTCGATCGCAATTCATTGATCTGAGAGCCGCTGTCATTCAGGTTGCTTCACAAGATTATGGGGCTTCTGTCGCAACTGCTGCCGCAGCTGCTTTTGACCAAGTAGGCATCGTCGGAAATGATGGTGTGATTAGATCAGAAGTAGAAGCCACTGAGTTAGAGACTAATCCCGGGACAGACCTTATCCTCTGGTCTGGGATTAACTTTGATGTGTTGAACCATGTGACCAATACTGGAAATAATACCCAAATCAATATTCCCCGTGTTCATATATCTAAACCAAGTATTACCGATGATGGACGATTTGTCGTATTCGTCAATGAGCAAACTAAGATACAAGTTCTTGAGATGGACTGGACCAGTGGTACTGTGGCTAACGATTTCCTACTATTTGAGGATGACTCTAATTTTAGAAATGCCATCATCTCAAAAGATGGTACTAAGGTCGCTGCACTCATAGGAGATATAAGCTCTGGCGAAGCAGATAATCGCCTATTCGTTATAGATTTCTCTTCTGGTGATAGTCGAGTAGAGTCTTATGAATTATATAATCCTACTTTCTCAGCAGGGGTAACTTCTGGATCAGTGCTATATGCCGATGCCATGGAGTTCGATCATTCAGGAGAAAATATAGTGTATGACGCATTCAATTCATTAGCAGGGAATGAAGGTCGAGATGTCTCATATTGGGATATAGGCATCATCAAAGTTTGGGATAATGTAACCGATGATTTTGAACCTAAAGGCGACAATATATTCAAAGTATTCTCGGGTCTCGCAGAGAATATCAGTATAGGAAATCCGACATTTTCTAAAACCAGCCCCGACATAATCGCTTTCGACCTTCGGGAAATTATGATTACAGCTAATGCTGATCAAGATGCTACGTATGAAGTGCTGGGGGCTAACCTAAAATCAGGTGATGTGGAAGTCTTATTCGAGAATAACACTTGGGGATATCCCAATTATTCCAGTGATGATACTGAGATGATATTTTCTGTATTGAATAATGGGACTGACGAGATTTTAGGCAAAATAGGGGTCAATTCAGATAGAATCAGTTCTAATGGATCTGCTACTGTGATGGTACAAGACGCTTTCTGGGGTGTATGGTTTGGGACAGGTATCAGGGATTTGATCTCAGATACAGAAGATATATTATATAATGAACTGGATGTCTATCCTAATCCAGTATATGATGAATTAGAAATCAAAATACCATCTGATATTACTGGCGAAGGAGTAATAGAGCTTTACGACATCAATGGTCAGTTGGCTCTCAGTCAAATCATAGCGAAAGGGCAATCTCAAAGCACATTGAACCTCAGTCAATCCGAATCAGGAACATACATGCTAAAAATTTCAGGATCAGAGTCAATCTATAGTCAAAAAATAATACTGATGAAATAGTCAGCCTTGCGATATCCGGATTCAATTCGAATCATTACTTTTGCGGCATAATAGAAAGAAAAATTACTGCGTTACTTACTTTATAATTATTATCATGAAACAGAAGTCGTTTAAACTTATTTTCCAGTGTGTTGTATTATTATGCGTCGTAGCGATATTCGTCTCTTGTAATAGAGGAGTCGGTTGTCCTAATGCATTTTAATCAATATTTAAATACACATTATGGCCATTAATTGGATCCCTATTAGCTCAGAAGCTCAAGCTCAAGAAGCCATTCAAGCCTCACATGAACAAGCCATTGTCATATTCAAACACTCTACGACTTGCCCTATCAGCGGCATCGCTAAGATGAGACTGGAAAGTGATTGGGATCTAAAGGACCTACCCAGCTATTTTGTGGATGTGAAGATTGATCGAGCGACATCTCAATACCTGGCAGAGCATTTACAAGTACACCATGAGTCACCTCAGATGATCGTTGTCGCTAATGGAGAAGCTGTGTACGATGTTTCCCACTTAGATATTAAGATCAGTGAAGTACATGACGGTCTGAAAGAAATCGAGCACGCCTCTTAGCAGCGACTATGAGTCTAACTCCTGTCATAACTGATGATGGCTCGTCTACACTATTCTCAGAAAAATTCGATGTTACTTATCACTCCTTGCAGGGAGCAATAGATGAAAGCATAACCGTATTCCTAAGCGCTGGATTAGAGCGATTGGTGTTAGATGGGTTTAAGAGCATTAATATATTGGAGATCGGATTTGGTACTGGCCTTAATGCATTATTAACTCTCCATAGAAGCAGGAATCTTATTGATATATCAATCCAATATACAGGAGTCGAGGCTTATCCTGTACCCATGAATATCATCGAGTCATTACAATTCCCATCATTATTGTCTGATAATATGTTAAAGGAAGACTTTACAAATATGCATGAAGCCACTGACGATAAACCTCTGACGATCAATAACTTTAGTTTTATAAAACAGACTGCTTTATTCGAGTCATTAAGCTATAAAAACAGATTTAATCTGATATACTTCGATGCATTCGCTCCGACTACCCAACCAGAATTATGGGAAGTGGACTTATTGTCAAAAATGTATGACGCTTTACAGGAAAAAGCTATACTCGTAACTTATTGCGCCAAAGGATCCTTCAAGCGCAACCTAAAATTAGCAGGCTTTCAGGTAGAAGCACTTCTTGGACCAGGCCGAAAACGAGAAATAACCAGAGCATGGAAGTCTCCCCACGTCATAGAGAATATAAAAAGTAAGCTCAAATTTTGATAAAATAGTCGCATCTTATTGAAGATCAGAGAGTTATTATCCTAAAAAAATCTTTTCTCTAAATTCTCAATCTAAAAAGTCTTTTCTAACTAAACTGAGATTCAAGAATTATTACCTTTGAAAGACATAAATCAATAGAAACATCTATGACGGAGATTATTTTGGCTCCCAAGTAGATATTGAATTATTTTATTTGCTGTGATTCAGCGAATTGTAATGTATAAAACAGAGAAACTAAGATGGCGAATAAACTATTAAAAGGTAAGAAAGGAATCATATTCGGTGCTTTAGATGATCAATCTATCGCTTGGGCTGTAGCAGAAAAATGTGTCGAAGAAGGCGCTCAGATCACCCTAACTAACGCTCCCGTAGCACTGAGATTTGGACAGATCAATGAACTGGCGGAAAAACTGAATGCCAAAGTGATACCTGCAGATGCTACTTCTATGGATGATCTATCGAATCTGATCGATGAGTCAATAGAAGTCTTAGGTGGTAAAATTGACTTCATTCTCCATTCTATTGGTATGTCTCTAAATGTTAGAAAGAAGAAGGACTATACGAATCTGAACTACGATTGGCACCATAAGACCTTAGATATTTCAGCAATCAGCTTTCACAGAATCATGCAATTGGCATATGAGAAAGATGCGATGAATGATTGGGGGTCGATACTGGCATTAACTTATATCGCTTCACAAAGAATATTTCCAGACTACAGTGAGATGGCAGAAGCAAAGTCACTATTAGAGTCATATGCGCGAAGCTTTGGCTATCATTTCGCTAAGAAGAATCATGTCAGAGTTAATACAATATCTCAGTCCCCTACTCTGACGACTGCCGGAAAAGGCGTCGCTGGCTTTCAAGATTTCTACGATTATGCTGATAAAATGTCTCCATTGGGTAATGCATCAGGTCAAGAATGTGCGGACTACTGCATCGCTATGTTCTCTGACTTAACCCGCATGGTGACGATGCAAAACCTTTATCATGATGGTGGATTCTCTAATATGGGCATGGAACCTGCTGTATTAGGCAAGTAAAAATCGAAATCTATTCAAAGCTATTTAGCATACGGCCGATCATGATTAAACAGAGAAATATGAAGATGATCACCCGTACCTCCATGCCTAAGTGTCCTCAGGCCCATCATTCTAAAGTATAAGGTAGCTAAAGCACTTTTTATTTCAGACCTATGATTGACCCTGATATCGATGGCATAGACATATCCGTCAGCTTGTCGATAATGAAGAGAAGCTTTATTAGTAGGCAAACCCATTTTTCGATAATCTTCAGGGACTCTTTCTGCATCTGTCATAATCAATCCCTTATCGATATATGCCAAAGTACTGGTAGACAGTCTTAATATCGGATGTATTTGGGTAAATTCCTTTGCGACTTGATTAGACTTCGTATGATCGGATGACAAAAAGAACAAAGCGTGAAAAGAATAAAGACTTACAATGAGAATCGCTATGAAGGACCTCCTTTTAATTCCAGCATAGTCTCCTATCCTACCCGTAATCCATCTATGAATAATTGTGAAATACATGAATACCAAGACCGCGACAGATATAACACCTATACCTAAAGAAGTGTATGCACTATAATGATACTCAGTATGTGCATATACGGCTACTCGTATCAAGGCAATAAATGGTAGAACCGCTAAAGTCAGTAAAAAAAGAATAAATCTGATCAACTTAAACATACGTATTCAGGTTATATATGACAGAGTATAATATTACGAATGAAAAGAATAGCATGTCTGTCAGTTCATCTAAATAATATTGGATTTGGTAGATATCATCGCTATCTTTAGAGTGCAGCACTTTAGTTTAACAGAGAAGTCATTTAAAAACATACACTATGGATTTTCCAATTCAATTTTTACCATTAATCTTATTGGGGCTATTTATCGCCTTCAGTGCCGCCTTCACAGTGAAGCAGCAGACCAGAACCATTATAGAAAGGCTCGGAAAATTTCACAGTGTTAAAAGACCAGGACTCCACTTCAAGATACCTATCGTAGATAAGGTATCGGGTAGAGTTTCTCTTAAAATTCAGCAGCTAGATGTCATGGTAGAAACGAAAACAAAAGATGATGTCTTTGTCAAACTTAAAGTATCTGTTCAATATAAAATCCTTGATGATGCCATCTATGAGGCCTTTTACAAGCTGGAGAATCCCCATGATCAGATTACTTCATATGTATTTGATGTCGTTAGAGCCGAAGTGCCTAAGATGAAGCTAGACGACGTATTTGTCAGAAAAGATGACGTAGCAAACGCAATCAGAAACGAATTATCAGAAGCGATGTCAGGATATGGATACCAAATCGTAAAGGCTCTTGTGACTGATATCGATCCTGATCAATCAGTAAAAGTCTCCATGAATCGGATTAATGCAGCCGAAAGAGAAAAGCTCGCTGCTGAATACGAAGGAGAAGCAGAGAAAATCAGAATCGTAGCT
>Ga0209187_1004284_pt1 | contig 11005 bp, 8 predicted proteins | sample BantaG_FD_187430 | JGI IMG/M metagenome (GOLD analysis project Ga0209187, IMG submission 187430) | Marine algal microbial communities from Bantry Bay, Ireland - BantryBay_4 metaG (SPAdes) (version 2) | ecosystem: Host-associated > Algae > Red algae > Unclassified | place: Bantry Bay, Ireland... | reverse complement strand
ACTGACATCGTCTATTTTTATTTTTTGTAATGTTATTTCTTGATAATCTATCATTGTTATTTTCGTCAGGATTAATTATAATATGGTGAAATCATCAAATAAATTAAAACTCCTGTAGAGCTTACATGTAACCAAATTGGCATAACCCATTTTGTTATCTTTTTATGTCTCTCCTTATCCATATTTAATCCTCTTGCTGCAGAGATCAATGCAAGAGGAACGATAATAGCTGCCAAAAAAATATGCGTAAGTAAAATAAATAGGTAGATAATTTTAATCATTCCTGTACCACCAAAACTTGTTGAAGGGGTGGTAAAATGATACAACAAATATTTTCTTTTATGCCACCTGACAACCCAATATCCACACTCCCCAACTATCCATACCCGTTTTAGTGACCGTTAAATAGTTTTCCTCTGTCTTCTCTGATTATGATATAGGGTTTTAAATCGTTGTAAAGTGCCAGTATTTTAGTTTTTCTGGTCGGGGTATAATTGGCCTTTTTTAGGATCTCTCTTAAATCATTGATTTTATCCATGATCTCATCTCCGATATCGTGATTCTGGAAATTAAAAACTTTTGGTCTTTCGAATAAATTTTCGACATTAAATGCGGCTACTTTAATTCTTGGCATGGCTTTGGTTTTAAGGGTTGATGTTTTTTTTCATCAGCATTTTCATTGAATCTCACGTTACTAATTTTTAAAGAAAAGAATTTTAATGATCCTGCCAATTTTTACGGTATCGTTATTCAGCCGTTTTATTTTTATAATCAAATTATGCTTTCCACTGGCTAATTCGTTGGTCGAAATTCCGGTTAGCAGTCCTTGTTGTCCGGAGTCTGGGTGTTGATAAAATACATACCCGGGGGATGGTATTTGAGTATCGTCAATGGAGATGTCATAAATTTTCGAAATACAGGATAGAGAGCTTTCGACTTTGGCGTTGTGTTCTTTTGCAGTTGTATTATTATAGTAATCATCTCCCAATCTGAAATCCATAATATCAAACGGTTTAACAGAATAGTCCGCGCGATCATAAGGCGTGATGGCAGGGCATATTTTTTCAATTAAATCGTTGGTTTTTCCATTGTCATCGACCCTTAAGAATAGTTTTATGGGTTCGTTGTCATTATAAAATAATTTATTAATAGAAGCATGCTCTATAAATATTTTTTTCCTCAAATTATCATAATTTCGCTCAACGACCCAATTTGAGTTGTTTTCTTTCTTGGGTATATAAATATACTTGCGGAAATTCGTTTCGTTACCAACGATGGATAGCAGGAACATATAGGGTAACATCAACAACATGTAGGTTCTGCCTAATTTATTACTAATAAAATTATAGTGAATCGGTCGGTACAAAAAAGCAAGGGAAAAGGTATTGAAAATAAGATAAAAAGGATAAAACAAAGTGGAGATATATTTCGTCTTTTTTAATTTCCCAATGGTAATAAAATCAATAAAATTTAATATTCCGCTAACCAATAAAACAATCATAAAAATGGCAATAATATCTTCTCCAAACCTACCCTGAACCAATTCCCACGCAAAGTAATTCAGGATTTGTATTATGGTAATCAGGATGGAAAAAGATAGAAAATGAAAGACCATCAAAAAAAAGTAGCTAAAAATAATACTACAGATTCTTTCCAGTTTTTCTATATAATTATCAAAAGGAAGCACTTTCTTTTTTAAGAAGCAATCAAATTTATCTGCGTAACCAAAGGAATCAAAATTTATATCTGTAGAAATATACCGGAGACCAATACAACCAATCCACAGGCCTCTCAGAAAGATGTGGGCAATCAAATTGGTTTTAACGAACAAGGTCAAGGGAATCAGGATAGCGATTACATAACCAAAATTAAATCCGTCACTGGAGTTATATTTTATGACCAAACCTGGAATTCCCCCTTCAACGCTGGCTATAATAATTAAGAGGATACTCGATATGATGAGTTCTAGTTGCCAGCTTTCCTGTTGCAAATTATCCAGCCATGATTGTATGTTATTTTTTTCCTGCTTCATAGTTGTCAAGGAATGAGGTATTAATAAATTAAGAATTTTGGGTTAGATATTTTTGTTGCTAGTAAGGCAAAAAACATGACTGAACGTAAATTTATTATTAACTCATTCCCAATAAAGAATAGTTCATGTTTTTAGTTTGGTTAATTGAGTTTTCATTTCTCTTTCACTTACCATCATACTGGACTCCTCTATTATCCGGATTCTTTAAATCAATCCAGAAAACATGAGTTGGCTCCAGATACTCCATTTTACCATTCTGATTTTGATCCAGTCTTGCGAATACATACATAAAATCATTTTCGGGATCATATTCTGAACTCATCACAGAATAGTTTTTAGGAATCAATTCTTTTTTATCTTTGGCATTCATATTAAAATAATAGAATCTTCTCAAATCTTTGGCGCTTATAAATCCGTCATGATCGGTATCTTCATCATAAGTAGAAACCATATAAAAATTTCTGGCAATTGGTTGATAATTTAATGTGTCTTTTGAAAAGGCCGGAAAGTATAATGTTTTTATCAATACTGGTTTTTCGAAGAAGAGATTTGCCTCCTTTGTCTGGTTATTAAAGTGAGAAATATTTACAAAATTGTATCCGTAGACTGCCTCAAATCCAGGCATAAAATTATTGTTCCAGTTATTGCCATCCTCTGCGCTATACCCCCAATAGCTGGAATGAAAATCATTGGATCCTGTAAATGGTTTTCCCGTTTTCTTGTGGTAATTTACTTTAAAAATCGGGGTAAGTCGATGACCTGATTTTTTAGTGAGTAAAATATTCCGTGGTTTAGTTTCGAGTGCTAGAGAATCAATTGGTAAACCAACAATTTTTTCTCCTTCTTCTCCTTCCAGGATTTCACGGACTTGAAATCCTTTTTTTTCAATTTTACTGTTTGAGCAACTGAAAAGAGACAAAACAACAATTATGGATAGTATTTTATTCATTTTTTTGGTAATAAAAAAATATTAAAAGCAATTTTTTTAGAATTAAATTATTTTCTTTTCAAAATAGCAAACTGCTCCCTCTTTATAATGGTCGGGAAGACCGCTGGTGTTTTCAAGTTCTTTTGTTCCTAAAAAATCAAATCCCAATTTTTCATAATGCCCAATTAAACCCTTGTTTAATCCCACCGTATCCATTCGGATAAATTTCAAGTTTCTATTTTTTCCATATTCATTCGCCCAGTTTATGATAGATTTTACAAGAAGTTGACCTCTAAATTCCGGGTTTGTAGCAATTCTATGAATATACAATGAAGGTTCATTGTTTACTTTTCCCCAAATCAATTCGTCATTCAAGGTGGTAGCCCAGATACAAGCAATCTGCTCATCCATCAATAATTTCCATTGTCTTTTTTCTTCTATTTCATTTACTATTAATTCTTTTGGAAATTCGGGCCAGTGAACCTCATTTTTTGATTTCATATAACTCGTAGCTATGCTGTATAACTCGAATATTTTAGGAACATCGGCCAATATACTGTTTTCTATTATCATCATACAGTATTCTGCTTCATTTGCGGGTACGGAAAGAAAAGAAGGTGGAGTAAATTACCTGGATTCAGGAATTAGCCTACGAGCTTCTTTTGGACTTGGCTGGGCCTTTTAAAAAAAGGGAACCCGACTTGCGTCGCATTCCCAATTTCTAAATAATCTAATACTGTATTTTATTACAGTACGGTAGCCTTATTTTTTCAACTTACCTTTCTTGATAAGCATTTTTTCGAATTTTGAATCAGAGGCAGTATTGCTACTGTTATCTTTTCCACCATCCAAAACTTTCTGTACTTTAATCAATCCGTCCCAGTCGCCATCCGCCGCAAACTGAGCCTGGTTTGGCCAGCTGTTTGGATTGTGCATTTTAAAGCGGGGTCCGGCTTCGGTTAATACGTGCTTTAAATGTTCGGGCGTCGCCTGAGATAATTGTCTCCAGGTCACAATCCCGTCGTCGTTTAGCAACTGATTAATCTTCGGTCCAATTCCTTCCACCACCTGGAGGTTATCAGATTTTATTCCGTACACAGAATCCTTGTACACCTCACTTACGCCCCGGCTGGAGGTAGAAGTGGACGTTTCAGCTTTGGTTTTAACGATGGGTGCAGTAACGGTAGCGGTCGGGGCAGTCATGGTAGCCGTTGAGGTATTCCATTTTGCCTTCTCCTCATTTTTCATTTTTTTCAAACAACTTCTTCCTATTTCTCTTCCAGATTCATCATGTAAAATATTCATGTAGAAATTACCTCTTTCTTCTCGGCTGTATAGCTGGTCGTTACCTTGCAGTTTAAGAACACTGGCAAGTTCTTCGGCTCGCTTATTCTTGTTTTCAAATCCTTCACTACGTAATCGCACTTTTCCATTACCAGTATAGATCGCAAAATAAAATTTACCATTCTTGTGTTTGAATTTGGCAACATTATTTACCTTATCGGTAATCTCCCGATCTTCGTAAAGACTACAAACCAAGTAATCGTCTTCTTTTTCGCCACGAACCTGATTGGTCGTAGTTTCTTGCTCGACGTACTTTTTGTTGCTGCGAATCATCCGTTCCTGACCGGTGCGATAGGTTTTAAGGTTCGGACGATCAACAATATTTCGGCTGATCTCTTCCCCGATTCTACTAACCTGTACTTCCTTGATTACTTCCACCGGAATTTCCTTGATCACTTCCACTTCTCTAATCACTTCCACTTCCTTGATGACTTGTACCGGAATTTCCTTGATCACTTCCACTTCCTTAATCACCTCTTTGATGACTTCCACCTCTTTGGTTACTTCCACCGGAATTTCCTTAATCACTTCCACTTCCTTGATCACTTCCACCGGAATTTCTTTCACAATATCGTGATTATGAATAATTTCTTTGGTTACTTCTACGGGAACTTCTTTTTTAACCTCCACCGTTTTCAGCACTTCGACCGTATTGACCAAAGTCACCGGAACCTCTTGTAACGCAGGAACCGTTTTCATGATTTCCACTTCCTCGACCACCGGCGTCGCTTTTTCCCTGATCACTTCCACTTCCTGGAATTTAGTAACCGTATTGGTAACCTCCACCGGAACTTCCTGTACAACTTCAATTTCCTTGATCACTTCCACCTCGTTGTTGACCTGAACCACTACTTCCTTGATCACTTCCACGGGCTTAATGACCTCTTGTACCTTGTTGATCACCACGGGAACTTCTACTTTCAAAGTAACCTCTTTCACCGTCTCAATCGTATTATTGGTCACCACTGGAATTTCTTTCACCACATCCACTTCTTTGATCACCTCTACTCTATTCTCGATTGGAATCGGCACTTCCTTGAATACTTCCACCTCTTTAACTTTCTCAAATACCGTTTCTATTGGAACCGTTATTTGCTTAACCATTTCAACTTCCTTGATCTTTTCGATCGATTCTACTAGCGGTGTCGCGATTTCCTTGGTCACGTTGACGATATCTACCTTATGAATAATCTTTTCGACCTCCACTGGAATTTCCTTGATGACCTCTACTTCCTGAATTCGAATATTTTCCACAATCACTTCCACGGGCACCTCTTTGATTACCTCCACTTCTTTAATCACTTGTACCTCTTTGGTGACCATTACCGGAATTTCCTTGACCACGATCACTTCCTTAATCTTCTCTATTTCTTTAATCACCTCCACGGGTACTTCCTGCTTCACAATCACCTCTTTAATTACCTCGACCTCTTTAATTACTTCAACCGGAACTTCCCGGATTACTTCTATTTCTTTTAGTACCTGCACCTCTTTGATCACTTCTACAGGAACTTCCTTGATCACTTCTACTTTTTTGATCACCTCCCGATCGGTATAAACCGGAACGGTCACTTCTTTGATGACCGTAATTTCCTTCACCACTTCCTGCACGTTCAATAATTCCACCGGAATTTCTTTCACCATAGATACTTCCTTAAACACCTCTATTTCGTTGGTGATCGCCACGGGAACTTCTCGCATCACTTCTACTTCCTTGACATTGGTCACCTCTCGCATCACTTCTACGGCCACCTCTTTAGTTACATTGATGGGTTGAAAGACATTTACTTCTCGTACCACTTCCACGGGTTTCTCTCTGGTTACTTCTACCTCCTGCAAGGTAGGAACTCTTCTGATTACTTCGGTCGGAACTTCTTTAATTACCTCAATTTCCTTGATAACCTCTACCGTCTTTACCACCTCAACGGGGACTTCTTTCACGATCTCGATGGTCTTGACAACCTCATGGGAAGGGATTAATCGATCTTCTAAAAGCATCGCGTAGATGCTCTCTGACTGTTTTTCGTTCAAGCCGGCCTCTTTTTTTAGCCGATTCATGAACTTGTTCTTTTTTAACTTCATTTTTGTGAAAAAATTTATTTTGGTTTAGTAAATAGTACGAGTAATAAATATTTAAATTTCAATAACAAACTCAACAGTAACTTTGATGACATTTCTGTTTTAGTTCATATCTTGGCTGACGATTCCATCGGATTTTAGATAAATAAAGGCATAGCAGTATTTGCTGCTAAAAGGACATCAATGTCTCCTAGACAGTAAATCATATTAAAATGGCATACCCTTTTCCAAATCATTACTTCATCGAAGTAATATCCAGAAATATAATATTAGTTTTTCATCGTAAGTTTAGAAGAACTGGGTTTGCTATTAGAAAGCAACAGATTTGATTTTTTATAATTATGGGATTTCAAATATATGAAAAATAATTAATAGTTTCTTTTCGTACGAATCCCAATAATTAAAGTTTGGCATTTGAACAGATTGTTTTAAAATAAAAATAACTTAAAACTCCCTTTATATTCCTTTGACGAATAGTATAGATTCTAATATATTTGTCGTAAGTATCTGAACATAACTTTTGACTGCCACAAAGGCGCGAAGTCACAAAGAAAAAATCCGTAATAATCGTAATAAAAAAAGTGGACGGTAATTTACGCGAATTGGTCGGTAATTCTTACGTTTATAATCTATAGGCTTAACCATGAAAAAAGTTGATAAAAATAAAAGTCTGGTGATCCGTAATACGGGAATGGTTAATTTTACAAAACTTCAGTTAGGCATCACCGATAAATTACTGAAACGGGAGGCGGTAGACTGGTTGGGAAAGGCAAAAAAATTGCTGGATCGTAAAGACTATCCAGCGGCAATCGATGCCTGTATTGCGGCCATCGCCATCCGTCCGGATCACGCAGAAGCTTACAAGTTGAGTGGCATTGCCCGGATGCTCCTTGGAGATATTGCGGATGCGTTGGAAGATTTTGAAATGGCCATTCAATTGGCGCCGAAAGCCATCGATGTTTATTTTGAACGTGGCTACCTTTATTATGACCTGAAAGAATACGACAAAGCCATTCAGGATTTTTCGGCGATTATCAAAATAGATCCAAACCAGGCCGCTGCCTTTTACAGTCGAGGATACGCAAAATATGACCTGGGCGATTATTCCGGTGCCATCAAAGATTTTACGCAAAATATAGACCTGGAACCGGATCGCACAGAGGCTTATTACCATCGGGGGTATGCCAGATTTGATCTAAAAGACTATCGAGGTGCTATGGCGGATTTTACAAAAACAATCAAATTGAATCCTCAGCACATCAATGCTTTTGCAAACCGGGGAGAGTCTCGCTATCATCTCGGTCATCTTCGGGATGCCATTGCGGATTTTTCAACCGTCATCCAGTTAGATCCGGAAGCCGCCAACGCCTGGTATAATCGGGGCGTGGCACAATCAGATTTAATGAATTACGTCGAAGCCATCAAAGATCTGGAAGTAGCCAAAGGACTAGATCATCCCGGAGCGCAACCAGCCATCCAAGCCTTGATAAAATCTGGATTGGTCTGATGATATAAGGAAGCTCGATGGTTCTTGGCTATTAGTTAGGGGGTTCAATTTACGCTGAGCCTATTTAAAATTTCTTCTTACATATTTGAGATAACAAAAAAAAAATAAAAGCAAATTCAAAATGTATGAAAAAATTTTCACTAGTACATATAACCCCGCATACTACGTGTCTCTGCGTCTCTGCGCGACAAAAAACACACTCCTATTTAATCACTAAAAAACTACCAAAAATTTAATGACCCAACTCAGCATACAAAATAAAGAAATAAGACCACAAGTTGTTAAACAACTAACCGCGGCCACTTCCAGCATTCTACTGGCGATCGGTTGGCTAGAAGATCCTGGCATCATTGGTTTATTACAAAAAAAGGCCATTGAAGGACTAGACGTACAACTTATTTTGGTCAATGACGAAAAGAGCAAAGCAAAAGAAAGAGAATTTCAATTGCTGGTACAAAAGGGAGCAAAAGTAGTTTGGCTGGATAATACCTTTCGGGAAAAATTGATAGATTATAAATTTGGGATTATTGACTCCATGACCGTTTTGACGGGAACATACAGTTGGCAAGCTCAACATTTCTCAACCGATGAAATTCTTTACCTCACCCATTCGCTACCTACTCTGGCAAAAGGTTTTGAAATTGAGTTCGAATATCTGTCTATTTTAAATCAACTGTCCAAAGAGGAACCCAAGCTCAAAAACCCGGTAACGGTCCTCCTCAAAAAGCTGGAAATCATCAAAGCTTTATTAAAAATTGGCGACACGGAATTTATCTACCTTCGTCTAAAAGAAATTCAAGATTTTAAATCGGACATAAATCTGGCGCCTATAATCACCGACCTGGAAGAACATTCCTTCGAAGAAGCCCTGGGGTCCCTGATGGTATTTACCGAATATCACGAAACACTCATTGCTTGTAATGAACCTCCGGTAGAAAAGCTACGCCGAGAAATCCAGTTTTTAGAAGAAGAAATAGCCGCGGCCAGCAATTCCTTTAACGAAATTGAAAAAACGCTCCATAAATTTAGTAAGCGGCACAGCGAGATTTTAGGCGATTTATTACAAGAAATTCTTTATCAAACAAGAATAAAAGCAAAAATTGAAGCAGAACAGGATGAAGAGGACGAAGAAAAACAGGACGAATATTACGAAGCTAAAAATGATTACGAAGAATATACCCATTCTTACGAATTTTCAAAAAAACAAAAACTCAAAGTTCTAACCAAAGAAGAACAAAAACAACTTAAAAAACTCTATCGACAAAATTCCCTCAAATGTCATCCGGACCGGGTCATCGAGGAATTTCAGACGGAAGCAGAAGCAATTTTTGTAAAACTGAACGAAGCCTACAAAGCAAATGACCTGGAAAAAGTAAAAACAATTTCCGATCAATTAAAAGGAGGTTTTATGCTTTTTAAATCCGAAGGGATTACCGAATTAAAAAAACTGGAAAGCACCCTGAAAAAATTGACCCAAAAATATAACGGCTGGATCGACAAAATTGAAGTCCTCCAAAACCAGCCTACCTACCGAACCATCCACCATATCGAAGACTGGGATATTTATTTTTCGGATACTAAAGAAGTCCTGAAAAGTCAACTGGAACGCTTAAGGGAATTTAATGAGGGTCGAGGAAGTCTGGTAGAGTGAGGATTTTCTAGAAAATCAATATTCAACATTTTAATGATATTTAAAAAAAGTCAAGATCAAGCCGAAAACGTAAATTTATTATTACCTCATTCCTTAGGAATGTTGATAAAATAAATTAAACCACTATGCCTTATCTAAAAAACTTAAATAATATAATTATATAAACAAGGAAGACCAGACAAAAAGTAAAAAAGGAAATAGCCGCTACTTTTCTGGAAGATATTTTATAGAAAAAAGAAAACTCCACTAAATCCTTTCTGTATTCTGTAATGATATGAATAAACATTCTAAATATTGCGTAAGCAATTCCCAAACTAAAGGCAGAAAGTATGATTCCACGAAAAATAGTAATCGCAAAAGCGCCGGAAAGCTGACTTATAACGGAACCTAAAATTACACTAAACAACGTGATCCCAAAAATATGCAAAAAGTAACGACTGGTGATAATTAGACTTTCTTGCGTAAGATTACTCATTTTAAAAGCGCCACTTTTTTCTTGATGATAATAAATACTTCGCTTTTGCTGACTCTTTTTTCGTCTTGCCCGTGTACTTTCAAAAGAACGAGGGACTACGGTAGCCGATTGGGAAGATTCCTTTTTTCGCTTTATTTGTTGCCAGCGAACTAAGTCATAGAGTGCCCTACTCTTCTTGTTACTCAATACTTCATAAGCCTCCGTGACGGCGATAAATTTTTCTCCGGCGTTAGGATCACTATTTTTATCGGGATGAAATTCCTTGGCCAACACCCGATAATTTTTTTTAATCTCCGCTTTTGTCGCCCCTCTTTCAACTCCTAAAAGTGAATAATAATCTTTCATAAAAATAATTTCAGAGTAAATAACAGAAGACAAGTATGCTTTAGACTTTATTCTAAATAATCTACAAATCACCCAAACAAAACGCTAACGCAATCGGTTATCATCTTGGAACACTTTCTATGAAGAAATACTTCTCTACCCCTCCACTACCAACACCAAGCCCTTCAAATACTTTCCTTCCGGATGGAAGATATTAACCGGATGATCCGCCCCTTGCGACAGGTGACGAATAACCCGACAATTACGCCCCGCATCAATCGCCGCCGCCGTAATCGTATCATAAAACAACTGCTGATCAATCACCTGTGAACAAGAAAAAGTAAACAACGTACCTCCCGGTTTTAATTTCTGCAACGCCATACTATTCACCCGCTTATACGCCTGAATGGCATTGTGCTTTTTGCGAACACTCTTGGCGAAAGCCGGAGGATCCACGATGATCGTATCGTAAACTCCCGTAGGAATTTCTTTTAAATATTGATTCACATCCTGCACCAATGATTCGTGCCGCTCGGCGTAATCAGTCAACGCAATATTTTTTTCCATCAATGCCACCGCCGTTTTTGAAGCATCAATACTCAGCACTTTGGTTGCTCCAGCTTCCAGTGCGTACACCGAAAATCCTCCCGTATAACAATATAAAT
>Ga0209187_1004283_pt1 | contig 11005 bp, 11 predicted proteins | sample BantaG_FD_187430 | JGI IMG/M metagenome (GOLD analysis project Ga0209187, IMG submission 187430) | Marine algal microbial communities from Bantry Bay, Ireland - BantryBay_4 metaG (SPAdes) (version 2) | ecosystem: Host-associated > Algae > Red algae > Unclassified | place: Bantry Bay, Ireland... | reverse complement strand
TTGGATTTCTCTCTCCCCCCTCCTCCCTACGTCCGTCCCTCGCTTCCTGCCCCCTATCTCGTACGTCCCCTGTTTTGTCCCGTCTTATCGTAGCTTTTGTTTCTTAGTCTTCCCCTCTCTCGATATCTCGAGCTCTCGTTTGATTTGGGTTTGGATGGTACGGCATCTGTCGCGGTCTTTGTGCCTTGTTCTCGGTACTCCCTACCGACTGGCTCCCCCACTTGTGTTGCTGCCGCCGTTGGTACATGCTCAGCTATGATGGGTGCACCGTTTGGTTGTCCTCATGGCCGTAGTCCCATCCGTAGTCCCTCCAGAAATAAAGCAGAGCAGCATCAACGAGCAGTGTGCATGGGCCGCCAGCAACCTGTCATCGTCTAGAGATTAGCGCAGTAATAATAGACCCTGGTTAACAGGAGTATTAAGGGTGTGTCTCGCGATCTGGTAATGTCCGACCTCGAGATCAGGTCCGTGCACCTGAACAATGTTTGTAACAGGAGTTCCCTTGTTCAGGCGCCGTGCCGTAACAGGGGCCTGAACGGGATTTCCTCCTGTTCAGGATGACCATAGTTCTGACGATCAGGCAGGTGTCCCCAGAACAGCCGACGGACAGGACAATATGACGTTCTACGAGCCCTTCTGGCGGGCGGGACGCGTCCACCCAGAGAATTGCAATCGCGTATCAACTGCCTCCTCCGGGTTTGGGCAGGCGCAATCCGCCGCACGCGTCGCACGAAGAAAATCTACAAGCCAAATTGAGAGCCCTGGGAGAAGCATGGATTTGGTTGGTTTTATGAAATGGACGCTTCTACAACTGCGCTTCACATAAAAGCTATTGTAGCGTACCAATTGTGACAGAGAACAATGTAAACAAGATTCAAGTTCACTCTTCATCTGACATCGCCATGTCGTCCCCATCCGAGCCCCAATAGGGTTCGGAGTTCGCCTCATCCTCCTCCAGTCCCCCAGCCTCCTCCACAGCCTCCAGAAAAAACAGCCTCCACCTCTTCGCGCTTCACCCCAACGTCGCGGTACCTCGCCTCCATCTTGATGGCATGGTCCTCGTAGCGGCACCAGACGTCTGCGGTGATCTTGGCAAACTCGATGTCCACCGACGCTTTGAGCGCCGCCATAGTGAAATCTACATTGGCGCGTTTCAGGGCCATCTTGACGGTCCCCCAAACAATCTCAATCGGATTCAGCTCCGGATGGGCGACGGGTGAAATCAGGATCTTGACGTTGAAGCGCCGTGCAAGATCTTGAACCTGGTACCGTGGAGCCGGTCGATGCTTATCTGCTTCCGCCTTCATATCCGCCTTAGTTTTCAGCTGCCGACAATCTTGGGATAAACAGGAATGCGGCACTGCATCGTGCCGTACGAGCCACTCCGCAAATTTCGCCTTCTTCATCTTAGTCGAAGCTAGGCGCGCATCGTCCGTCAGCGTTACGTGGTAGGGCGCCCAATCAATCACAAGTACGCCGTCCGAGATCTTGGGGAAGACATCATCCTCCAGCCATTTCAGCCTAAAAGGTCCGTTCATTTCCTTGTGGTAGTCGCTTGTACTCTTTTTCCCGAGAAACGAGAGGCCAGCACCTTGCAGCAAGCCCGTCTCTCGCGAGCAGACGTGGGCGATGATGATACGCCCGCCCTTCCCCGACGGCTGGTCCAATCGCGAGCGCAGGTTTCCGTCATTCCAGCTACGGTAGACCGACATGTTCTTGTTGGCGCACGTTTCGTCGGTGTAGTAGATAACCTTGCCGCTCGCCCGGTACTGCCGCTGCGTATCAATGAAGTCCTCCCGCTGGCGGATCACAGATGGCTTCTCCCGTGCCACATCATATTGGTCGGGCCCCTTTGAGAAGGTGAATCCAATATCCTGCAGGGCACGAAGGAGTGTCGTGCGCGACCACGAATAGGCGCTTTGTCCACCGCCACGCGCCTTCCCCCCCACGGCACCGGCCTCCCCGATGCCGACACCCGCGCTGGCGCCCTGCGAGGCCCGCACCCTTGTCATCGGGCCAGCCCCGTCCTCCGCGCGTGCACCCGCGCATGACCCTTCAGCGTCCATCGCCAAAATTCTCGCCACTCTGCTCGCACCCACCAGCGCCACTCCCCGCCGCGCCCTCCTGACACGTGGTCAACACGTGCAAGGTACTATCGAGCGTGGGCAGCATCTTGTCTCGGTACTGCTGGTAGATGGCAGCCCGGACGCGCGTGTACTCCTCCGGTGGAATGCGCCGCCGAGAGGTACGGCGCTCTGGGGTCTCGGCGGGGCGCGTGCGCTCGGCGGCACCCGACGCATTCACGCGGGAGACCGTGCGTCGACTCACACCAGTTTCGACAGCCGTGCGTTCCGCAGGCTTCTTCAACAGCATCCGCCGCGTGTCTTCCATCTCGCGCTCGAAGCGCCCCCGCACATTGCGAATGAGAATCACCGCCTCATATGTGAACTCCCGCACGACGCGTGCGCGCGCGGTAGCAGTAATACCGCGAACTGCAGCCGCGCCGACTCGGGCGGCTGCGGCCGCCGTCACGCCATGGGCGGCCGCCACCGCACCACGAGCAGAGCGGCGCACGCCGGGAGCCATGTCGATGGGCAGTGACCTGGCGCGTGAGCCGCGGCAGCGTGCGACCGCAAAGCCAGGCGAGAAGCGCCGTACGTCAGTCGGCCTGTTCGGATCAAAAAGGCGCCACGTTCGACTGAGTGGGACTGGAATTCGCCGTCGGATCAAAAAAAGGGCGTCACTCCCGACACACGAGCAAAGAATCACTGCCGGACTTGTAGCCCCCCTATCCAATTTTCTGATGAATCCAATCTGGCATCGCATGGAAATGCGCTTTTTCTCGGCTGGCTACAAGCATCACCAGCCCCCCACCACCACGGCCCATGCGCTCCAACAGCCACGAATGCCGTCCACATATCCCCGCAGTACGTATGCCACGCATTTTGTCGCCAGGCCACGTCGAATTACAGCCTGAAGCGTCACCAGCGGGCACCGTATTGCAGAAAATGCCGTTTATTACAACGGTGTAATGCAAGAAATAAACTCTATCTCACCAGCGGATTGTCGTAGTCGCCTGAAAGTCTGTCATAAAAAAGCTGATGAAGTAGGCTGCAGGTTGCGTCCATAAAGAGCAGAAACGCCTGAGCCATTGCGGAGTTCTGGGGGCCGCAATATGGGTCGCGCCCATGCGCCTTAATGCGTGGAATCGACCTTTAGTACATGCTAGTTTATCCTGTACTGGACGCGTTCGGAGGCAATTTGAAAATTGTGGGTACCAGCGCCAGCACAGCAAATCAGCATGCGCCCCACTTTGCAGTCGATGCACTGTATGCCCGATTCGGGACCTGAACGACAATGGCGTTTAGGTGAACGTGTATTAAATCAGGACGATGCCCGCACGATCGTCAGGAATGCATACACCCCACTTGGGTGGTACTGGGGCGTACTGACGCCCGATTTCCGTACTCTGGGGCCAAAACGGAGGCCCGGAGCCCAAAGTGGAGCCCAGCCGCAGCCCGACCTGTTCCAGAGCTGCGGAGACGTTGGCTACAAGTCTGCATGTCTCGCACTCGAGGCGGCTACCGGGTTCTGCGCCTTGTAGCCCACCTCTGCAGCAGGATACAAGTCGATCGAGACCCTGACAGATCGAGGCCTCAGGGGCCATTTTATCGCCACACAGCACACCCTCGCGATGCCCAGACTGTCTCCAAGTTGTACGACTTGTGGCCTGCCTGAAAGCAGGCTACAATTGGAGCGATTCGGTCCACTTTCAGCAACCACTGGGCAGCTGAGCGTGGGACGGCGGCTCCGGTCAAGAATCCGAGATGACCAGCGTCTCTGGAAGGCACGGCGGCCTCTTCATTGAACACGTACGCAGCTGACAGATTCGTGGCTGCGACATGTCACACATCCTCTCTGGTGTACAGTGTGTGGTTCCTTTGTCAGCAGACTCAGATGGAGGAGCCCATAACAAGACGTGCTGAAGCACAAACGTTGTGCTGGGATGTACCAAGTGACACGGGCTTACACGCTGTCAGCTGTCGTGGTCCGTGCCAGAACTTATGTCATGCCATTTTTGTGGCTGGGTTGCTTCTCGGTGGCACGACACGGCCGCACGGAAACATCGCCCTGCAGACTTTGAGCAAATCTCGTCCCGTTCAATCTCCCGAAGAAGCTCCTACCAGGGGGGGTGATCCCAGGCCAGTTGCACGGCAGTCCGACGCTTCGAATCGAGACCACCGCAAGCCTAGTACACGGGCGTGACCTTCGCGAGCACGCACCGACAACAGAGTCGGAACATGACGGCTCTCTTGGCATGCGACCGTACAACCGCACCCACTATCTCCTTCTTCCCCCCTCTCTCCCGCCTCCCTCCTCGCCGACTCGCCCAGGGGCGCCCCGGCGCTATTCTCATAGTTTCCAGGCATGCGCACGAAGAGATCTCTTTACGTGAACGGTGCAGTGCACTGCGTGGATCATGGTCGGCTCCTGTACGTCCCCGGAATTGTGCCTCTTTCGCGCGTTCTCCTCTTTTTTGTGCGTCAGTGATTTTCGAAACTACGATAAACTGTCCGCGCTCGTGTGCCTCACTTCCTTGGAATACCGCACGCTGTCGACAAAGAGAGTGCCGACCGATTCTCCTTTTCCATGCTCCCCTCGTGCCCGCCTTGCACTTCGTGATCGCCTCTCATCTGCTTTTCCTTTTTCACTGTGATCTGCTGCCAGGCGTCATATTATTTCTCGCATTTGTGGTTGCTTGGGTTGCCTGCTTCTTATCGTGTTCGTGTTCCGCCTTTGCTCTCGGTCCTCCGCTCTGGTTGTGTTGTCTTGTTGTCCGCCTGTTGTCCAATTTTTTTGGCGTTCTAGGTGGTGCTCGGGTGTATGCATGCCTTCAGTAGTGTTGGTCTCGCAGTATAAGTGGTTATGGGCAGTAGGGCTGATGAAGCGTAGGAAAAATACAGCCCGGACGCAGAGTCGGCAATCGTCGAGAACAACTGCCGGCAGGCCCGAAGCGTAGTGCCCGCAAACTCGGCAGGACGCTTCTCTGCGGGACACGTACTGTTGTCGGCGCGCGGTCCGTCACAATGATATGGTCAGCTACGCCTCAAGTCCTGTGCAATAGCATTCCGTCTTGACAGGGCCCCCACGGAGCCATTGAGTGGGGGGTGTATGATAACCACCCCCCCTCCCAGAGGCACCATTGGCCACTGTCAGAGTACATGCACGTCTTAGAACGCGAATAATCGCTGGCGTACTAGTTTGGAAGAACACTGTAGGGAAACCAGGCAAGTAACCCCGCCAAAATGTGTACTGGGCCCATTTCACCTCAATCTGAAATTCAACGCGCTGTACTGGCCAGTACGCTCGAGTACAGTGGTACACTCTCCCGACGATGTCGATCAGATCTGTATAAATTCAAGGACGTCCACCGTCTAGTTTCGGAGGTACTCCTTCGAAGCCCAACGTTACGTTTCAAATCTTTTGAACGCCCCACACCTCCCAAACTGTGTTGATTTGGGCTACCTGCGCAATACCTCCAGCATGACAGCGTGATGTCGATCAGAACTACATAGTTGCAAGGACTTCACCATCTGGGTCCAGAGATACTCCTTCGAATCCAAATAAGGGGTTTCAATTGACTTGAACGCCCCACACCGCCCAAAAGTGTGTTGACCTGAGACTCCTGCGACACCTCTTCGTCATTCTGCGTTTGCATTGCTCAGGTCCATTCAGATTGGCGCGCCTCTACAGTCTTTCTCCAATGCTGTCCACCCTCTATGGCGATCGTACGACCACAAAGCAGCCCACATTTTTCGTGCAGAAGACGATGATCGGGAGCCACGATCGCCGTTGATTGTACCGCAGTGGCCGGTCGACCGCGTTCGTTGCTATCCCCCCCTGGACAAGAACGGAAGCGACAAGAATGGAGAAGACTGTACCATGAAGTTTGAGAGACACGCACCCATAACCACTGTTCGACGCTACGACGCCCACGGACCCCCCCACCTCCCAAATACCCCACATCCACAATCCTTTGCTCTTCTTCCTTACCTGTGAAATATGCTTGTAGAGTTTGCTGCCTTCTGGCATCTTGCGCCAGAGTTAAGCTCGTTGCAGCACCCCTAACCCCAATCTTAGAAATTCCCACCCTAACCCCCCTGACTTTCCCCAACCTACTGTCAGTGTCAACTCGAACATTCCCCAATCGGAAACGCTCTTTCCTCAACCCCTTTCCTGCCGCCCCAACAACCCTGAAACTCAAACTCGACATGCGTTTCAGACCTCCTGCACGCTCTTGTCCCGTATTGGTCGAGATCGGCAACGTTTCGCATTGTCGTCGTGCTCATACGAGTCAAAAGCACAATAAGAAATTCCGCCCACCCACAAAATCCGCGCTCTCTTCAAGCTCGCCACACTACCACTTTGGCATATGGGTCCGCAACAGACATGGAACGCTCCCGCTCTAGTGCCCTTCCCCAGCCAACTTGGTGGAAAATATGCCAACCTTCACCACAAAATTCACCCCACACCCCCTCCCAGATATGAACCGACAACCTTGGACAACTCATCCTCTTTGCCCGTCTTTGTAGCCGAAGTCTCTGCACGCTGGCACACCATTACCATCCACTGCCAGAGATACGCCCACAAATCCACCGTTCGACGCTACGACGCCCAGGGTCCCCGTAACCTCCACTGAACCACACGTCCGCCATACTGTGCCCGGCTTCCTCCCTTCTGCAATGGGCTCAGAGAGTCCAACCGCCTTCCAGCATCTTGCATCAGAGTTATGCTCGTCGGCGCACTCTTAACCTCAATCTTAGAATTCCCCAGCCACACCCCCCTCACTTTCCCCGACCTACTTTCAGTGTCAACTCGAACATTCCCCAATTGGAAACGCCCTTTCGCCATCCCACCTCACCTCGCCCCAACAACCTCTCTGCGCAGACACGCAGCATATCCAAGGCCATTTGTACCCGCCTTGTCCGGTTCTGAGCTGAAACGTGCGTTTAGCAGTATCCTGGTACACCTTTGCCGTTTTGAAATATATCGCACGGGCTCATGTAGCTTTGGTTTTCCATGCTCTTTCCACGCTCGCGCACAAGTCAAAACGAAACCCAGCCGGACACATCCACATGTACCTTCATTCTGCACCAGGCATGCGGGGCTTCAACTAAATCCGACGTGGCGCTCCAAAGATACATCTCCGAATTCCAATATTGGGTTTCAACTCACTAGAACCCGCCACACTGCCCAACCGTTGCTGAATAGGTCCATTCGCGCTACACTAACAGCATGCTAGCTCAATTTCAGTCAAAACTGTATAGTTACAAGGACGTTCACAGTCTGGGTCCAGAGATACTGTTTAGCATCAAAATATTGGTTCTCAATTCAATTGAGCCCCCCACACCGCCCAAACTATGCTGACTTGGGCCACCAGCGCCATACAGGCAGCCTACCCGCTCGATGTCTATCAGAACTGTATAGTCTGAAGGACGTTCACCGTCCGGCTCCAGAGGTACTTCTCCGAATCAAAATCATGCAGGAAACACCTTTCCGTCATGCTTTTGGTGATCCGTCGCGACCCGACCCTGTCCGACGCAGGCATCCCTCGCTGTGCCCCGGCAGCTCTTCAGGGTCTGAAAGAGGAGACAGAACGAGCCCCCCCCCTCCGGGAGCGCGCACACCGCTTTTGCGGATGCGTGCAGTTTGACCACCCCCTGCAAATGACCCATCTGGGGCACCTTGGGGACTTGGTTGGAGCACCATTCCACCATGTCAGAATCGTGACGGAAATGCCTTACCTGCATGATTTTGTTTCTTGCTTGGCGAACGTTCTTTCCATGATTTCCTGTCATGGCAGACCGTTCGTTCCCCAGGCAGCGGTCAGCAACATGCAGGAAACACTCTTTCATCACGATTCTCGTTTCAGTTCGAGACTCTTTCGGGCTGTCCCAAGCCCCATTTGCGTGCGTGTCGTGACAGTCAGCGCGGGGCTACTTGAACAGACGTGAAAGATCTCCAGACGGGGCCGCTGATGGTGTTTTTGCGGAAGGGTGCACTTTTACCGCCCTTTGCGAGGCCACCACTTGCGGCTCCTCATAGGTCTTTGGCCCCCACCGGCCCGTTAAGTCAGTCTCGCCGGGAGAACACCATTCCAGGGCCATCCTGCTCCTGTACGGAAGCACGCTTCCGCAGCGATGTACGCCGCGAGAGACGTTCTCCGTCGCAATCGTCAGACGCGCCGGAACCCTATTCCTGTTGCGCTAAGCGATTTCGGCGTGTCTGTGACCCATTCAAGCCAACAGATTCTGCCAGAGGACTCTGAACCCATCCCTTCCTCGAAAGTGTCGATTCCACTCCACGTTGGGGAAAGGTGCACGAGCAACGAGCCCAAAAGAGTTTAGATGAGCAGACTACCCCTCACAAAGCACGCCAGTAGAACCCTTTCGTGATGTTCCGGCGATGGCTGGAAAGGATCAGACATGCAGGCCTTTGCCTCAACTCTTTTCCTTCTGCAGAGATGTATCGTTGCTTGCCGATCGCTCTGACGCTCATGCGTTGTAGTGGAACCAATTTACTCCGTTGCAAAAGGTGATTAAGACTCTAGGGAAACATACAAGTGCCTACGACCAATGGGAATCGTAGTCAAGGGCATGGAGTGTCTATACCTGGTCAATCTCCAATGTAGCCAAGCTCAATGCGAAAAAAATTCCAGTCGTCAGTGCCCCCCTGCAAATGGGGATCGTATGAACGGCGTTTGCTAGAGTTTTGCACTGAGTAGACGGGGTCCCGCGTGATCTTTTTATAAACTTTGCCCGCTCCGAATCGGGAGCTCCCGCTTCGAGTTTGGTGTGACAATGTCGCATTGTGCTGCGTTGACGTGACGGCCTGTTCCGTCCACTTCGTATAGCAATAAAGGGATTTTTTAGTGGGTACATGATCCAAAGTCTCTTAGAACAACGCTTGAGCTATTACTGACCTCCAAAAAATGTCGGTTGCAGAGTGGTTGCAACCATTCAACAGCGGACGTGGGCCAATGGAAAGGCTAGGAATCATGTGAATTCCTTACCCAGTCTCCTCATGCAGCTCCGCGCACTGGAATCGCACATCAGGATCTCAAGAAATCTGAAGAAATTTGTTGATCTCATGAGAAATCACGGGTCTGGACCAGAACCCTCTCCATGCCGTCTTCAGGCCCAAGCAAGCGGCCCAAAAATCTCAGAAAACCTCCTTGTGGGTTGCAATGGCTCTGCGTGACTCCTGCAAGACACGTTGATTGGCTTGAAAGATTACTGGCGGCAACTCTCAGCCAATAGTACGATCGTGGTTTGTCGAACTGCCAATCCGACTTGATTTTTATGCTCTGTCGTCGGCTCTGCCTCCGTTCTCTCTGCAACCGCCAATTTTTGGAGGTGAGCAATAGCAGCTCTACCTACCATACTGTCCGTCACATGACTCGTGGATGCGAATGCGGCCTCGTTCTCGCGAACGTGTGGCACATCGGCTCACATCGCAGTCAACCTTGTCCCACGAATCTGATAGCATCTCTATACTGTTCATGCTTTACTGCCATCGATGCATCGCTTTGGCGCTGGTTGGTATGGATATGACCCTTTAGAGAGCCTTCCTGGGTTGCGCGACTGTTCATTGGCCAGGGAATATAATCAATACACAAGTGTGAGAATATGAAGGGCGAGTGATTAGCCGGAAGCGTCGTGATCTTGATGAGGAAACAATTGGAGTCCGTCGGGGTTCGAGACAGTCATGGAACCGGACGAAAAGCTCACGATGCTCTGCGTGTGTTGGAGATAGGGCCTATGATTTGGCACCGAACAACCTGTACAGCTACTGTGCGCTGGAAATCTGGCCCTTGCAAGGATTGTTCTTGACGTGGAGGAGCCTCTCAATTACACCTCGTCAAGGGCTGTCGAAACCTGTCTATGAGGACTCCCTTTTCGGACTGCGGTAGCGTCCGCACATGGCGTGTGGTCGCTATCGCTGGTGCTTTGAAATTGTCTCAGAACGAAACACCTGTCGGGGTATTACCGCAAGGGTCCCGTCATTGCTTTGAACCTTTTCCGCGACTGGGTACGTCCCTCTACGCGCCAAGTACGACGACGCAGGAGTGGTATCGGCTAGCACGTCCGGGGTGCGTTACCTACAAGTAGGGAACATAACTCAAAAATGGAGTTACCTGGCTGATCCTGCCAGTAGTCATTCGCTTGTCCCAAAGACCAAGCCATACAGGGTTGGCACCAATAAAATGCCTGCCTTAAATTAAATCATTTTAATACATATTTCATCTATAGATTAATCAGTTGCCGTTCTGCCGGTGTTATGAGGTTTTTAAATTAATGCTAGAAGGCTGTCGCCTCGGGTCTCAGCCGCTGCCTGTGGTGCGACACTCGTCTTGGTGGCTGACGGTGCGGAGTCGGGGTGGTCACAACGGTGGAGAGCAGCAGCGGGGCGGCCTCGGCTACAGTGGCGGCTCCTCACTCACCCTCACGTTGCACTGGACGGACAACGGCGACCACATCGGCCTCCCCGCTCTTCTCTCTTCCACCTCAGGATGACCGACGGGCCACTCAGTGTGAAGTGTAAAAAGTCCACCACCGACCGAGGCAAGCCAGCACCGTAGGACCAGCGACGCGGTGGCGACTTGGATGGTCACACACAGCCCGCAGTCGAAGTCACAGGCAGCAATAAAACCACTGATTTATTGAAGAATCGAGATTTAATAGATTAATCTATAGATTAATCGATCCGAGTTGTAAAAAATCGCGATTTTTTCCATCCCTGGTCTAAGTATAAGCACTTTTATACACGTGAAACTGCGAATGGCTCATCAAACGATTTAAAGCTTCTTTGAACGTGCCTATGGTGCGTGTCCCAAAAATGAGACATGCGCGTTTTCTGAAGGACTGACACATCACTGCACGGGGGCAGGCGGCGTGGGGTACGAGAAAATTCTCGACTGGCCTCCATGGAAAGAGCCTCTCCC
>Ga0209187_1004281_pt1 | contig 11005 bp, 6 predicted proteins | sample BantaG_FD_187430 | JGI IMG/M metagenome (GOLD analysis project Ga0209187, IMG submission 187430) | Marine algal microbial communities from Bantry Bay, Ireland - BantryBay_4 metaG (SPAdes) (version 2) | ecosystem: Host-associated > Algae > Red algae > Unclassified | place: Bantry Bay, Ireland... | reverse complement strand
GCAGAGCCTTTGTCCGCTTATATGACCAAATACAAATTGGAATTATTTTATTAATTAACTTTGAAAAGTTATCAACAAAGGGGTTTAAAGTTTAAACTATCCTGTCAACGTAATTCATGGGGCTTCACAATTTCTACTATAAGCAATCAATATGCAGTAGCATATGGTGACATCAAAGGTTGAATAAAATCATAAATTATTCATATTAGTGCTAATGCTAATATGTTTTTTACATTTGTATAAACTTAATTAGTCATGGCAGAAGTTATTTATAATGAAGATAATATACGCTCACTCGACTGGAAGGAGCACATCAGGTTAAGACCTGGGATGTATATCGGGAAGTTGGGCGATGGGAGCACAGAAGATGATGGTATCTATGTATTGATTAAAGAAGTGCTGGACAACTCTATAGATGAGTATGTTATGGGGCACGGTAAGCAGATCGATATCAGTATAGAAGAAGGTGCTGTAGTCATCAGAGATTATGGTCGTGGAATACCCTTAGGTAAAGTTGTAGACTGTGTCTCTAAGATTAATACAGGAGGAAAATATGACTCTAAGGCATTTAAGAAATCAGTTGGACTTAATGGAGTCGGTACTAAGGCAGTCAATGCCCTTTCTGAATATTTTAAAGTTGCGGCATTCAGAGATGGTAAGACTAAAGTGGCAGAGTTTGAGAGAGGCGAACTGACTAATAATAATAAGATCTCTAAGAGTAAGGAAAAGTCAGGTACTCTGATTGAGTTTGTACCAGACGGTGATATATTTAAGAAGTATAAGTTTAAGTATGAATATATAGAAGAGCGCCTATGGGACTATGTCTATCTAAATGCTGGGCTTAAGATTAACTTTAATGGAAAGACATTCTACTCTAAGAATGGCTTACTTGATCTATTGTCTAATAAGACAGATCCTGAGACGCTTAGATATGATATCATACATCTAAAGGGTTATGATATAGAAATGGCAATCACTCATGGTAGTCAGTATGGTGAGGAGTATTACTCATTTGTCAATGGACAGAATACAACTCAAGGGGGTACACACTTGCAAGCATTTAGAGAAGGAATAATCAAAACAGTTAGGGAGCACTTCGGGAAGAATTATGATTCCAGAGATATCCAAAGTTCCATCATCGGTGCTATCAGTGTCAGGGTGGAAGAACCTGTATTCGAATCTCAAACTAAAACCAAGTTAGGTTCTATTAAAGTGGCACCTGATGGCGATACTGTCAGATCATTTGTAGTAGATTTTGTTAAGGAACACTTTGATAATTTCTTACATAAGAATAAAGAAGTAGCACAAGCTGTGCTTAAGAAAGTACAGCAATCAGAGAGAGAAAGAAAAGAAATCGCAGGCATTAAAAAATTAGCCAACCAACGAGCTAAGAAAGCTAACATACATAACAAGAAACTCAGAGATTGCAAGGTTCACTACAATGATAAGAAAGGGGATGGTGAGGTTAAGGAGAATACGATGGTCTTTATCACAGAGGGAGATTCGGCCAGTGGATCTATTACTAAAGCTAGAAATGTGCAGACACAGGCTGTATTCAGCTTGCGTGGTAAGCCACTCAATAGTTTCGGACAGACTAAGAAAATTGTCTACGAAAACGAAGAACTTAATCTACTCCAGCATGCACTTAATATAGAAGATGGTCTCGAAGGTCTTAGATTTAACAAAGTGGTGATCGCCACAGATGCAGATGTCGATGGTATGCACATTAGATTGTTATTGCTGACCTTCTTTTTGCAGTTTTTTCCGGATCTTGTGAGGCAAGGACATTTGTTTATTTTAGAAACGCCACTATTCCGAGTGAGGGATAAGCAGAAGACACATTATTGCTACTCAGAGCAAGAGAAACAAGCAGCTATGAAGTCTCTAAGAGGCAAGCCAGAAATTACAAGATTCAAAGGATTAGGAGAGATCTCACCTAATGAATTCGGTGACTTCATAGGAGAGAATATTAAATTAGAGCCTGTCTTTCTTAAGAGCAATACAAGTATCACAGATCTACTGACTTATTACATGGGTAAGAACTCTATGGAAAGACAACAGTTTATTATTAATAATTTGAAGGTAGAAATGGATAGAATAGAGGTGGAAGAAGTTATGGAGGTAGAGTAATGTTTCTTGTATATATTGTGAATTTGATCGATGGAGGACATCTATTAACCCACCACAGAATTAATCAAAACAAAGGACCATCGTTAATTTAATATCTCTTTCTCTACTTTCAAGATGAAAAATGATTGATTATTTTGCTCTATTTATAGGTCTTTCCTACGTTGGAGGTATATCAAAATTTATATTGACTATTCAGTCTATTTTCTAAATTTTTTCTAAATCCAACACAGCCATTAATAGCTATAGAATTGCATCGGTGCATTGTTGTTAGCGATAGCCATCAGGTTGGTACCTGAGCCTTTGATAAGCTCTATGGCTCTGACGTCTTTATCTGCCGATATACCTGTCTTAGTTGTGGACACTACTTTAAATTTTCCAGTGTTATCCAGAGTAACCATGTAACCCTTTCCAGCGTCGCTTCTGACGGTTTCCACTTCTCTATTGTACATGTTACCCGCCAGAAAAATATCAGTATTACCATCTTTGTCAAAGTCATCCACAGCTATGCCATAGACTGGAGATATCTGTGCTTCAGAAGGTAACTCCTTTGTAGAAAATCGGCCTCCTTCATTAATGAAAACAGTGGATGCAAATAAATCCGCTTTCAATATATTCGTAGAGGAAGATACCTTATCATCCAGAATCTTATCTATGGATGCCAAGCCAAAATCACTATAGCTCTCATATTTTTCGCTGATAAAAGGCATCTGTTGTGATGAGCATTGTCGACCTCTGACAGGGTAGCACACACCATCTTGGTAGTAACCCAGATAGACATCATTAGTTCCATTGTTATCAAAGTCATCTACGTACAATGTGAAAGGTTCTGATTCGGAAGCTTTATACTTGATATTATGACCTAAGTTGCCGCCTATGATATCTTGATCACCATCGCCATCTACATCTGCGATCTCGACAGTATTCCACCATCCAGATCTCTTATCTAATCCAAAGTCACTTGTAACATCATGCAAGCCTTTCTTGTCATATGCCAAAACAAGAATGGGCATCCATTCTCCAGCTACTATGATTTCTTCTTTTCCATCACTATTGATATCACTTGATTTTATATCCGTTATCATTCCTAACTGATCGAATAACTCACTTTGTGATTCTGATACATCTTTATATTTTGATTGGTCGTTTCTGAGTAGATACGACTTCGGTTTATGACCATAATTACCAGGTATTAATCTCCCGCCTACAAACAAATCTAAGTCGCCGTCTCCATCATAATCTAAGGATATAACGCTTGCAGTACTTTGATCTATTTTTGGTAAGGCATTTGTTTTAGTGAAATTTCCTTTGCCATCGTTTTTGTACAGACGATCTTGATAAGCCTTATGGTTTGGCTGATACTCACTGCCTCCGCTCGATACATATAAGTCGAGATCTCCATCTCCGTCATAATCATAGAAATGTGCAGCCTGCAATAGCATCTATGTAAAGTCGTTCCTAATCTTAAAATTTTAAAAACTAATTCTCCAGCAACCCCATAACCTCCTCCCACAGCTGCTCATAAGGTATAATCTCGATACTCATGGCTTGCTCTGAAAAGTCCATGGGAGTATCCATTAGTTTTTGGTGGAGCTTTTTTGTTTTGGAAAGGATGGTTTTGGTATGATAATCATACTTAGGAATCATCAGGAGCATTTTGATAAAGGTTCTTGCACGAGTATATTCTTCTGACTTAAGATATCGGAAGCTGTATTGCTTTAGGGAATCTAATTTGTCTATCAGTCTATCATACTTTTAGTCGATGATAAGGAATAACATCTGTATGATATGTATCGAGACATTGTAGCCTCTTTTGTCTTTGGTGAGTGTTGGTGTCTCATTTATAAATCTATTGATACGAAAAGCTCTCAGCTTTTGGACTTTGATATTGTCAGGTTGGATTTTTCCTATCCGTATAAGGAATTGTATAAATGCTTCCTTGAGGAACCAGTGTTGTTTGAAGTCAACATAAGATTTGTTAAACGAGCCGTGGTTAATTACGTTACTTAGAATTACATAGGCACTGTCATAGTTCTTTCTCAATATATCAATGAGAAATATATAATTACGTAGTGACTGCCATAACAATCCTCCAGGTTTAGGATTAAAGTCTAAGCACTTATTAAATGATAATAAAGCATTATTATAGTTACCTAGACTCATGTCAGCGATTCCTCTTATTTGTAGAAAAGTCGCGGTACCATATTTTTTAAATCCCTTTTTGGAATGAAAGTAGTTTATTGCTTCTTGAGTAATCTTAATTTGACTATTAAAATCTTTTTTAATTAAGTAGATAATATAGAAACATGTGAAAATGTGATACCTCAGGTAATACGAATCTATTTGTTGGCTTTTATCAGAAATGGCCGTGACTTTTTCTTCAATGTTTTTTATTTCATCATTAAATTGAATTGACTTTTTTGATTCAATTAGGTGACCAAGAAAGCAGAAATATTCTTCTATTTCATTTTTTAAATTAATTATATGTTTTAACCTAAAACCTAATTTTTTATACCGATTAAATTTATTGAGATTATATTCATAGAGACCATAATGCATTTTTAAGTCTTTAATAATCATAATGGCCAGCTCTTCAATATCGTATTTCAGGACATTTTTTAAAATTGTTTCTTGAATACTAATTGCCGTTTTCCTTGGACCTTTATCTAAAAGTATCTTAGAAGCTGCCCAATTTTTATAGCTCCTATTTAGTGTTTTTTGATAAGCACTATTTCCATATTGTTGTATGTCTATAAAGAATAGAGTATTTATGAGTCTTTCCTTAAATCTGTGCTTGAGCTTTAAGTATGCAGGATGAGCCTCATCCTTTGTGTATATCGAATATGAAGCTTCATGATCTGTTCTAAAATCACCATTTCTTAGTCCATCATATAGTTGTCGTGTCTTATTAGATAGCGCTGATGGGTCATTCAATGTTTTAATGTGTTTTAGTTTTTGATCATCTAAGAGTTTGATGAGGCTAAGAATATCTTCCATTATGGTATAGTTTGAATGTCCTAAAATTATATAATATTTTAGCAAACTCACCAATAGAATCAGTGTTTTAGAAGTGTATATGTAATAAATTCACTAATAAACCATGTCCTGAATTGTGCAAATATGTTATAGGAATGAGGTGGTTACAAGGATTACATTTGATCTATGAAAAGCTTTTTGCGGCCACTTAAATTTTTCTGAAGAGAGGTTTTCTCTCGACGGTGAACAGACGTACTGTTCCATGCAAATTCATAAATTTTGAACAAATTACTATTAGTTTTATCTCTGATAGGGATTATATCCTGTAGTGAACAAGAATTAGCAACAGAATCATTCAGTAAATTAGACACAAGGGAATCAGTAAAAAGATTTGATGACATCTCAGATGGTAAGTCAATTACTGGAGTGTCTAATAAAAATGGAAGACTCCATTTTGATGATGTAGAGTCAGTTAACAATTATTTGACCTTTATTAAAAATATGGATAATGTTACTGAAAAGAGAGCTTTTTATTATGAAGATATAGGGTTATCTTATGAAGAAAGAGATGGCACTTACTATACTAAGCATCCAGCAGCTAAATATTTAGAGGAAGCATTAGGGTTTACATCATTTAGAACATTAGAAGAGGAATATATTAGGAATGCCATGATTAATAGAAAGGAGTTCTTCGGTATTATTAGCGACCCATACATTAAATCTATTATTGATAGTAAAAGATCATTTGTTGTTGGTTGTCGAACTTATGTTGTTAAGTCAAAAGATAAAATGGCGATCGTAAATCAAGATGAAGAACTTGTAGATCGATTAAACCTTAATTTTGATACAGTGAAGCCTGGGCTGAACGTAAGATTCATTAATGACTTTACAACTACATTTTCATTCAATGTGGATGAAGAGGGAAGACCAGAATCCCAAAAAGAGATCTATCAATTTACTTATCAGCTTGAAGATGTTGGAAATAATGAACTGCAAGTTACCAATACATCTTTCATTGAAAATGAGTGTATACCGAAATGCTATGAATGGGTATATTCTGATGGAACAGTAGTTAGAGGTGATCAACCAGATAGACTTATAAAGGAAGGGGAAGTGTTAGTAATGAGGTTAGTTGACTGTGATGGACCGACAGTTTATGATACTACCTTAGTAGAAACAAGAGCGTGTGCATTAAGCGGTGGAGAATTTGAAGAGCTTGCAAGAAATATAAATATAACAGTATGTGAGTTTTTTGAACCAAATTTTGACTTTACACAAATTGATTGGTGGCAATTTACAGAGCTTAACTCAGGTTTTGAATCACCACAACATACAGATAATAATACTTCATATGCTAATACAGTAGGAGATATAAAAATAGAATTGTGTATTAAGCACAAGGAATTTGTAGGACCATGTTGTGGAACATTTGAATTCGATAGATGCGAATGTGAAGAGCGAGGTGAAGAAGTAGATAGTGAGGTGTTAGAGGTACCGAATGGTCCAAATTGGCGTTTTGATGTTTTAGTCTGGGTGGAGAAATCTGGGGCATTTGATGCTACCCCAGGGGAAGTTGGTACTCGTATGATCACTTATAGGCAAAAGTCTAATGGCGGCTGGGAAGATAAATGTCCAACATTTGGCGGTTACTCTCATTTGAATTCGAGATATTTTGATAAAGAAGAAGATTGCACAGTATATGAATACGAAGAAGAAAGCTGGCGAGGAGACTGTGATGAGAACCAACAAATAAATCATGATCATAAACATGCGAGAAAGATTCCTAAAGATACTTATGGTGAATGGGGTATGAATGTAGATGGGACAATGAGATACTATAAAGGTCCAAATAACGATGGGAAATTATATCTACAATAATTAAAATTAGAACGGATGATGGATGTCTCCATCATGCGTTCACTTAAATATAGAACACTTAAATATAGAATGAATGCTTAGAATCATAAAATTAATAATCCTCATATGCAGTTTAAATTGTCAATCGATAGCCCAAAATATAGGATATAGCTATGGGAAACATCTTCAGTTTGTAGAAACTGTACAAGCTGGAGATTGGTATTCATTTGATGAATTCTTTTTCCAACCATATACCACTTTTTTTATTGAGTATCCAGTTTTTCAAGATAAATTAAATGTGAATGTAAGCCATGCTAGATATAATGGATGGACTAGATTTTCATTTAATGAAGTTGCAGAAGCAATAGGTTTCGGAGGTCATGGTTCTAGTCGGATAAACTTATTAAGGTATGGCATCGGAGCTAACTATGAGATACTTAATATAGGGAATCTATTCAAGATTGTTCCTTTTGCAAAGATAGAATTTGAGAGAAACAAAAGTAGAAATGAAAAAAGGATACAAGCAGTTAATTCTCCAGATATTAATGACTCATCCATATTTAGTAACTGGCTTGTAACAGTGGAAACATTTCCTGGTACACAATGGCTACCTCATATTGGTGTCCGCTTTGATCTTAGAGTGGTATGGAGAATCTATGCACATATGGAGTATGGATGGTCATTTGGGAATCGCCCATATCAGAGGCTATATTTTGATAATTTTATAGATGGAATTGAGCAACCGCGTGGAGAATGGCTAAGCAATGGTACTTTAAGGATAAGGACATTTGGATTTTCTGTGAAATTTTGGGGACCTCCAGAAAAGATCATCAAAAAAATAGAAATATTTTAGGAGATGTATTATCCTACTACTGCATCGATGACTCACTCCAGCAACCCCATCACCTCCTCCCACAGCTGCTCATAAGGTATAATCTCGATACTCATGGCTTGCTCTGAAAAGTCCATGGGAGTATCCATTAGTTTTTGGTGGAGCTTTTTTGTTTTGGAAAGGATGGTTTTGGTATGATAATCATACTTAGGAATCATCAGGAGCATTTTGATAAAGGTTCTTGCACGAGTGTATTCTTCTGACTTAAGATATCGGAAGCTGTATTGCTTGAGGGAATCTAATTTGTCTATCAGTCTATCATACTTCTCGTCGATGATAAGGAATAACATCTGTATGATATGTATCGAGACATTGTAGCCTCTCTTGTCTTTGGTGAGTGTTGGTGTCTCATTGATAAATCTTGTTAAGCGGAATGGTCTGAGTTTTTGAGCTTTGATTGTCCTAAAATCGATTTTTTTTACTCGGATTAGAAACTGCATGAAAGCCTCTTTTAAGAACCAGTGTTGTCCAAAATCACTGTACTTACTGTTAAAAGCTTTATGGCTAATTACAAAACTTAATATTTGATAAGCTTTGTTATAGTCTTTTTTCAGAATATTAATTATAAAAATGTAATTATGTAATGACTGCCATAATAATCCTCCGACCTTACTTTTAAAGCTTAAGCACTTTTGAAAAGATCTAAGTGCAGTATCATAATTCCCAGAACTCATTTCAGCAATTCCCCTAATTTGCAGAAATGTTGAAGTTCCATGCTTTTTAAAACCTACTTTAGTTTCAAAATAAGTTAAAGCTTCTCGAGTAATATGAATTTGATTTTCGACGTCTTTTTTGATAAATTCTATCATATACAAACACATGAAAATATAGAATCTTAAATAATAAGAATCAATCTTAGAACCTATTTCATTAATTTTGATGACGGCTTTTTCAATGTTTATTATTTGATCTGTATACTTTACTGATTTTTCAGTTTCTATAAGACGGCCAAGTATGCAATAGTATTTTTCGATCTCTATTTTGAGAGTGTAAATCTGATTTAATTTGATAGCTAAATCACTATATTTATTAAGTTTTTTTTTGTTGTATTCAAATAGTCCAAAGTGCATTTTCAAGTCCTTAACGATCATAATAGATAAATCTTCTATATCATACTTAAGACAACTCTTTAATACTGTTTCTTGTATTCTAATTGAGGTTATTCGTAAGCCACTATTAAAAAGTAGTTTTGATGCCGCCCAATTTTTATAACACCGATTCATTACTTTTTGATGAGTGCTTTTCCCATATTGCTGGACGTTAATAAAAAACAGAGTATTGATTAACCTTTCCTTAAATCTGTGCTTGAGGACTCTGTAGATTGGATTCTTGCCATCATCATTATACAAAAGCGCCGATGCCTCATCGTCATTTGTTATAGTTCCTTGCTTAATGCCATTATATAAAGCCATTGATTTTTCAGAAAGCTTTGCTTTTTCACTAAGAATTTCAATTTGCTTGATCTTCTGCTTGCTCAGTAATTTTATAATGGCTTTTATATCTTCCAATTAGATCAATTTAGATAATTAGGTTTTGTGGGAAATAATGCATGTTATAAAAGTAGCTTTTTTATTATTTCTTGAGTGTCAGTTATACTATATTTTTGTCTAATAGAGATACTATCTTATCCCTTGTCGGGATAGGGTCATATTATGATACTGATATTGAGTTAACTTCGATACAGATGGGTAATGCATGTTATAAAAGATGCATTAGTGTTATATTAATAAATTGGATACTGCCATATATTTGGATTATCAAACTAATTATTAATAATATTAAATCTATCTAATCATGGAAATTATCGAAATCATATTGGGCTTATTAGGGATCATAACTGATGAGGCTGATTTATAGGACTATCCTTCAAGTTAAAAACTGACTAATATTCAAGTTCGTAGCAAAGGAGGAAGAACTAATTCTTCTCTACAAAAAACACATTGAAATGCATGTTACAAAACATGCAGTAAAGTTATAATACAAGTTTATTGCTTTTCGCAACTTTGTAAGGAGATTAACTAGCAAATTAGGGTGCAGTTAATTTCTTTTTAATAATATTTAAGAGTGTAAATGGGCCCTTACCTCCCCGGTAAGGGTCTTATTTTTACATTATCCTGTGTTTCTCCATACCAATTGATTCATACTCTGTGACTATCACAATCTTGCTGAAAAGAAAAAACTCTTCTTTTTGTCTCGACCTTTTGGAGAGATCTTCAGAAATTAAAATAAGGACGTCGATAATAAGGGAAGTATATGATGAAATGATCACCACATAAAACCGAAGATTCCTCCATTCCGCTTCGCTATAGTCGGAATGAAAAAGCTTTTTCATCTCGATGTTTTTCCGATGATATCGAGGATTATAATGGAGAGATCTTCGGAAAGTAGAATAGGGACATCGATAATAAGGGAAGTAAATGATGAAATGATCACAATATAAAACCGAAGATTCCTCCATTCCGCTTCGCTATAGTCGGAATGAAAAGGCTTTTTCGATTGAGTTTATGCTCCTAACTATATGCACTTAAGCCTTTCCTAATGGAAAGATTCTCTCACTATAAAGTATCGTTTAGTCACCTTATTCTCTGCAGAGCAAAGACCTTTCGTTCTATTCGGAATGAAAAAGCTTTTTCATCTCGATGTTGTCCCGATGATATCGAGGATTATAATGGAGAGATCTTCGGAAAGTAGAATAGGGACATCGATAATAAGGGAAGTAAATGATGAAACGATCACCATATAAAACCGAAGATTCCTCCGTTCCGCTTCGCTATAGTCGGAATGAAAATGCTTTTTCGATTGAGCTTATGCTCCTAACTATATGTACATAAGCCTTTCCTGATGGAAAGGTTCTCTCATTATAAAGTGTCGTTTAGTCACCTTATTCTCTGCAGAGCAAAGACCTTTCGTTCTTAGTCGGAATGAAAAAGCTTTTTCATCTCGATCCTGTCCCGATGATATCGAGGATTATAATGGAGAGATCTTCGGAAAGTAGAATAGGGACATCGATAATAAGGGAAGTAAATGATGAAATGATCACCATATAAAACCGAAGATTCCTCCGTTCCGCTTCGCTATAGTCGGAATGAAAAGGCTTTTTCGATTGAGTTTATGCTCCTAACTATATGCACTTAAGCCTTTCCTAATGGAAAG
>Ga0209187_1004276_pt1 | contig 11015 bp, 13 predicted proteins | sample BantaG_FD_187430 | JGI IMG/M metagenome (GOLD analysis project Ga0209187, IMG submission 187430) | Marine algal microbial communities from Bantry Bay, Ireland - BantryBay_4 metaG (SPAdes) (version 2) | ecosystem: Host-associated > Algae > Red algae > Unclassified | place: Bantry Bay, Ireland... | reverse complement strand
TTGAGCCCGCAATGTGACGTTGCTACACGGAAGCGGTTGAAAGCCGCGGCTGGGATGTTCTTCCTCTCCCTCCCGACCCCCAGCATGGCCAAGCCAGCTGTGCCTTATCACCCTGTCACCGGGCTCCTATGGTCATCGGCGGCTCCGCCTGCCAACATTTTGGCTGCGGCGCAGCCATCCGCCTCTTCGTTTGCATCTCTCCCAAGTGGTTCCGCTTCGACGCCCTGGGGCGAGCTTTCCCCGGCTGCCCCCCCTCCAATCGGCGAAAGCAGCATGGGGACGGTTGCAATCGGCAATTTTGTCTCTGCCCGAGGTGGGACCACGGGCGGCGGTGGTGGTGGCGATGCGGGGATTCACGGTGATAGAGCCGGCGGCGGTGGCGAAACTGACGGTCGCGCTGGTGGTGCCAATGAGAATCCAAGCGTCGGCAATACAGCGGCAAGCGACGGCCCGTTTGTCGGTGGTGGCGGGGACCCGGCGCCTGGCGGTACTGTAGCGGCTAACGGTGGCGCGTCGTTCATCGCCGCTGAGCGTGGGGGGGTCCGTGCGGAAATCCCTGATTCGATTACCGCTTCCGGTCGGTACGCCGAGCTGCCCCCGCTCCCCGCCTTCGTTGGGACCAAGGCCGTCCTTGGCAAACGCGCCCGGGGTGCACTTGTGACCGCAACGCCTGCCTCCCCTCCTCCAACGACGCGTACGTGGGACGTGACGCCAGAGGCGGCGGCCAGCTTTAAGACACGATTTGCGGACGCTGGCCTGCGGATCACGCGCAAGCACCTTTTCGGCATCCTCACGCTGCTCAAGTACTGCTACGACGTGCGGCTCGAGCGTTTCGGCCGTAACACCGCGTACGAGCCGCTCTTCCCGACCGCCGCCGTCGGAGTGACGGTGAATTTACAGCACGTCGACGCCATGAAGGGGGTTGTTCCCATTCCGCTCGTCCCCAAGAACGTGAGCTACCTACAAAAGAACGCGACGTGCAGCCAGTTGCTGGACATTGTCTACAAGGTCGGCAACGACGCCTACGACTGGGTCTTATCGCAGTATTGTGAGGGGACGCGGGCGCACCAGCCGTCCCCCACCGCGGGAGCGCCTCGTCGGTCTTCTGGTCACAAGCCCCATGATTTGACGAGCGACACGGCGGGAACGGCGGCGGCGGCGGCGGCGGCGGCGGCAGCAGCAGGTACCGTCAAATCGCGGCAAGGACAAAGAGCGTCCGGTGAAGCGCTGGGTATCAGTAGCGTCGTGGGACCGGCAGTACCGCTCGGCCGGGCACGGTACTTTCCCTCCCCCTGTTCCGCTATCTTGCCGAGGAGCACCGTTGTTTACAAGGACGGGCAGGTGCTTGGCACCTGCGATGTGCACCTTGAGGTTGAGCAGCACCACGGTACCTTCCTGCCTCCCAACCAAGTTTCGACTATCTTGAGAACCGCCAAGGACTTGAACGTGCGATATCCAATGGATATGCACGCATCCTTTTGTGGCGAGAGGGGATTCTCTGAGAAGATGCTCCTCACTCGGTGCATCAACCAGCGACTGGTATGACAGGTCAAGAACATTGGGTACGTCATCATTGTCTTCTGCTGGGCCATCGTTGCTATTTGCTCTTTTTGCTATGCTCTTGTTCTTTTCATGCGTAGCTGACACCAAATAATTCGTTAGCTGAAAGCACGTCATGCAGCGTAGTCCCCGCTGCTAGTTGTGGTCTGGGCTGCCTGGCCCGAGGCAGAAAGTGCTGGGATCCGCGCTGCTGTGGCGCGTCGCCAACAGAAAGGACGGCTTTGACGGAGACGTGTCGATTGGTGCTGCTGTTGAGGTGGTGGACGCTGTGTTTGAGCATGGCGCTCACGGCGTGCACTACGAGGCGTCGGACCTGCTGTATGGGAGTGACTCGTACAGTAGTTATGCCGCCGAGCACTTTGGGGGGATGGGGATACCCTTCACCCTTGTGCAGTTGATGGACCTACGGCTGCTCGTCTGGACCTTTTCGTTTCCTTTGGTATGCAGCCTTTGTCAAAGAGCAGACAACTTGATCATCTTTTTATTTTTTTGCATCAGTGCAATCCTTTACCAAAGCCGTCCAAAAAGCCAAGCAAGCGGGACTCGTCTTGATATGGGCCGTAGTCAATCCCCGCACGCGCAGAGAACGTAAGAAGCGGACGCGGGAGACAGCCGTATATACAAATCCTTCGCATGCCCTGTCATCCCTGCTGAAGTCAATACCAACACACTCCATCTTAGACCCTTGAGCCCGGTGAATAGTCAGCGCCCACGCCAAAAACAAAGGCATTTGTGTACGCTTCCCGATGAGAAGCCCACGCGAGTTGAAATCTTCCCATGTCACGCTCTGCACACGCACAGTTACACCTCGAAAAACACAATCAATCCCGTCCCGCTGGGTCAGACCCACCACTCTTCCCACCGTCCCCGTCGGCACAGTGGTGGCAACGCGTCTCAAAGTAACGACAGGAGCGTTCACTTTGAAGGTGACCTTGGCGTCGACGTGCTGCTCGAGCCGCTCCTTGGCCTGCAGTTTATCCTCGGTTGTGACTGCTGTGACGACGTCCACAGCAAAGAGGGATACGGCGTCGCCAGGAAGCTCAGCGAGTCGCTCCAGGTTGTACAGCGACGCGGAAACGTGGAGGGCACGCAGCTGTGGCATCCGCAGGCGCTGCTCATTTGAGAACGCCGCCCACGTTGCATTGATTCGGGCCACGTCGTCCACAGTCTGGGATCACACGCGTAGCCGCATCAGCATCGCCTCAAAGATGGAGTCACCACCATGGCGATGGTTGCCCAACAGCTCTTACAGCACCCTGCAGCTGCCGCGTCACGGCTGGAACAGCGACCGCCGCTGGAGACATTGGAAGACAATTTTGTTGCTTGTTGAGTTGGACAGATCAACTGGCAGAGTTTGCATGGGGTCTCCCGCCACTATCAGAGCCTCATCAGGAGAAACGGAGCAGAAGAAGAATACGGTCAGCACGCGTCCAACGCCCAGAACCGTGTCACCCAGTCGATGTGTACTGTCAGACGGAACAAAGGGATAAAAAAGCACACGCATCAACGTACAAATGACTTGGACGCCACCGGCAGTATGTTGTTGGGAACCGGCGGGGGCGAGACCGCGCAGCAACTTGAGATACACAATAAACCAGCCGGCCGTGATCGTGAAGACCTCGTCGATAAAGAGCACGCGGACGTCCTTCAGCTTTGCAGCCAGCCGCATCTTCGCTTTCACCGCTGTGAGGAACTGGTCAGGGGAAGCCAACCAAATACCACACACGAAGAAGGAGTTCAGGGTGCTGCCCCCAACCAGATCAGCAGCAGCCCCGTACCAAGAGCATACAGCCACAGAGCTCGGACCGCCACGAGCACCGGCGTCGCGAATGATGGCTCGGAGCAACACCGACTTACCCAATCCAGCACAGGCAAAGATGCCGACGTTCCGACCGGATAGGTACTCTTCAAAGCACGCGGCGTGGACGGAGTTGAGCATGGCAACGTCGGTCATTGCCAGGTGGATGGTATTGGAGAACGGGCAGCTGTGGGGGCTGTTGGGGGTGGGTGGAAACAAAGAGAAAAGCGGGCGAGGCCGCAACGCGGGACCTGGACGCGGGAGGGTTCACGATCACCAGGGACCGCGTGCGAGCGCGAGCGCTGACAGGCCGCGTCTTCCATTTTTCATTCGTTCACAAGGGAGGTAGCTCCATGTATTGACGAGGCTGTATCAGAGGCTTGTCCGCGCCCTTCCTTGAAGACGGAACCAACTTAAATTGTATTCATGACTGCTTCTCACATGCACTTGCAGTGTTCAAAACTTGTGGCCTCCCTAAGGTTTGAGAGCGAAGCGCTTGGACAGTACAGTCGTCATGCGCTTTCATGACAGGGGTGCGCCACAAAAGTAGCAACCTCTTTCAGTCCGAGATCGCGAGAGATCGCGGTCCTGAGGCTCTAGGGGGCATTCACTTCTAGAGCATACTCTCCAAGTGAATGGCACATAAGCTAAAAATGACTGTAGCAGGGCCCGCACGTAGTCATTTTGCCTCACGCCAGGAAAGAAACGGAATCACACAACACGCGGACAGCGGTATTATGAAAACCAAGGCCTACACCACAGGCAGTATTAGTCAACATACATGCAGAGAAACGTCGCGCACCCAACGACTCCAAGGAAAAACAACCAGCAACGGCGGACGGCAGAACGGCTGCAAAGGACAGAGGCACCAAACTCCTCCTCGACCCGCGCGATGGCAGACATCCTACGCACCCGCTTTTAGCACCACTTGCGCGTTTACCCGAACGCTCCACGACTTCCGTCCCGTCGCCACACCCCTACAACGTGGAAATCCTGCCATCTTCCAAAGCCAGTCACTGACAAGACCTCACCGCGACTGCACGGTCGCCACCACCACTCGGCGGTTTCCGCCCCCCCGTCACACGCTGCGGCCAGGTCTATCGTAGGGCCAGTGCGCCCCGAGGCCACTGCCTCGTGGCGGCGGCAGCCCCACCGCCTCACTCAAACCCATCCACCGTGTGGCCGTCACGGGCTGCCGGGAGCCTGTGAGCCGGCGTCACTGCCCCGCGGGACCCACAATGGCCGACCGCTACAACCCGGCCGCTACCATCTCTCCGCCGCGCACGCGTCGCCACTGTCCCGCCGTCACTATGCCGCCAGTAGCCGACCGCCGCCGCCCCGCCGCTGCCCCGCCATCAATGTACCGCGTCCGCCCCGCTGCCACCGCCCCACCACCTCCCCACCGCTTTGCCCTGCCACCACCGCGCCGGTACCACCCCATCACCACCCCGCCACCACTCAGCCACTACCCCGTCACCAGCCCGCCACTGCGCTTCAGCAAGAGCCCCTCCACCATCCTGCCACCACCCTCCGCCTTGGCCGATTCCAAACCGCAACTCTCCCGCAGTGTAGGCAACGGATCACGCCACGGGAGGTCGGATATGACCCCAGAGACTCGTAGAAGGTACGGGTGGGAAGGGAGTGCCGGGTTCGTGAGGGCGCCGGGGGGGTGGGTGAACTGGTGGAGTGGGTAAGCCAGGGGGGTGCGTGAACCGCGGGAGGGGGTAAGCCAGCGGGGTGGGTGAACACGGGGGGCCGGTGAACTAGGGGGGTGAGAGCGAGGCGCCTCCACAGCCAGCCCTTCCTAACAGGGCTTGGAAACGGATGGCAGTCGTGCCCCAAAGTGCGCCGAAAGCGATGTGAACATCACGCGAACAACTCAGCGCGCGCGCGGGCCATATCGTGTGCAGACCACGAGAGAGTGGGTCGGTCGCATTCATCAGCGGAAGCGCGCGCAGACAGAAGAGCTACAGCGCGCAACCGGTGATCGCATGCCATAGGCCACATGAATCCGCCGCTTGTCAGCTGCCCACGCGTACTGAAGATGGCGCCAGACAGGGTGCTACTTCAAGTCACACTTCTTTCAGCAGAAAGCTTGAGCGATCCGTCGAGCCACAGTTTTCTTGATACATTCTTCTTTCGGAGCTTCTTCGGATGAGATCCACGAAACGGGCGTGGGGCGAGCAGCGTAGAACGAGCCCCCGCGCGAGGTGACCGTCCTGGCGCCAGAGATACGTATCAGGCCCTGCTTTTGGTATAAGGCAACTAAGTATATTCATGAGTACGAGTACGGGCCACCCAGACTCACCGACTGCTTCGGAGCCCAGAGTGGACTTTTGCCACCGATGAAGGGCCAGAAAGTACTTGCCGACTGTTTGTAAGTGGGTGTATCATCTGTAAGCCGTCGGGCTGGAAGCCTGTGGCGTCGTGTGCGCCTGAAGTGCCTCATGCAGGGGACGAGAGGCAGCGTGTTCAGTTGCTTTTCGGAATCTCAGCCAATGGCGAGGCGCTCGAGAGCAACTCAGAAGCGGACTGGTTCTGTTGCGGACAGCGCGAAAGGGCCATGGGCACACGAAAGTGTCTATCAGACAGTAACCTGTGGGGCTCTTGATCCACTGAACCAGTTACTGTGCGGAGTGCGTCATCTATGTGCCTTTAGGTGTCTGTCATCTGCTCTGAGCGGTCGGTTGCGCTTGACGAGCAGACAACATCCCATACGGAGGCTCGACAGTACCAGACTCTGTTCACCTGTCTGGTGACTGCTCGCTTCCTCCTGGGACGTCCAGATTGTGTGGTGATTGCTGTGATCGCTGCGTATTTCGCAGGAATTGGTGGCTGCCTGGCTTGACATGCTGCACAATGATGTTGCAATCAGCAGTGAGCACGAAAAGCTGGCGGATGCAGCCCAGTGTGGCGGTGTCGGTCTCTCATTCGTCCATGTGGACATTCATATGGCATCTTGCCAGTGTGTCCATGCCTGTACGCAGTCACATGTCACACAGCAGGAAGGCAGCGGGGAGAGTAGTGTGTGGACTCACTCGCCTTTCAGCGCATGGCTGTTGTGCTCTGTTCTCGTAGGCCAGCGAGAGATGCGGGCTCGACCGCGGGAACAGCAGTGCCAATACCACCAGACACACTCAAGCAGTCGGCTGAACACGTGTGATCGTTCGACATATGGCGCGAGATTCGGCTTGCATGGGAGTCTCTTTTAATGCGGGCATGCCTGATCCACAGCTGAGGCCAGCTGCCTGGCTTGACATCTGGCTCACGGGATGGGTCGCTGAAGCCGCCCATGCCGTATCGCATCAGGAGAACCTCCCATGTACGCACAGAACCGGATTCTGCATGCATCAGGATCAGCGACATGTGTGCATGAGCCGTCTGAGATGCCGGAGGCCACAAGGCGCAAGTGCACGCCCGAGAGCTACGAAGTTTCGGCCATAGAACCCACCGGCAGGTCAGCTGTCTGCTTACAGGATCGCGACTGAAACTGTTTCTCGGCTACCGCACGAATGCACCTGAGTGTCAAAAACCACTGGCTCGGCGACGGTGTGGTCCACGCGGGGCTGGGCAGGACGCCGTCTGTCGCGGAGAGATAAAGGACAGCCGACGCTCTCAGTGGCGCCGTGGCTGACACGTCTCGCATGACCTCGCTGCGTGGGGCAAGTCAACGACATAGTCGGTGTTCAGCCACTGCGGCGTAGGCCCTCTATGTCCGGGAGGTCTCGTCTTCTTGCTCCCAGTGCGGGTCGACGCCCCCCTGCTCTCCCCCGCATGCCCACTCTAGTGGGTCTGACTAGGACGGAGCTGGTGGCTCCGAGACGCTGGAAGCCAGGCGACGAAAACGTCCTTTGAGCACGGGCACCACAAATGTGCCGGCTGCACCTGACTTTAACAGTTTATTGCATGATGTCGTTGGAATCACGCATGACGTCGTGGTGATAGCGGCTACGCCGTCGATCATGCACAAGGGCGAGACCTGGCGGCTGACATCCGCTTTCGTCTCCAAGTCGGACGCGCGGTCCCCGCTGTGGGGTCTTCTACGAGCGAATTCCAGATGAAGATGCTGTCGCAGATATCCTGGCCCGATGCCAAGTTTGTGCCCTCACCAGCGCCGGCACCTTCCTGTTCCTCAAGAACGGCGCGCCACGCAACGGCACCAAGCACATGGAGGGAACGGGCAAGGGCAAGGCATCGCCCTGCCGGCGCGCGGATCACCTTCAAGCGGCGCTCTACTTGGCCAAGAATGCCCAAGGAGGGAGCCGGGTCCTCAAGGTGGCCGCCACGGGGGTGATCTGCCGTTTTATGCAGCCGCAGGCGCGACGGGAGCACCACCTCCGATTCGTCAAAATGCAGATCATGGCGCGGGCGCCACACTCGTTTGGCAACAACATGTACGTCCGCCTCTTCTTGGAGGGCCTCCAATCGCAGTACGCGCCCCCGGCATTAGATACAGTGGCGCATCTGCTCACTGAGATTGCGTCCTTCACGTGGGACGCGCTGCGTGCGGCCATCTCGGCCGCCAAGGTGGCGTACGCTGGCTTGCCTTTTTTCCACGTTGTCACGGACCTGTGGACTGAAGAGCACTTCCACAAGAGTTACGGGTCCCTTGTCGTACGTCTTACGGACTTGGGCGCTGGAGTTGCGCGTGACCTTTCTCTCGGTGTATGGCTGTGTTCGGGGAGACACAACCACAAGAACATCCGCTCGTGGGTCGTGAACCCGCTTTCATTTTTCGGTGTTGAGCCTTCCGACGTCTTGTCAGTGACGACGAACTCAGGTTCCAATGTGCGCAAGGCTATGATTGGCTTCTCGGGAGCCTGGGTGCCTTGCGCGGCACACTTGATTCACAACGCTGTGCGCCACACTCTTGGAGGCTCTGGCGAGACAGCAGCGCAGCGGTCGTCTCTACTTGCCCACTCGCGCGGCCGCCCTGCTCATGCTCGCAAGAGCTCCCGCAATAATGCTGCCCGAGAGTTCCTGGCTCAGTGCCGAGCAACCGTCCGCTTTTTCGATCACTCGCCGGTGGAGGCGCTGGCGCTCTCCGAGATCGTTGTGCCTGAGGACGTAGCGGTGCGCAACTTGGTGCAAGAAGTTCCAACACGATGCGGGTCGACATACCTGGCGCTGTGCCGACTGTACAGCATGTGGCCGCGCTTGTCCATGTTTTCGAATCCACCTCCCTGACGGCCGACCAGCGGAAGCGCAAGCTCCTCAAACGAGACTTGGACGTCCTGCGGCAGCTGATTGCCGTGCTCTCCCCCGCGTTTTAGGTCACCAAGACCAGCGAGAAGTCGTCGGCAACACTCGCGGACATCTTCTTTCTCGTCGTTGCGCTCCGCAAGACCATACTTGAGGACGTTCTGAACGTGCCACTGTTTCTCGATCTTCTGTTGGCCGTCGGCGCCGCGGCAATCGAGAAGTACATTATCGAGTATCTCGACGAGGCCGTCACTGAGATTTATTGTCGGCTGTATCCATGCGTTTTAACGTAGGTCGATGAGGCGCCGGGAGACGAGTGCCTCGACACTGAAGCACGAACGGCCGTGTGCGAGATGCGGGACGATATTGACCGCCTGTTTTTCAACACTGAAGACAACTCCAATAATTGGCTGAAGAACACGGCGGTGCTCTGCTCAGTCTACCTGACGCCGGGCGGCGCGAGGATGCTGAAGGAGGTCGCTACTTGGCTCTTTGTCGACAACCCCTGCGATGATGCAGCGGCTTTCACTTCTAGGGCATGTGACAAGCTGGAGGACGCTCCTGTGACACTGGCATCGGACGTCGGCCTCGGCCGCGCCAGTGGCAGCAGCGCTTCCCCGCGTGGTCCATCCGAAGATCGTATGGAAGCGCGCTCATCTTTGATGCATTGAGGCCAAAGCCGCGGAGCGACGCCGAAGGCCCCATCGGCACCACGCGCTCGGTCGCTGGCCTCTTACGCCATAATGGAGCTCGTTGCGTTCTTGCGCCTTTCCGAGGCAGCCGAGTGGAAGGCTCCGCTGCCCTTCTGGGTTCGCCACCGGAAGCAGTTTCCTTCCTTGTACATTTTGACTGGCTCTGTTTTCGGTGCGGTTGCGTCTTCTTCATCTTGTGAGCGGGCGGTTTTATTTACTGGGAGGCTTGCGAGCGAGGAGCGGTCGTCCCTGTCTGTGGAGAGCGTGGAGATGCCCTCCTTGGTGGCTGCCAATATGGCGCTAGTCCCCAAGGAGAGCTCTGTAGTGCAACTGCTGATGAGAGCAGAGGCCAAGGCCTTCTGCGACCGCATGAACTCGTTTGTGGCAGAAGAAGAGGGAGGCGGTGATGGTGTGGACGAATGGGGGAGTGGGAAGTCGACGGGGTCCAGCCACGACGATTTGTATGTAGAAGAACAAGTATCACAATGTGTATTCACTGCAGAACGCTGCCGCACTGCTGCACGACAGTGCTTAGCCGTCCGCACCGGCGAGCAGCGCGCCACGAGGACGTCAAGCATGGAGCGTACCATGGATGCCTCTTCGACGCATACCGCAACCTCGTTGCTGTAGTTTTACTTGTACAGATGGCGACCAGCGTACCACCGCACGCGGGGACGCGCACCACGCGCGCCAAAGCAGAGGTCCTCGCATGCCGCCATTATCGTAGCGACCTCATTGCTTTCTCGCCCGCGCAGACAGTCGCCTAGTTGTCCTTGTCCACTATGTTGACTCTGTGCATCACCACGCCGTTGCCTCCGCGGACTTCCACGAAGCGGGAATCGAAAACAGTGGCGTTGTGGAGCACACCAGTTCGGTTGATAAAGTTACCCTCCCTACTCTCTCTGTCACCTCAGCAGTCGCCATCGCAGATGCAAGAGAAAGCCAACCCTGGAGGAGTGACAAGGACAACATATAGTCGAATGGAACTCCCTCATAGCTTCCCCAATACGTCCGTAATGCCCAGAAGGCACCTGCAATGACACATTGGCGGCTCCAGTGCCAGTGACGACGGCGCTGACCGCATCAGCACACAGGACGTCCACAGGCTCAGGCGGACACGCGAAAAGCCTGGCGTAGCCGTCCACCCACAACACGCGCAGCAGACCCGATAGACGCCCCAACAACCAGGCGCCCCGCCCAAGCGCGCCACAGAGTGGGGCCACACGGCAAACGCCGGAAGACGAGCGTCCCTTCCCGCTCACAACGCGACTGCCAAAGCGTCTTGGTGGTGGCGATGACGGCGGCGCCAGCGGCGGCCGTCGCCACCGTGTCTATGTCATTGGGCGGCGGCGCCATCGTGCATATATCGGCGCGGCCCGACGCACACTTCGAGCGCAGCACGCCCGACAGACCCCCCAACACTAAGGCGCCCCAAAAGAGCGGGCCACAGAGCGGGGCCACACGGCCAACGACGGCAACAGCGCGTCCTCTTCCCCTCGCAACCAGACCGACAAGGCAACTTGGCGGCGGCGGCTATGCCGGCACCCGCGGCACCCGCCGAGTTTGCACCCGCAACATCGGGCGGCGGTGCCGACGAGAATAAATCGGCGTCGTCGCCCGCCCAGAAGGTGCGCAGCAAGCCAATGACAGAACGAGCACGCCCACCACCCCGACATCGCGACTGCCAAGGCGTCTTGGTGATGGCAATGACGGCGGCGCTAGAGGTGGCCGTCGTCGCCGCGCTTGACGTGCCCGCCGTTCAT
>Ga0209187_1004273_pt1 | contig 11024 bp, 4 predicted proteins | sample BantaG_FD_187430 | JGI IMG/M metagenome (GOLD analysis project Ga0209187, IMG submission 187430) | Marine algal microbial communities from Bantry Bay, Ireland - BantryBay_4 metaG (SPAdes) (version 2) | ecosystem: Host-associated > Algae > Red algae > Unclassified | place: Bantry Bay, Ireland... | reverse complement strand
TTTTTTAGAACGCTACGCTTTTCGATTATTAGAACGCTACGCTTTAGACTATTAGAACGCTACGCTTTTCGACATTTAGACTACTATATGTTTTGGACTGTTCGACCATAATCATTCAAAATTCAATCATTCAAAATTCAAAATTCAATCATTATTTAAGTCTGTATCACGCCCACATTAAACTTCTCGATCGCTGCGTTATTAGACATTTCTATTCCCCTTGATATTACAGAACGTGTTTCTCTAGGATCTATTATTGCATCTACCCATAATCTTGCAGCTGCATAATAAGGGGTAGTCTGAGTATCATATCTGTTTTTAATCTTTTCGAATAGAGCTGTTTCAGCATCTTTATCTGGTTCTTCTCCTTTACGTTTTAGAGAAGCGACTTGAATTTGTGTAAGTACTTTGGCAGCTTGTTTTCCACCCATAACTGCTATTTTGGCTGTTGGCCATGCAACGATTAATCTTGGATCGTATGCTTTTCCGCACATGGCATAGTTCCCCGCACCATAGCTGTTTCCCATCACGATTGAGAATTTAGGCACTGTGCTATTGGAAACTGCATTGACCATCTTTGCCCCGTCTTTGATGATGCCACCGTGCTCAGATCTACTTCCAACCATAAACCCGGTTACGTCATGGAAGAATACCAATGGAATCTTTTTCTGATTACAATTCATAATAAATCTAGAAGCCTTATCTGCAGAGTCACTGTATATAACACCTCCAAACTGCATTTCCCCTTTTGCGTTTTTTGAAACTAATCTCTGATTAGCTACAATACCTACACTCCATCCATCGATTCTTGCATATGCACATGTGATGGTCTTACCATAATCTTCTTTGTAGAAAGTCAGTTTACCTTCGTCTACAATTCGTTTTAAGATTTCTGTCGTGTCATATGGTTTAGTAGAATTCTCAGGGAAATGCCCAGCTATTTCTTTACCATTATCTAAAGGAGGTTTACTTTTGATTCTGTCAATACCAGCTTTCGTTTCATGTCCCATTTTATCGACAAGATCTTTTATTGTATCGAGACAGGTTTTGTCGTCAGGCATTTTGTAGTCGGTAACACCAGATATTTCTGATTGTGTTTTTGCTCCACCAAGTGTTTCTTTATCTACAGTTTCTCCAATTGCTGCTTTTACTAGATAAGGACCTGCAAGAAAAATAGAGCCAGTTCCTTCTACGATCAATGCTTCGTCAGACATGATCGGTAAGTAAGCACCGCCAGCTACACAACTGCCCATGATAGCTGATATTTGAGGGATGCCCATGCTTGATATCTTAGCGTTGTTTCTAAACATACGACCGAAATGTTCTTTATCGGGGAATATTTCGTCTTGCATAGGAAGGTAGACTCCGGCACTATCGACTAGGTAGATCAGTGGCAGTCTATTTTCCATTGCTATTTCTTGGGCACGTAAGTTTTTCTTAGATGTGATTGGAAACCAAGCACCTGCTTTCACAGTAGCATCATTGGCAATGACCATGCATTGACGACCACACACTCTACCAATTCCTGTTATAACTCCGCCTGCAGGGCACCCGCCATGCTCTTCATACATTTCGAATCCTGCGAATGCTCCTATTTCCAGAAAGTCTTCTTCATCGTCTAAAAGGTATGCGATTCTTTCGCGGGCAGTCATTTTTCCCTTGTCGTGTTGTCTTGCGATTTTTTTTGCACCACCGCCTTCGTAGATAGTCTCTAATCTCCTTTTAGCTTTTGACATAGCGAGATGCATCGCATCTATGTTTTTATTGAAATCAAGTTCTTTGTTTGTCATGCATTTCATTTGTTAGGTGGGTAAAGCACGAAGTTAATCATAGAATATTGATAGACAATATAATTGTTTGTATTTCATTACTCATTTTAGGTTTATTGCAAATGAATGTGTACTATGATATACACCGTGAATAAGACGAAAGTTATTTATTTTGGTCTGACCCTCTTTAAATTGAACACATTAGTGGTTAAATAATGCTAGGTGTAGTCACAACATTCCATACAAGATAAATGTTCTAGTTGAATTAGATAAGGGGATATAAACGGAATATGTTATCCCTATTATAATTCAACCTCCATAGTGTATCTTGCATTTACAGGTTATTCTTCCGATTGTCTGTCGTTAAATGCTCTGAACTGCTTCATTCTATTCTCAAAATATTTTTGTACTTCAGTCGTTACAAATTGACTACCATTAACATCTTACTACTATCTCTGTGGGGTGTGTGAATATTCAAAATATCTAAGTAAATAGTTCTTTGACTTTATTCTGCTTAATTGCCTAGCCTATATAATGGCCTAGTTCAAGTCTTGTATTAAAGCATTTCACTGTTAAGGTAAGAGCATGATAATATATATAACATTCTTAAAGCAATTTTTCTAGTATTACCTTTAGGTTTCTTAATTTATCTAGATCTGTAGGGGCGAAACCAAATAAACCGGGTTTTATCGCATGTTTATGAAAAAATCTAGTTTGATTTTGGCGACATTTTTTTAAAAATGATGACAAATTTATTTTCGGCACAAAAGATCATAAACCAGATGTAATTCATATTTAATATTATCTAAGCTGTTATAAAACTTTCTTTTTACTTCTAACATCATAAATCTCATCTTCACCTGCTTTTCATCTTCATCCCTTGCAAGAAGATAGGGAAGACATAAAAAAGCGCCCACAAAATATTAATCTTGTAGGCGCCTCAAACATTTTCGTCTTAATTAAATAAAATCTTATTCTACGGTATACACAAACGTATAAGGATAAAATTTTCGCTCCCCATCTACATTCACAATGATGTTGTCAATATAAATGGAGGTATTGTTATTAACCTCTGACAATGCTTCTCTTATTTTTTGAGTATTCACTTTGTCAGTTCGGATCCTTTTTATTTTACCATTTTCTGGTATGATCAATAGATCATATCTATCCATTTGGATACGATTAGCTCCAGTCATTAAATTAAGATTTGTACTCGATGATCTTTTGAATTCTTTTAAGCTAAAATTACCAATTCCTGGCAAGGAAATCATACGACCCCATTTCATGCTTACCAAATGATCTTTGTCCGAATAGTGGTCATTCAGACGAAATTTATCGAGACCTCTTAATTCTTGATCGATAAAATCACCAAACTCTAGTTTTCCTTGCGGTAACGTTGTGTTATAAACATGTTGTTTTGATTTGAAATCTTCGATATGAACTATTTCGTAAGATTCACTCCCTTCGTATGCTTTAACTATTCGCTTAGAATTCCAATCATTGATATCCACCCTGACTAGAGATTTACCATCTGTATTCATAACGATTTGATAATTGCTATATGAATCTACAGTGTGAGGTAGATTAATTGCAAATGGAGCCGAAATTGCTTCGTCATAGTCTCGAAATCTAAGGTTAAATTCATAGCCATTAGAGTTTTGTCCGTTTTTTGAAATAGTAACTGCGATATTGTCACCATTTCTAGCCTCAGAAAGCCATATTTTGAATTCTGCTTTTTTTGTGTAAAAGTCTCGAATGGACATAGACATACTGTTTTCAAATATGCTATATTTTTTTCCATGGTAATAAGTTGTTAGGGAGATTGGGTTACTACTTGTACCTCTACCATTATTTGATTTGGATATTAACCCTGCATCTATTGAAGACAAACCTATGTTGTTTGTTTTGCTATACTTAAAACTAATCATGCGATTTGGATCAATCTCACTAAATCCACCTGAATCAGAACTAACTTCAATTTTTTGATCCAACATATTATAGAGTTCTTTCTGAGTTACAGAATTATCGAGATCTAGCCAAACTCCTTTTCGATTTATCATATCTTCAAACGATATTTTTATATCTCCCCATTTGATTACATCAGAAATTGGAGTAGAGACAAATGACCATGCATTTTCAGAATTCTTATCAATACTCAAATGTAAATTTACTCTAAGAGAATCAGTATCGCTATATGATTTCAAACTAACCATAATTTGATCATTTACGCCAAGAGAATCTATAAACTTCTTTCTCAAAGCATCTGTTTTAAGGTCTTTAAGATCGATGGCCATTTTTCTATTGTTCTTCAATACTTCTAAAGTATCGATCTGTACTTTTAGATTTTCACCATCTTGAACGATTGATGGATTCTCAGATAACAAATTACTAAGATCACCTCTTTTATATTCGAATATTAAGTCCTGTGTCTCATACTTTTGAGTTAGGACAACCTTCATCTCATCTCCCCAAGTCAAAAAGAACTTCTCCTTCTCAATGTCCTCGTCCATATTAAGAGAGATTACATTTTGATCCGCTGTAGCAAGCATTGTACTCTCAATCTTTTGGAATGGAGATTTGATCTGTTCAGGTAATCTGTCACTTAGGTCAAACGAGAAGAAGCTAAATAATACCAAAGCTAGAGGAATCACTGCTAAGTATTTTAATTGACTAATCGTTTTTGACTTTTTTGCACTGAGCATTTTTACACGTTCTTTGATATGGCCATAGAAGTGATTTGTAGCTGGGGGTAAATTTGTAGCTGCTTTATTGGTAAGCAAAATGCTAGCATACGTTACTTTATCCATCATTTTCTCACTCACATACTTGTCAGCTATAAACTCGTGTGTTTGCTTAAGGCTATTCCTAAAGAGATATATCAATGGATTAAACCACTTTACGATTACCATGATTTCCATGACAATCACATCAAGACTATGCCACTGGCGCACGTGTACCATTTCATGATCCATGATCGTTTTCTGAACTTCATCATTCTTGTCGTGCTTATCTTGCCAGAATATATATGAGAAAAATGATGATGCTGGGACATCATTTGATATCAGCAAAGTGTGGTCTACATCCTTCATCTTAGGAGACCTATTTATAATATTGAAAAGCTTGAATAAACCGCTAGCTAGCTTGAGTGCCATAATGAAAAATCCAGCCATATAAATCCAAGTAATAACATCGGCTACGGAAATATGCAGTGCATTGTTTTGTTGCGTTATTGTCTGATTGATTCCTAGTTGAAAGGCATCTACTGTGCTTAATATTGGAAACATTTGATCCGCACCAGTTAAGTGACTTGCCTTACTGAAGTCAATATTTACAACAGGTATAATAAGAGAAAAAAGTGCGCTGCTTATAAGATATGCTCTGTTAAATTGGAAATGCGTTTCCTTCTTTAATAATAGATGATAAAATGCATAAAAAATGACTAAGCAGAAACTAGACTCTAGCAGATACTGTGGAATTGATAAGTGGTTCATCATTATTGCTGGGATTTTAACTCAGTTAGTAATTGTTCTATTTCTTGTTGTGATAGCTTCTCTTCTTTAACGAAGTAGGATAGCAGCTGTGCAGGTGATCCACCAAAGTAATTACTCATCAAACTCGTAAAAGAGGCTTTTCTGTAGTTTTCTTTTTCGAGAATAGGATAGTATCGGTGTGTTTTTCCGAAGGCTTCATGTCCTACAAGTCCCGCTGTTTCTAGTTTTCTTACCACCGAAGATACAGTATTGTAAGGAGCTTTGGGTTCAGCCATCAGCTCGATTATTTCCTTGACGAATGCCTTTCGAAGATCCCATAGGATTCTCATGATTTCTTCTTCTCTGTGGGTAAGTTTCTGCATGGTAAGTGTATTGATCGATTCAAAGGTAACTAAAATATAGTTGATAAACTAAAATTTAGTTATAAAGCTTAATTTTGGTTTTAAATAAGTGAGCTATTATATCAAAAGAGCCCAACCGAAGTCGAGCTCTTACTTCCGATCAATAGAATAGGCCTTGTCGTGCACCTGCATTCTGAGAATGGGTGCCCTAATTCTTCTGGAAGCGAAGCAAAGGTAATATTTATGATTAGTAAGGTCTAGCTCAAATTTAATATATCAAAATGACTTGCTGATTTATGTGAACGAATAGAGAATTTTTTACAGATTGTATTCCCTTAAAAGACAATTTGATTTTTCTTGCTAGAAAGTTTCTTTTTATACGATTGATTTATCTAATTTTAGGTTGATACATCTATTAACAATAAATGACCTGCCAAATGAAAAACATCTATTGCCTATTTTTTTCTATTCTAATTTTTTGCGGAGGGCTTTCGGCTCAAAATACCTCAATCCAATTTGACGGAAATTCAGAATCGATCACAGTCCCTTACAAATCATCACTTGCTCTTAATCCTGCATATACTATTGAGGCCTGGATTTTTGCAAATGAATGGAAAAGTCTCAGTTGGCAAGGAAGTATATTTGCTAATGATGGTCAAGGACCGGATGGGGGATTTGCATTTAGATGTGGGGATAACGGAAAGTTGTCTCTAGTAATATCTGTCGATAATGTATGGAATGAAATAATCTCACCAGCCATAATGAATGAAAAGCAATGGCATCATGTCGCTGGAGTTGTCGATAATGGTTCTATGAGATTATATGTGGATGGCCAAGAAGTTGCAAGTGGGACTTACTCAGGATCTCTTATTGAGAAAACAACTCCTTTTACAATTGGAGAATCAACTGGTTTTCCAGGTAGAGTATTTGACGGAGCGATTGATGAATTGAGAATATGGAATACAGTAAGGACATCTGAGGAACTAGCTGACAATAAGACGGTAGATCTACAAGGTACAGAGAGTGGACTAGTTGCTTATTTTCCTATGAACGATGGTAGCGGAACCAATGTGGCTAATCTAGTTGATCCAGCGTGCTCAGGCACAATGTTAGAAATGGATGATAGCAATTGGATAGAGGGATACAAGCTACCTGATTTTGATGTGAGTGTAAAAAACATCAGTAGAATCGATAGAATACATATGAAGACTAGACCCGTAAAAATGAGTGTAGATCTGCAGAATGTTGGAACCATGCCTGTTTCTGGAATATCGGCAAGTATTGAAGTAGATGGCACCGAGGTAGCATCAGAATCGATCGAAGTTGAACTTGCAGCTGGCGAAGCTCTCACATATGTATTTACGACTCCAGTCAGTTTGATGGGGATAGATAATCCGAATATAGAAATATCAATCACTCAGGCAGATGATGCCAATACATTAAATAATAATACAGAAACAACTATCGTAACGAGAGAAGGCACTATTGTCAACCTTTTTGATCAATCACAACATAATTTTGGTAGTCGAGGACAACTACAATCAAATGCAATAACACTTCCAGGAGACCTATCTGATTATGAACAAATATTGCTTCATATATCTGTTGATTGTCCATCAAGTGGATGCGATCCATGGGATCAAACAGCAAAAGTTATTGCTAATTCGGAATTAGGGACATTTGAGATAGCTAGATATATTACACCATACGGCATAGCATGTGGACCATGGATAGTTGATGTGACAGATTTCAAAAGTGTATTGACTGGCAAAGTGATTTTTGATTCTTTTGTACAAGTTTTTGGGCAGTCAGGATGGTTAGTTACCCTAGACCTAGAAATGATTGGAGGCTCAAATTTTATGCCTCATAGTAAGGTCACTCCATTGTTTCAAACGGATTACCATGTCTACGGAGATCCTGGAATTAATGATGATCTAGATCCTATAGATCTTACGATATCAGATTTAACAGAGAGGTCACATATAAGGATGCACGTAACAGGTCATGGACAAGGAAATACAAATAATGCAGCGGAATTCTTCCAAGCTACACACGAAGTTATGATCAATGGATCAAAGGTGGCAGATCATGCTTTGTGGAAAGCGGACTGTGCATCAAATAGTTGTGCTGACCAAGCTGGAAACTGGTTGTTCCCAAGAGCGGGATGGTGCCCAGGGCAAGAGGTCATTCCGGCAATATTTAATACGACTGATGTAGCATCAAGTGGACAATCTATTACCGTAGATTATGAATTACAAGATTATACAAATCTTCTAAATACTGGATATAATAATAGTGGACATACAGAGCCGCATTATAGAATTCATGGTGTGATGGTAGAGGAAAGTGATGATTTCTTCATGGATTATAAGAATCTAGTTGCTTCATTTATCGGTGAATTAGTTGCACCGCCGAATTCAGAACATCATATAACAGTTACAAATAACGGAAATGTTGACGTTGAGGATTTTGTGGTTAATTTGTTTTCGGAAGGAGAATTAATTGCAACTTTAGATTATGATGAAATTAATAATGGACCAGTTGGAACGAATGAAGGAGCAACTATCATTTTTGATGAAGCGATCCTGCCAGCGGGTGTTAATAATATTATAGCTGAAGTAGTATCAGCAGGTGATATGACACCTGGTGATAATATTATAGCCGCTGACGTCGAAGGACCTACATCAACTGAAGACCTTGTAGTTCTCTCATCATTCTCTATCAATCCAAATCCAACAAATAGCAACATTCAAATTCAATTTGAAGAAGACCTATTAGGCGGTCAGATGGTATTATACAGCATTGATGGTAGGATGATTACAAAAAGAAACATCTCAAATGCTACTGAATCGATTTCAGTTGATCTCATAGGAACATATTTCTTGAAAGCGATCAATAAAGATGGTCACACTGCTAGTAAAAAAGTAGTCGTAATTGATTAATCAAATTGTATACTAGAATTAAGATTTTAATAGAAATAAATGAAATTCAATTCAATAAAAATAATAACAACCATCCTTTTTGTGATGGTTGCTTTTTTCAGTTATTGTCAGCGAGATATTTCTGGGGTTATTACAGATGGGGATTCAGGAGAACCGCTGATAGGAGTGTCGATCATGGACTCAGAGACAGGATTAGGTACTGCTACAGACTTTGATGGTAGATACTTTCTTTCTGTTGCTTCGGATGCGACCTCATTGGTGTTTACATATCTTGGGTATAAGACAGAGACAATTCTTGTTGCGAATAGAGAAAATTGGAATATAAAGATGTTGCTTGATGGTGTTCAGCTTGATAATGTGATCGTGACGGGACTGAAGCCCAAACGATCGGGCCGAGAATTAGGATATTCTACAGATGATTTTGACGGCAGAGAGATTGCATTATCCAATGCGCCCAATGTAGTCAGTGCGCTAAGTGGTAAGTCTGCTGGTGTAAATATCTCAGGTGCTAATGGAGTAGATGGAGGAACGACAAGAATCACTATAAGAGGAAACAACAACATCACTGGAAATAACCAACCTCTTATAATAGTAGACGGTGTTCCGATAGAAAATCCACCGGGCTTATCTGCTATAGGTAGAGGAACGGATTGGGGTTCTGCAATAAACAATATCAATGCAGACGATATCGAAGAAGTAAATATTCTCAAAGGTCCAACTGCCTCTGCCCAATATGGAATGAGAGGGGCAAACGGTGTTGTATTGATCACCACAAAAAAAGGAGCAAAAAGAAATGGTGTCGGAATAGAATACGTATTGACACATAAAACAATCAATTCATACCGATATCGTGATGTCCAGAATAAGTATGGTGCTGGTGGTCCAATTAGTCTACTATCGCCATCATTTAAAACCAATGCGGCAGGAGAGTTGGTCTATCCAAATCAAGTACATTCTAATAATGGACCAGAAGGCAGACCAACGACAGAGACATTCGGTTTTTATTCGACAGGTGTATCATGGGGACCAGAGATGACAGGGCAGCAAGTCAGATGGTGGGATGGAGAACTAAGAGAATATTCACCGCAACCAAATAATTTAAAACAGTTTTTCAGTGCAGGAAATACGACTACGCATAACCTCAATTTCTCCAATGCGAGTGACAGAGGAACGATGCGAGTATCACTTACATATCAAGATCACGAAGCAGTAGTTCCGAATTCTAACTATGATCAGTATACCTTCAACCTAGGGTCGAGTTTGAAGATAAGTGATAAGCTACAATCAAATATTGGCATATCATATATCAATTATAGTAGACAAAACAGTCCTTCCTTAGGGGATGATAATAATGCATCTTTTGGTAAAGGGATATTGTATAGTTGGCCAAGATCCTACCAAGGACTAGAACAAGGTTTAAATATAAATGAAGACGGATCTAGAAATACCTTCGGTGGCAATTACCCATTTACTTTTTCTCCGAGAGATCTTTGGTGGAACACATACAATCAAAATACCTACTTGTCAAGAAACAAAGTCATCGGTTCTATGGGACTCGCATATTCACCATTCTCATGGTTATCGATTAATGGCCGTCTAGGTTTAGATTTTAATTTGAATGAGTTCGAACGGAGATTTAATCCAGTGAATGTACTGGGAGTTGAGGAAGCATTCTACAGCAATGAATTAGATAGGAATATAGTATTGAATAATGATTTGATCATTACCGCAAAAAAAGATAAAATTTTTGGATCTGCTTTTGATGCGAGTTTTACTGTCGGAGGTACGCAATGGACAAGAGACCAATACGGAATCAATGCAACAGCAAACCAGTGGGAGAATCCATGGCTATTCTCATTCAATAATTATACAGGGAACAACCTAGAGAACTTGCCACTAGCAAGAGAGTTAAGATTTAATAAAAAGATAAATTCTATCTTCAGCTTTGCCAACTTATCATATGACAACTATCTGTTTTTAGAGTTGTCAGGAAGAAATGACTGGTCATCAGCACTACCAGATAGTAACAATTCATATTTCTATCCATCAGCATCTTTGAGTTATATATTATCAGAATCAATAGAGCTGCCTTGGGACTGGCTTAACTTTGTGAAACTTAGAGGATCTTTTGCTAAGACAGCTTCAGATACAGATCCATTTTTACTTGATTTTGTGTATGATACAGGCACATTTGGTGGTCAACAGACAGCCAGTCTTCCGAGTACGAAACCGCCGCTTGATCTTAGGCCACAGCAAGCCAATTCCTATGAGGTAGGAACAACAATAGGAGTGCTGGATGATAGGATTACCATGGATTTAACATACTACTATATCAAGTCCTTCGATCAGATATTAGAATCGCCAACGCCATCCTCTTCAGGAGCATCGCAAGTAAGGATCAACAATGGTATACTAGAAAACTATGGTTTCGAAATGGGTATAAAGGCGAATGTATGGCAGGGTAAGAGTGGCTACTTCTCT
>Ga0209187_1004272_pt1 | contig 11024 bp, 11 predicted proteins | sample BantaG_FD_187430 | JGI IMG/M metagenome (GOLD analysis project Ga0209187, IMG submission 187430) | Marine algal microbial communities from Bantry Bay, Ireland - BantryBay_4 metaG (SPAdes) (version 2) | ecosystem: Host-associated > Algae > Red algae > Unclassified | place: Bantry Bay, Ireland... | reverse complement strand
TTAGTCTTCAGTTTTATTTAGGTTTAATTTTTGTGACCAGAAAGAAACCGCCGGCCTAGCAAGGCTAAGCAGAGGATTTCTTGACCTGAACAAAATTTAAAAATGAATGAAAATGGTGAGTAATTTATGGCATTATTTGATGGAATTGGTATTAATATAGATATATTAAATTTTAATCTCTGGTGGCAACTTTCCAAAAACTGGGGGAGACTGGAAAGCTCAATTTTAGAGCCCCCTGGCTCCCAGAATGAATAAATTATTAGTATTATCGACCAATTGAAAACTGTGCCCTGCACTTTTAGTTATCGGTGAAGTATTGTGCTGAATAGCGAAGGATTTTATCCGGGCTTTGGCAGCTCTTTAGGGCAATACCCCTTTACCTAAGTAATTTTGTGCATTTTCAAGCAGATGACATTTGCTTTTCGAACACATAGAAACTATTTATATATTTCAGAATGTCTTTTCAATCTATGGGCCTAAATTAAGTTGCCCAAAACCAATTGGAGCTCACTATTGAAAGTTTTAATTTTTCTTAGCCTGTTTCTTATAGGCAGTAAAGTATTAGCTGAATCTTTTAGGCTTGGGCCAGAGTTGGTAAGGGAAGTAAGCTCAACAAGTGATCTCAACAATGGGATTATTTCCCTAGGGTTTATAAACTCAACATGCACTGGATCAATAATTTCAAAAAAAGGTCATGTACTAACTGCAAGGCATTGTATTGAAAGTGTATTGAGCTGGGCTCAAATCAGAAATCCTAAAGCAATCTATATTGAGACTCAGGAATTAGGACCCGGGCTTAATAAATATAGATACCTAAAACATGATTTATTTGACCTCGGCATCCCAATGGGACTAGATGAAAGAGTTGTTTATGGTTTTGATTTAATAAGTGGCCCTGGTAATTTAAGTCCTAGATTCACCACACCCAGGGTCGAAAAAGAACACAAGGCTTTAGCAGAAGTGGGTTACTCGGCTGGAGGAGATTTCGCAATACTTAGGGTACCTGCTCTAATCGATAGGCCCTGCAGAAAAGTAGGCCACCAAAAATTATCTAAAAAGGCTAGAATAGAGATGATCTCTTATGGTTGCTACAAGCCAGAGAATGGCCCCTCTAATCAGTGGCCAATATTCAGAAAAGGTGAAATATCACTTCTAACGCCGACAAAAGGAGTGCCCCATCAAAGTGGCTTCTGGATTCCAAAGGGTAATCTTGTGGCCGAAATTGAAGCAGTTGTATGTAACAGTGGAAGTCCTGTCCTTGACAAAGAAGATAATGTTGTTGGAGTGCTTCATACCACCTTTGAAAACAAGTCTGGCGACTCATTTATGATGGGCATTACTATAACGAGAATTTTTGAGTTGATTGATGAGGACCATAAAAGTATTCTTATGGATCTAAATCAGAGTTGTAATTTATAGTTTTTAAAAAGATATTTTTTTACCAAACCCTCGATTGATGGTCAGCTTTGGCCAAGTGAAAAACCTTGGCCAGGAATCGAGTGTTAAAAACTAAAAACAAATTCTATCTGTACTTGCAATATAGAGATAGTCTACGCTCGTGCGATTCTCATCATTTGAGAATGCTCTTATAAAATTATATTATTGAGATTCTTTGTCAATTAGGCTTTGTAAATCATATCGCTTCAAATATGAGTACTGGTACTCGAGGTAATCGCTCAAAGAACTTATTGACGCTATCACTTAAAAGGCTTTGACACTTTCCTCCTTGGTGTATTGACACTGGAAGATTTGCCGCAATTACGCTGACGGGTGTCAAAATATTCAACAAAATAAAGTATATTACAGTAATAGAAGTTTTATATTTCATAAACTATTTCCTTCACATTAGGGGATGCAAATATTTTGCCACAAAAGTTATTCATCAATATCGCGGTACAAACTAAATACTCAGAGGGTTAAAGAGAGATAAAGCTGGGCCGGGCCTAATAGATAAATTACGAACTTCTCTCACTGAAATTTTCACCCTTGAAAAAGTAGAGTTACTTACGGTTACCGAAATCTATTTTTTCTAATAACATAAGTTTTACGAAATAAAGTATCGCCCTCTAGGCCCACGGAATGAAAACTCATATAATATTTTTCGGGCAAAATATTGTGAGGGTTAATTATAGTTTGCCTTTTGTAAAGCCAACTTAAATACCCTCCCAAATTAGACTCATCACCTGGTGAAAAAGGTTCAGATTCAGAACTCAAAAGTGGTTCCGATTGGTATAAACTCTGTATCTGTACCATAATTATTTGTGGAAAAAAAACTAAAAAACTGGGAACATACGGTGCATAGATTTAAGCATTGTCAGGTAGTGTTTGTTCCAGGCTGAGAGTTATCATTAAAAAAGACGTAATATCTTTATGAAAATTATTTTTGAGTGACTATTCTTGGCTAATATATAGAACTCATAATCGCCACAAGCTATTGAAATTAATTATGTATCTTTACTGAGAGATTTTATGTAAAAAGCTTAGCCCGTCGGTGCTTTCATCTCAAGTCTACTATAGCCGGTATGGTATGTCATTTGCTCATAATTATATTATGAAACACTCTATTTTAGCTATTATCATGCTGTTCACATCAGTCTACGAAGCTCAGGCACAGTAATTACTTTCATTTATATTTAGAGCTTAGGCTTCTTTTCCAAAAAACCTCCTGAAAAGATAAGTACTTCTCAATGGTGGTAATCGCTAGTAGTTCAAGCACTCCATGCATAACAAACAAACCCTTATTAGCTATTAACCCGAATCAGATGCCCGCTGATTGAACAACCACCCACTAAAGTGGGTGGAATCACTTGCCGGCTGAAGCCGGTTTTAAGTAGGGCTAAAGCCGAAGGTTTTCAAGCAGTGACTGGGACAATAAACTTAAACAGTTTACTTGGTTAACCTACACGAATTTTCAGTTAATCTAAGTTTAAACTCACCTAATTCTTCAGGGAATTCGCCAGCTAATCTTACTGACACAGATATGAGTTTATTTGTCACAGAATCATAACTCGATTTCAGAGAAAAACTATCAACTAGAAAGTCAGAGTATAGTGGTGTTGAAACTTTACTCGAACCAGTACGGAAATGTTTGGTTGTAATTTTAGAAAGATCTCTCGTCGTGAATTCTAAACGAGGAGTTAGTCGTATATGATCAACAGTCCCGTACTCTCCTAATATGATATCAACATCTCCACGACAGCCTCTGTATATGGGCTTATTGGCAACTGTGTCAAAGACAACAGAAATTTTTGTAACCTCATCAAAACATTCAACTTCCACCATTTCACATTCAACTCCAGTGCCACCTATTATTGAGTCTGCGTATGCATAAGTAGAAAAAAGCATTAGTGTAATAGTTATTAAAATATTTTTTTTCATTTGGCCTCCCAGCAAACTTTACATTTTTTAACTGTAAAATATTAAGTTTATATCTTACAAATTACTTATCACTACAGATATGAGGTTAATATTATAAAATTCTAAAATTTACGTTAAAGAATTCTTAACAAGTACATCTGTCCTCTAAAAAGCTGTTTGAGGATATTTTTTCAGATTTTATTGTTTCTTAAACGAAGGCTCATCGCCATCGCATTGTAAAAATTAAAAATAACCTTGAACTTTTTTAAAACCATCACTTAACGCGAGTCACTATCACCCGAAATCTGGCACTTCTAGTAAAATAAACAGTTGCTTTAGTAGAAACTTTAATTATGTCTTTTTTATCATGAGCTTATTATTTAAATTAAAATTTTTCTTTTTACTACTCTCGTTAACTTCATGTACGTTGTCTTGTCGATACAAGACGTTTACTTACCGTAAGGCGCAGACGATCAAAGAGCTTCAGATATAGCCCTAAATTAAAAATAAAATAGTGTATTTGGGTCTCAATAAATAGCAAAGATTAAGAAAAACTGCTATTTTAAAATAATCAAAGATGACCATGAAATAAAGTAGCGCATAGAGTCCCTCTTTTTACAAAAGGAGTAATTTGCCACGTTTCGCAGTAGAAATCTTAAATCCATAATAACTTACCACAAAATTATTGTTCATAGCTAAAATTATTTCTATATTTTAACTTTTCTATAGGAGTTTAATGTAATAATACTCTTTCTTTAAAAAAAGAAAGTTTAAAAACGTAGCTATCCGTCAGCTTAAAAATTTACTTAAGTTCAAATCAATATAAATTGTCTACTTGTTTATTCTAAGGGAATCCATAAAACACTTCAGCGCCTGCACCGAAGCAACTTATGATTGTTTTTTGTGGCGGGCCTATGCCTTTTATTTGACTGCCAGACTGGTTAAACATATTTAGTGACCCATGTATACGAACCTCATTATAAAAGCTCATAAAATCAATGCTTTGTTCATAAGCATCAGCAAAGTCATTAAAATATATAACTTGAAAAACTCAGTTTCAATAATCGAATTAAAAAATTCTATGTGAGCGTTTTTATTACAGTCACCTGGAGGGATAAACTCGTGATCATAGCTATTATCATCAATATACTTTCTAAACATGTTATACCAATCCCATTAAATAATGCCCTAAATTAGTCTTCAGTTTTATTTAGGTTTAATTTTTGTGACCAGAAAGAAACCGCCGGCCTAGCAAGGCTAAGCAGAGGATTTCTTGACCTGAACAAAATTTAAAAATGAATGAAAATGGTGAGTAATTTAGGGCATTATTTGATGGAATTGGTATTAGAGTTCATTTGTGGGCCGTTGTCACTACGTATAACTAGGTTATCACCCTTAATGTTTTCTTTTTCTAATGTTTGTTCAAATGTAAATTTTAAGTCGACAGCTTTACAACTTAAACCCACATGATAGCCCATTAATTTTCGACTAAAAACATCAACAAATGCTAAAATATAAAAGTGACGATTTTCTCCATGTACGTAGCCGTATTTAATGTCAAATTCCCAAAGCTGATTCGGTTTATATACTTCACGATTTACACATATCTTTTTATTTTTTCTAATCTTTTTTTTTGTTTGTAGGCAGAAGTAATTTGTGCGTTTTACATAGGCGATATAACTTTTTATGGTTAATAAAATAGTTAAAGTCTCGGCGTAAATAATATTTTAATTTATGATAACCACCACCATTCATAAACTCAGGTTTTTTGCGATAGCTTTTTATCGCATCAACGACACTGACATCCATAACCACAGTACCGTCTGGGTTAACTGTGTAGCCAGGAATGGGCCGGCCTCTTGGTTTAGGTTTGATGTTGACTGGCTTTTCTTTTTTATAATCATACCAAGTTGAACTACTAATTTCACAAACATTTAACACAAAATAAACTGGATGATTTAAATTAATATACTTCTCAGCAATGACTATTCGATCTTTTAATTTTTGTATGTTTTTTTTAGAAGGTCTTTTAATATCATTAATTCAAGTTTAGATTCAGCAAGCTCCTTCTCTAGTTTTTTAACCTTAGCTTTATCAGGGTTGGATGCTTTTTTATTAGCCGAATCAACCCAGTTGTATATGTTTTTACTGGATATGTTATGCTTTCTCGCAACTGATGCTATGTTACCGACCTCTTTAGCTTCTTTGACGATTTGTGCTTTCCCAGAGTTGCGTTATTTGCTCCACTGTTTTTTAAATTCATTAAATATTTTGAGACTGCAAGACTAGTTATTTCACTGACAGACTATACCTTCAGTTGCCGAAAAAGGGGGTGTTTTCAGTGATATTTCACCTATTTTAGAGATCTAAAAATTGAGAACCATTTTGGTTATGATAACTATCTTTATCATAACCAAAAAAGGCCTATATACCCCTACCCCTATCCAAAAAAATACAAAGTCTAGAGTTTCGTTTTTACTTTGGCAAAAACTCTCTCATATTTTATTATTTTAGTAAGTAATTAGTATTATTAGGTTTTAAATAAATATTATGTAACCCACAGTGTGTGTTTTAACGTTGAATGGCCTCAGCCTTGTTATTATCTAACAGATTCTAAAGTTGAGTCTCCAAATTTTTTTAGCTAACTTAGTGGCTTTCTCTATATTTAACTCACTATCATGTTCAAAATTAAAATCTTCATACATTGCATAAAACTCTTGAGCTTCGGGGTGAAAACGACCAGCGTTTCTAATAGCCCAAGGGTTTAATCTCAATCATTTTTTTAACTATTTTAGAATCTTGGTCATCAAACTTATTTAAAATTACATTTAAAATTTCAACATCACCACAAAAGAAATATCTATCAGGACCGGCTTTGTCATTTAATTCATTTAACTATGAAGCTGGAGTCGTCGAAAATACATTAATGGCTATTTGCGCTCTTTCATTAATTGCTGAGTCCATTTCCACAGCATTGGCAAAAGAAAACCCTAACTTTCAAGGCTAAAGTACAAATTATCTGGATGCAATCAACTAAATATTATACTAACCGATAAGTATGGCATGTATAAAGTTAAACTGGTTCTGGTAATTTTATTAGCGTCACTGACAGTCTCCTGTGCCAGCACAACTTACTATGCAGAAATAGCTCCCCGCTTTAATCGCAAAACTGAACAAAGATCTACTTTCGATGCGATTTCTGGCCGAGAGGTTCGACAAAATTTTTACAGCGAAGGCTATGGTGTACAAATCAGCCTAATACAAGAGTGGAAGTTTCTTTTTTCCAGAATATCTTACCATGAATCCTTCCATGGAGACATTGAAGTTGTCACCGACTTTGGAGCAAGCTCCCAAGAAATAGAATCAAGTCAAAATCCGGCGGGATTTGATTTTTCTTTGGGTCTAAATTTTGGTTACTTTAAACCCTATATAGTTCATAGCATTTCTTATGATAAAGATAGCTATCGTGACGACAACAGTTACTACGGTTATGGTTTACGGCTTGAAATGCCTATCGGTACTAATTTGAGTATAGCTTTGGACTATAATCGTAAGGAAGATCGCTACGGAGAATTTCTAGGTTATGATTATGAAGATATAGACACGGTCTTTTATATCGGTTTAGTTTTTGGTGGCTGGAACTTTGAGAGAGCTCAATCGTCAAAAAAATCCAAAAATCAAAGAAGGCCAAGCTTCAGAGGCTCAAGTAGGTAAAGTTAACGCTTTCCCTCAAGTGATTTTTATAAATCCTTATTTCGCTAAGAAGTCCACTTACCACATAAATTGAATAAATTTGTTATATATGAAATACGGTTTAAATTTTATGCCGTACTTAAAAATCTTACAAATCTGGAAGCGCAGACATAAATTGTGTGACAAGATCACAATTAAAAGAGCTTACGAAATTTTGAACTTGCTCTTCACTGGCTCTTTTGTAAGATCCATACTCACCATCACGACCAAAATTCATAATCAGTTTATCGTCAAGAAACTGATAGGCAAATCTACTAATATTAGCTTCTTGGGTAACCTTGCAAAGGCCATCGAAACTTTGCGCTTCACTGAGGTTAAGAAAGTTGTCTTTGATTGAGTAATTTGATGTGAACCCAGTAAATTCGCCTCCAGAGTATGAAATTACAAGTAACTGCCCATTTTCGAAAATAAACATTTGTTCATTGCCACCTATTGACTGATAATAAGCACCATCCGGCGCAGGCTCCGCTGGTTTATCACCGCTCTTATCGCAGCTGACGCCAAGTAAGGATACAACCAATATAAATATTAAAGACATTCTGTTCATTTTACTTCCCTCAAGTTTGTAGCAACATTTGCTAATACTAAATCTTAATAGTGACTATTTGCAAACAATGCACCACGCTATTCAGACTATTTTAAACAGATATCGAGGGGGAGTTATTCGATTTAATTTTTGACGAACATGAACCTATTACAAAAAAAATTAATGAAGGTATAGTTTAGTTAGGAAGTAGAGCCTTCATTTTGTTGTAAAGGCATAAGCCAACCCAAGCATCAGTGGCTGCATAACGAAATTGATCTTCTGTAAGCTTAGGAAGCTCCCAGTTAGTTAATTGAAACCTTTTGCTTACTCTATATCCTAAAAACATTCCGGCCAGTGAGCGCAGGCCTAATTGCTTAATTTCTAATTTTTTTGCCAGGTCACCGAGCTCCACAAAACCACCTGGCTCAAAATCATTTAACTTTCTAAGGCCTTTAATATCATCTCTGATACTTACACCAGTTTTAACTATATTTTCATTAGATAAAAGATCACATAAACCTTTAGTTAAGGTGCATTTATTTAATCTAAATATATAAGCATTTTCGTTTGTTGAAAGCTGCAATAGGGATACCTTGTGACTTACACCTTTTTTAAAAGCAGGCTTTGTTTCTGTATCAAACCCAAGTATTTTTTCACCAGCTAATGCCTCAAGTGCACGTACACAGCCTTCTTGATCGGTTATAATATGCATTTCACCATTGAATTTAACTATTGGGAGCTCATTGATTTCATCTTTTGTGATAGCTTTTTGATCCATATAAAAACTGTACCTAAAAATAGAGTAAAATACTAATAATTAGTGCTTATTTTTAATAGTTTTGAGTACTTTTATTTCTATAAAAATAACGAAAAATATAGCTATAAACTCAAGAGTAAAATAAGTTAAACCCATAGGCCTTAAGGCTTGCCAGAAGTTAGTTAATATAACTGCTGTTAAAATACAATAAAATGAATTTGCACAAATAATTGCAGTTAACCAATTAGGGTTATAATGAATATATACAGTACACAGCAGGAAATATAGCTAATATGATTAACTTTAAAATAACAGAAATATATAATGAATATTTTGTGGCAAACCAACATAGGCAATAAATAGTGGTAAAACTAAACCGTGAATCAAAGCGCTAACAATTGCACCTATGCCATCGAGTAAAAATACATTCTTTTCATTCATAAGAACAGCACTTATTTTTTAGCTGGGATTATAACTTTTAATTTACCCCCGCTAGTATTATCTTTACCTATAGCTTGGATCTCACAAAAACCTTCTCTATCAGAACCTAAATCTTCTATATAAAAACTTTTTTCACCTAGTTCAAATATTTTATCAAAAGCTTTGCCGTCAACTTCACAGTGCACACTTACTCTTTTTAAATCTTCAGGGTTACTCCAAAATAATTCCCCATTTTTACCGTGACGAGTAAAACGTTGATTACTCACTTTTATTGTTCCGCTCGTTGAATTCTTAGGAGTTACCGTAGTTTGATTCTTTTTCTGGTAAACTTTAACGTAATCAATTTCTAAGGCACTCACCGTTCCTGGATCTGGCGGACCGCCCCACTCACCACCCACTACTAAACTAATAATTAGCTCTTTAGGGTCAGTTGTAATTGCAGGCCCTGTCATTCTATGAATTTCTATGTCATCGATATACCAAATCACTAAACCCTCTTCCCAGTAAACGGCGTAGTTGTGAAAGTCATTTGAAAAGTGAGCATTGTCACTTCTTACATAGTACTGCCCAGGAGCTTTATGCACAGGCTGATATGGTGCTAGCCTCGATTTATAATGATAGTTTTGATAAACAAAGCGTCCACGATCAGGCTTTCCATAAAGTGATTTACTGCCACCTAAGTATTCCATAATATCTATTTCTGAAGCTCCATAATTTTGCCCCTCTGGTACTGAGTAAGTTTTATGTAATAAATAAAATGTAGATAACATACCATGATGTCCAGCAAGCTTCATTCGAGCTTCAAAAAAACCACTAGTAAAACTCATTTTTGAACGCAACAGCCCAGTACTATAGTTTAATTTTTTGACCTCACCGAGAACTTCTTTATTTTGTTCATTACTCCACTTCCTGGTGAAGGCTGTGGTAAATAAGTTTTCAGGCGAAGGTTTAGCTTCAATTTTTAAAGCCTGGCCACCTAAGCTTGGCTGGAAAGGGTTCACTTTTGTAGTTTGCTCTGAGTTAGATAAATCGACCATATAACCATGCTCACCATTAATAATTTGCTGATGGCTTTTATTGTTTACATATAGTTGCTTTACTTCAGGGTTACTGTTGTAGGCCCCTTGCTTGTCCCAAATACGCCTGAACTCCCAATTATTTTTTAAACCCTCATAAGTTACATTGCTAAACTCTTCATTTAACACTAACTCATAGTTACTATTATTTTTAATATTGTGGATCACTGCCTGAGGCGTCAGCGGATAGAGGCTTGCCGTAAATACATCTGATTTTTCAGAAACATTCCCTGCATTATCTACTGCCTGAACTTGGTAATTATAGGCGGTTCCGATTTTTGGAGCCTGGGCTCCGCAAGACTGTAAATCCATATTGTTACAGTCATAATAGGTAGTCGTTAAAAAATAACGTTTCCTAATGTCATTTTTACTCACGTCTTTTTTTAGAACTTCATCAAGTAGTTTATCATTCCTATAAATTTTATAGCCTACCACTTCACCGTCTTCATCAGTTGATGACTCCCAATCTAGCTCTAACCCGCTATTTGATACTATTCCTATTTTTAAATTTAATGGTTTAGTAGGCACCTTACCTGTTTGCATTTCCTCAGGCATTGGCTGTTCAACTACAGGCATAGTCGGCGGCATCACCTCAGGCTCCATGGGTGGATTCATTACTATCGGGGGAGCTATAGCCTCAGGTTCTTCATCAGGCTCTAGAGTATTTACCTCTAATTCTGAATTAAAAAGTTCAGTTTTATGGCTAATAGATTCAAACTGACTACAGTTTTGAAAAAGCATTAAACCTGAAATTGTAAGTAATAATACCGTTGATATTCCCTGCACTTTTTTATTTTTATAATCCATACCCTTCCCAAGATGTTAACACAGTTGCTATTTAGATAAAAGCTTTTCTATGGCGTCCACTAGTTACTAAAAATAAAAAAATTATAAATAAAAATAATCTATTAAACATCAAGAGCTTATCGGTTTAAAATACTTAAAATAAACTGTCTTTCTCAAATTAATCGCATTGATCCGAAAATACGCATTGATCCGAAAATAACGTCACCGAAGTGTTTCAAACCAAGACAAAAGTATAGTGTTCGAATTATGAGTTACAACCTGGTTAACTCATTAGTCCAGCACCTAGTAAGATTTAAGTCCATAATCT
>Ga0209187_1004271_pt1 | contig 11025 bp, 8 predicted proteins | sample BantaG_FD_187430 | JGI IMG/M metagenome (GOLD analysis project Ga0209187, IMG submission 187430) | Marine algal microbial communities from Bantry Bay, Ireland - BantryBay_4 metaG (SPAdes) (version 2) | ecosystem: Host-associated > Algae > Red algae > Unclassified | place: Bantry Bay, Ireland... | reverse complement strand
AGTATAATACCATGCTCTTTGACGTAATTTTCTTTCGCTGTTAACCTTCTTCCAATTCTTTCCTCCATCGTCTGATCTATAGAGTCCTCCATCCTTATTTTCGATCATCGCATATACTCTCTCACCATCGATTGGTGAGACTGTTACGCCTGCTATTCCCCATACTCCTTTTGGTAACCCCTTGGCATCTGATATATTCGTCCAAGATTCGCCTTGGTCAATACTCTTCCATATTGCAGATCCATCTCCACCACTTGATAGTGAATATGGGGTTCTTCTTATATTCCAAGTTGTAGCGTATAAGGTTCTATGATTCGTAGGGTCAATTATAAGATCAACTGCCCCAGCATCTTTGTTCGCAAATAAGACGTTCTTCCATGTCTTACCTCCATTTATTGATTTGTATACGCCTCTGTCTTGTGTACCTTTGTATAAATCACCCATTACAGCTGCATATACTATATCAGGGTTCGTTGGATGAATTCTGATTCTTGAGATGTGCCTTGATGTGTTGAGCCCCATGTTGACCCAAGTTTTACCCGCATTTTCGGTTTTCCAAACTCCATAACCAAATGAAACATTTCCTCTCACGGTCTTCTCTCCACCTCCCACATATATTACATTGGCATCAGAAGAAGCTACTGCGATACTACCTATCGATCCTCCAAAATAACCATCAGATATATTTTCCCATGCACGACCTCCATCCGTTGTTTTCCAGATTCCACCACCCGTAGATCCAAAATAGAATAGATTTGGCTTGCCTGGCACTCCAGTTACCGCGCAAGATCTACCTCCACGATAAGGTCCAATATTTCTCCATTCTACGGATCCATATGTGGAGTTAATATCTTTTTTGTATTGAGCACACAATTGAGTCTCGGATATACCAATAAGAACAAATAATGCAAGAAGGATTGATCTTTTCATCTATATTAAGGATGGTTGTTTTAATAATGTTCGTAATTTAAAAAATATAGAATGAAAATTTACTAAATCTAACTAATTACTTCCAACCCGAATTAAAATAAAAAGTATTATCCTCCATGTCATGTTACTTAGATATACCACATTTCAAAACATACTTATATAGCCACATTCAAAGCGTCTTAGCATCTTAACTAAGGTATTTTGCCTTCTTTTGTTTCTTTGCTGCTTTCTTTTCTTTTGGTGTCATTGTTGCTTCTTTTTTTACACTTTTCTTAGCATCTTGTCCTTTTCCCATGATATTACTTTTTAGTTAATTATCTATTTAATTTGTACCGTGATTGGCAATTTATAATTTTCTATTTAAAACCTTATCTGCTACTTCTTGAGCATCTAAACAATATTTATCATCACCTTTTAATGTCCATTCTCCAGATTTTTTAATGTAATGCCTTACTGTTTTTTCAATGACCTCAGAATATCCACCATATGATGTTAACGTTGCGTGCACCTCTTCCATATAATCTTCCTTACTCATTTCATCTTTTGTAACTAAGCCCCAAATTCTATTCATCCGCTTAGATTTCTCTTTATATATAGGATTTGTAGATTTAAAAGCCATTAGAAATAATGAAAGCGCTTTCGCTTCTGCTGACGGTTTTTGTGAGTTTTTGCTCATGTTCAATTTTGTGATTCATTATATTAAACCTAAAAGTAATTTAATAAATTCAATCAAATCATTTTAAAAATTCATCTCACCGATAAATGTGCTTTTACTAATCTAGAAATGTTTACATTATACATAAATAATTATAAATTTGGATTCTAGACAAACTCCAATTCAAAGAAAAATTAAATAATTATTAGGGTCTTCAATTACCATCACGTTCTAATAAGCGGAAGGCAAATCATTTTGAAAATCATTTATATTTATTCATAAAACTAGGCTTGCAATATGAAATATATACTAATCTTAGGCATACTTATACAATCCTATTTACTTAATGGACAATGTACTTATCTCGCATATGATGGTTTTGACTACAGCACTAACACACCAATGGAAGGGTTAGCAGGTGGCACTGGATGGGATTTACCATGGAATGTACAAAATGAAGATACAACAGTACCTGGATATAATTCATATGCTAATTCACTTCCATACAGTGACTTACAAGTAACTGCACATTCTGCATCAGGAGGTAATGTCTACCTTATGATGGGGAGAAGACTTAACACTTCAGAAACTGGACCTTTTTCGGATTATGTATCTCAAAATAACAATGGTATAGGCACAGCAACCGGAGATACATTGTGGACTAGTTTTCTACTACAAAAAAATGTCAATAATGATCAAGCTGCGATGATAAGTATGCATACAGAGAATTTAGCTTGGTGTGACAATTGTACTTCTGAGAGGATAGCTGTAGGATATTTTGGTGCAGATTCTAATAGTGGTGGTCAGAAATATTGGTCATTAAAACTAAATAATTCTTATTACTTAAGCCCGATTGCTGTTTCTATTAACCAGCCAGCATTCTTCGTAGTGAGAACCATCTTTGTTGCTGGTGATACTCAAGTTGATCTTTATATAAACCCATCAACTATTGGCAATAATGGCGTCCCCTCTCCCACTATCAGTCAATCAACAGGTACTGGAAATGTGATCAGAAGTATAGCAGCTTATTTAGGAGGTACACAGAATAATGCAAGACTAGACGAGTTTAGAATGGGAACAAGTTATCCATGTGTTACCCCAGATGCAAACGTAGTGGTCAATCTACCACCCACTGCATCGATATCAGCTTCTCCTAACTCTGGAATGGCTCCATTATCAGTAACATTACTTGGTAGTGGCTCTTCTGATCCAGAAAGTCAACCATTGACTTACCTATGGGATTTCGGAGATGGAAGCCCTACTTCAAATATGGAAAATCCGCCTGCACATATCTATAATGCAATCGGCGAACTCACAGCATCACTGACGGTAACCGATGATTCAGGACAATCACATACAACCTATGAAACAATAAGCATACTCGATGCCAATGGATCATTCCCTTGTCAAACTACAATTACATGCTTACAAATGGCTTCTTGTAATAGTAATAATGGAATATTAAGAGTCAATTCAGGTAGCAATCCATTTGTAGTTAGAAACTCATCAAATCAAATTATCAACCCGACAAATACGAACGAATTCCACAATTTGTCAGCGGGAAATTATTCTGTAGTAGTTAACGGATCGAGCAGCGCATGTACTGATTCATTTAACTTACAAATAAGAACTGACAGTACAACTTGTACAGGATGGGCACCACCTTTGTGCGCAATGCAAATAGGTACAAATATGTCTAGCCTTGCAGATTGGAGCGTAGAACGACCGTTTAGGAACCTTATGAAAAATATTCGTCCAGGGATTATTACATACTCTGATGCATGTTTCTGTTGGGATGCACAGGTTGCAAGTGAAATGCTATTTGATACTTCAGGATATCCAACATTTTTACCTCAATCAACATCGATAGGCGATACAAAAGCAAGGTTTGTTATTTCTTCTGATGGCGGAAACTTGAGGCCCGATAGTAGTTACGTTTTATTATATGATGGGATAGGAGTTATGGATGTGTTTGGAAGTACAGTAATAAGTAATGATCCAAATAGAATTGAATTCATTGCTGGAACTGGTAATATTATAGCAAACTTAGAACAATCTACGAATGGTAATCATATAAGAAACATAAGATTGGTGAGACCTGCTGATGAAAATGCAGATCTAATTAGTCAGCCATTCTACCAAAGTTATACGGATAAGATTGCTCCTTTCAATATGATAAGATTTATGGATTGGGGAATCACTAATAACAGTCCAATATCTTCTTGGTCAGAAAGATCATCAACGAGTTATTTTACCTATGCAACAGATGCTGGAGTTCCATATGAAATGATGATTCAGCTAGCTAATCAGACACAACAAGATGTTTGGATATGTATACCTCATCAAGCAGACGACAATTTCATCACAGAACTTGCAACGTTATTCAAAAATAATTTAGATGAAGATTTAACGATATACTTAGAATACTCAAATGAAGTCTGGAATTGGATATTTGACCAAGCGCACTACAACAATGAAAATAAACCATCGAACCTTTCTTTTGGCAGGGCTATGGCCCAAAAAGCTAAAAATGTATTTGACATTTGGCACAGTGAATTTGGTGGCGAAGAATGCAGAGTCAAAAGAGTTCTAGGGTTACAAGGAGGTTTTAATTCCTTGAATGAAGATATCTTATCTCAATTAAATACAGATGATTGGGACTATGGTTCCCCAACTCACTACTTTGGTCTAGATCATAGTGATCAAGGTAATCCAGTATTAGGCGCTAGCAGCACTTATCAAGATATAATGCTTAATTCTAGTAATAACTTTGCAACATTCAGCCAATTAGTAAAGCAAGATTATAGGAATGTGCAAGTTTACGGTAAGGAAGTAATAACTTATGAAGGAGGTCAGCATTTTGTAGGCAACTCTTTTGGGATCCCATATGAATATCAACAAGCTATGTGGGACGCACAGAATAGCCAAGAGATGTATGACATGTATGATGCCATGCATGATAGCATTAGATCATGGGGTTGTAAGTTGGCTACAAACTTTAGCTTGGCAACAGTGCAAGAAAGTGTCTACGGTTCATGGGGAGTCTTGCCAGACATTGACGTTCTACCCCCATATTCTACGACTGCTAGGAAGTATCAAGCTGTGCTAGACAATCTTCCTGATGATAGTTGTTCTGATATCAATCATTGGAATGGCCAAGTGAGTGTTTATTGGAGTAATCCATGTAACTGGGATAAAAACCGGGCTCCAACGACATCGGACAATGTTATTATCTCAGCATCTGCTCTAAATCAGCCTAGTGTAGATATGGCTGGAGAGGCAAATTCGGTAAATGTTTTATTGGGAGCAATGTTAAGAATTCTTAGTGGGTGGAGTTTGGATGTTGAATGATTAGGGATATTCCGTAGTACAGAATATTCTTTAGTGCCAATTGAAATACATTGGCTGCATGGACCAACTTGTCCTTGTCTAGAACTATTTTTACTATTGCACTATCTGTACATAGAAATGAGTTTTCAACATTGAGTTAATAACTGGATTGCACCAGTGGTTGGATCTGCGGATTAAGACAATCCGAACAGTTCAGCCCTTCAGAAGGAAACCACTGGTAGCTGACATCGTTGTTTCCTTTTATTTCCGGATTTAAAATGACTGGATCACAAAAATCTGTGATAATTACATCATCAAGTTTTAACGAAGTTGTGGGTAACACCAACACCTCAATACTCGATGTATCGTAACATGTTCCATTTGTGGACATCACTTCATAAAATCCAGCTGCATCTTTAGTTAAATTCGGATTGACCAATATAGATCTTGCAGCTCAATGATCTTTCGTTGATGCTATAATCCGTGATTATTACAGACTACTCTTATCGATGTACAACCATCTAAAATAAAACCTCAAATCGAGTCAAACCATCTTCATTGTCAGTACTCAATTCTAGTTTTCCGCCGTGATTATCGATTATCTCTCTACATAACATGAGCCCGATGCCTTGGCCACTTGTTTTAGTAGAATAAAACGGAGTGAACATCTTTTCTTTAGCTGATTTCGTAAGTCCAGGACCGTCATCAATTATAGAAAACCCTACAGGATTACTATGTGAAACGATAATAATTTTTCCATTGTTGCCTATAGATTCAATTGCATTCTTTAATGCATTTGTGATGACTCTTTCGATCTGTGACGCATCTATTACTGAAGGTATTTCATTATTATGAAGTTGGTAGTCAAAGCTAATATTCTGATCTTTGGCAGAGGCTTCCCACGGTTTAGATGCATTTAAGATTAGCTTATTAAGTTCATGGTTTGATTTTCTAGGTTGTGGCAATCTGATGATATCTGCAAAGTTATCTATAAACTTTGCAAGGCTTTTATTCCTATCCGCCGCCAGTAAAAGTGACTCTTTTAACTCAGGGTCTGCGTTTTCATGATCAAAGCCATATTCGGCAACTGTATTTAATATTGAATTTATTGCGCCCATAGAATTATTAACTTCATGCGCCATCATTCGTATAACTCTGCCGTAAGCTTCTTTTTCAGATTCTAAAATTTCAGCTGTGAGGTCTGCAATAATGATAAATTTTCTTGGGAAGCCTTTATGAATTACTCTATCTACCTGACATCTATATTTTTCAAATCCATTTTGGGTGAGAAGTTTACTTTGCCCATATTCTAAATCGATGATCTGAGAGATGAGAGGATGCTTCTGTTTATCTAACACAGTTCCTTTTGATGTAAGTTTTAGTTCCAAGATCTTTGCTGCAGTTGGATTTATATCAGATATTTTTCCATCAAAATCCAAAATAACAATTCCTATTGGTGAGGCTTGTATTAGTTTTTCTAGAAAATAGCTTTGTTCTTGAGTCTTGGTTTGTTCTACTCTAAGTGTATCTATCATTTGATTATAAACACTAATAAGTTGGTCCATTTCCTTCGCACCGGTTTCAACATATTTTACAGTAAAGTCTTTATTCACAAGTGCATTGGTGCCAGTCTTCATCAATTCAATAGGTCTGATGAGTTTTCTAAATAAACCGATACTAAGTGCTAGTGTTATTAACAAAACAAATTCACTGCCTATAAAATACCATTTACTATAATCTGATAATATCCAATAAAAAGCCACTGCAAGTAGCACATGTAAAATCCCAATAAGTAGAAAATACCTAACTCTGAGGCTCATGAGGAATATTATGTTTTTCTAGCCTACGATATAGAGAACTTCTAGTGATCCCTAACGATGCAGCTGTTTTACTTATAGAATGATGGTGGTAAGCCAAAGCTTTTTTGATCATATTGACTTCCATATCTTGAAGTGTAACCTTACCTACAGCTGGCAAAGATACAGATCCAGAAGATACTTGAGCAGAAGTATATTGTTGAAACTCTTTGACAGAAATAGTCTTGGCTCCCATATTAAGGAGAATTGTTCTTTCTATCATATTTTTGAGTTGACGAATATTACCTGGATAGTTTTGATTTCGTAACCATGTCATCGTACTATCATCTATCATTGGCTGATCGATATCGTATGCTCGGCATGTAGATTTCACGAAATGCTTAACCAGCAATGGGATATCCTCTTGTCGTTCTCTCAGTGCAGGCAATTGAATAGTGATCAAGTTAATTCTATAAAACAAATCTTCTCTAAAAGCCCCTTGATTGACCATTGATTGAAGGTCTTTGTTAGTGGCACTGATTACCCTTACATCAGATTTCCTAGAATGACTACTACCTAGTGGCTCGAATGTTTTTTCTTGTAACACACGAAGTAATTTGACTTGATTTTCAAGTGGCAACTCCCCTATTTCATCCAAGAAGATTGTACCCTTATGTCCTTTCTCAAAACGACCTATTCGATCAGCTATCGCTCCTGTAAAAGAACCTTTTTTATGTCCAAACATTTCGCTTTCGAACAGTGACGTAGATAATCCACCAAGATTGACTTTTACAAATTCATTATTTGCTCTTTTGCTCATTTCATGGATTGCTTCGGATATTACTTCCTTTCCTGTTCCACTCTCTCCTGTGATTAACACACTCGCATCCGTTTTAGCCACTCGTGTAGCTATATCCATTACCGTCAGAAACTCTTGACTTTTGCCGATAATATGTGCAAAACTAGTTAGAGGCTCCGAATCATTCCCTCCTGACCTATTAGATCTAGGAATATTGAGTTTACTCAATGCTAATATATCTGCAATAGATTTGACCAAATGATCATTATCCCATGGCTTAGCTAGGAAATCTCTAGCTCCTATTTTCATTCCTTCTACTGCCAATTGCACAGTGGCCCAACCAGTCATCAATATAACTGGCATATTTTCATGATCCTCCAGAATTCTTCTAAGCAATGCTAATCCTTGTTTGCCTGTCGTATTGATTGTAAAATTCATGTCTAGCAAAATGAGATCAGGCTCAAACTCAACAACCGTTTCTAATGCAACGGATGGATGATTAACTGCATGAGCATTGTATCCTTTCTTTTTCAAAAGGAGTCTCAAGCTAGAGCAAACTGCTTGATCATCGTCTATAATTAGAATTTTTGCGTCGGACATATTTATTCTGTAAAGCTAATATAGTAAGTTAATGGTATTTATTTTTTGAGGCACTTTGTGCTTCAAAAAATGTTGATTCGTTAATTTGTTTGATTCGTTGATTTGTTTTTTAATGTTGACCAGTTGATGGTTTAATTGCTGAACGGCTTGAAACACTTAACCACGCAATAATGTTAATCACTTTATCGCCTCTTATTGAATTCCAAAACAGCTTTATGATGTTGACCATATGTAAACATCTAGTAAGTCAACATCATGAAACAATTCTGACAAATCTAACGATTCCACGATTCTAACAATTTTCAACGCTACTCTTCATGCAATGCCGTCGCCGGATGTATCTTAGAAGCTTGCCAACTTGGCTGTAGGGCACAAAAAGTAACGAGTACTAAAATGATCATGGCAGACATTGCAATTGCATAGTACATATTGATTGGTTCTAGAGGTCCCAGTTTAAGAAGTGGAACCTGAATTGCAAAGAATACTCCAAGTACAATTCCTATTAAAGCCAGGATAATAATCTCTAGAATAAATTGCTTTTTGATATCAGAACTATGTGCACCGATTGCTCTTCTTAGACCAATTTCACCTTTTCTTTTATTGATATTATACCAGAGAATTCCGAATAATCCAAGAGCAACATTGATACATAGAAATCCACACATACTCATAAGAATAATCATAGGTATCCAAGTATCTGATGCGTTCTCTTTTCTAGATTTCTCTAAATTGCTTATCATGAAATTATCCGCTTTTGTAATGCTACGAATAAGTTTGCTTACCTTTTCTTCATATACTACAGTGGTTCCAGGAGTCATGTTTAATATTATATTACTTGTTCTTTTACTATCAACATCCTCAAGGTAAAATGCTGTCGGCTCATTTTCCGAAAAATCCCCTTTATACCGATATGCATCTAGAACACCCACTATTCGATGTTCTCCTCTATGGATTATTATACTATCAAGCATGTTTTTATCAGGAAAATATTCTTCCATGAAAATTTCGTTAACAATAACAGGAGGATAAGTAGCTGTTAAATCTTCTTCTGTAAACCATCGGCCTTGCGTAATATTAAGACCCATTGCTTTTTGATAATCAATATCAGCTCGGCCAATTAATGTAGAGATTTCAAACCCCATTTTGTCTTGTGATGTACTACTCGTACTTCCCGAAAATGGATATGAAAAACCAGTAAAGGATAAGCTCTCTACATTTTCCATTTGACTCAACTCAGATTTCAATGTAGCTCTCAAATTAATGATATCAACACTGTCCTTCTGCCTAAATGATTCTAAATTAACCAACCACTTGTCTTTTGTATCAAAACCCGTAGGTTCTGTTAACATTCGAAAGTTATAAGTCACGTAAGATAACACTGCAAATAGTACAAGAAATGCAAGAAATATTTCAATAAGAATTAGCGCATTGCTCTTTCTTTTATTCCAAATTAATTTAAATATATGCTTGATCATAGTTGCTTAGATTTAAGGGCATTAACAATATGAGTTTTTGACATTTTCCATGCAGGAAGTAGTCCTGAAAGAACTCCAAATACGAGGCAAATAAGTAGACTATAAATAAAAAACTTATAATCAATTCCAAGTCGCATAGTTCCCAAATACTTACCTGAATTGAAGATATATATGGCGATTATAACTAAGAAAAAGCCTATCACTCCGCCTAATAGTGTCTGAATAATATTCTCAAAAATAAATTGTGTAAGAATATCTTTATTGGTTGCGCCAAAAGCTTTTCTCACCCCTATTTCTGATGATCGATCCATGATTCGACTTACATTTAGGTTAATAAGGTTAATAACTGGTAAGAGAATAAATAATAATAAGAGACCAAAAACTATACGTTTCATCACACTTAAACTCTTAGTTTCATCTTGATCGTAATAAATCATTTTTGCATATAACTCTGTATAAGTGGCTGGTCGCACTTCTACTTCATTGTAATCTGGATTGAGGTTTTGATCTATAGTTTTGGCTGTGTTTTCTATTTCTCCTTTTGCTTTTTGAAGGTCTGTGTTGGGATTTGTTTGAAAGATCATAGTGTAACTACCAAAATAGGGATCTTTATATGATGTTTCTGCAGTTGTATATGGTATGAACATGTCAGAGATCAAATACGGAATAGTGAGTCCAGGTGTTTCCACTAATCCAATAACTTGATATTGTTTGTCATCTATTTCTATTTTCTCGTCCAGTACATTATTTCTTCTTCCGAAATATTTCATTGCCAACTCATCAGAGATTACGGCAACTTGTGCACCATGATCAACATCTGATTTATCGTATGGTCTTCCTTCGCTAAATTCAAAATTGAAGACGTTCCAAAAATGATGATCTGTATAATTGGTTTTGATATTGATCTTACTATTATTTAAATAGACATCATACCCAGCATCATTGTTAAACAATGTTTCCTCTTTGATTGATTCCAGTTCTCTGAAGCTATTATTTAAAAGATCACTATCCATGCTACTGGTACTATTACTATTTCCATCTTCTGTAATTTGGTAAGTCGTGTCAAATTTTTCAACTCCATTAATTAATGTTGTATCTATCGTAGGTATCGTATCATAATACTCCATATTCAGCGTAATATTGGGCATTATTATCAGTTCGCTTTGATTTTTCATTGGTGCTCGACTACCAAACTCAGCTTGCATAAAAGATGTAAACAGCATCAATATCATCAGGGTAAAACTGATACCAAATAAGGTTATAAAAGTGAAGAATTTACGTCGTGAAAGAACTCTCCAAGCTAGTTTTATATAATTTTTTAACATAGTATTTTAATTTTGAATACTGAAGAATCAAATAGAATAATCTCGCACTTCAATTACGCAACTTGACTGCCATCATATAATCTTAGAAGTCTGTGAGTTCTTTTCGCCATATTCT
>Ga0209187_1004266_pt1 | contig 11039 bp, 8 predicted proteins | sample BantaG_FD_187430 | JGI IMG/M metagenome (GOLD analysis project Ga0209187, IMG submission 187430) | Marine algal microbial communities from Bantry Bay, Ireland - BantryBay_4 metaG (SPAdes) (version 2) | ecosystem: Host-associated > Algae > Red algae > Unclassified | place: Bantry Bay, Ireland... | reverse complement strand
AGCCCCGCAATACCCAGACAAAAGTTTTGTGATTTTCGATTCAACTGTGGATTACGACAGCGGCTGCTGCGACAATGTCTATTCTATACTTTACAAACAGAATGAAGGGTCGTATTTGGCTGGCGTGTATGCGGCAGGCATCACAACCATGGAGATGGATGGCATTAATGCTGACGCCGTAATCGGGTCGATTGGTGGGCAGGAGATCCCGGTTATTCTCGACTTTATGGTTGGTTATGAGCAGGGTGCAAGAGACACAAATCCCGATGTCGAAATCATTCGCCAGTTTGCTGGTGGCTGGTTCGATCCAGCAAAAGGGAAGGAGCTAGCTAAGGCACAATATAGCCAAGGGGCGGACGTCATTTTTCAGATTGCTGGCGGCACGGGCGAAGGGGTCTTTGAGGCCGCACGCGAGGATGGTCACTTTGCCCTTGGTGTCGATTCGGATCAGGCGCTGATTGTGGAAGAGGCTGATCCCGATAAGGCTGCGCGTATTCTAACGTCGATGATGAAGAATGTTGACAACTCACTCTTCCGTGCATTGAGTCTGCACATCGACGGCACTGCACCATACGGTCAAATTGAAGAGTTAGGGATTGCCGAAGGAGGCGTTGGTTTAGCCCGCAATAAATTCTATGATGAAAATACGCCTGATGAGGTGAAGAATTTGGTTGAGGAAGCCGAGGCGCAGATTTTGGCTGGAGAGATTACAGTCGAGAGTGCGTTTGAATAACGACTGACAGGGTATTCAATGTTGAATCTACTGCCTCTCTTAGATCTTTTCCCATCATGTGGTATATCCATTATCATAACGAGGTGACAGGATGAGGTACTCAATATTGACTCTACAAGAGTATCATAACCATAAATTTGACCGAGCGAAAGTAAGCGATAGCTTGATACCCTAAAAGGAATCTATTTTGAACCTTGTCTCACTTGAAAATAAAGTCGTCGTCGTGACTGGCGGCGCGAACGGGATCGGGCGCGCGATAGTGGCCGACTGCGCCGCAACTGGTGCCCACGTTGCCATTGCAGACATCGCACTCGACGCGGCCAAGCAGACGGCCAGCGAAATCAGCGCGGCTAGCGGCAGCAACGTGATCGCAGTCGAGACCGACATCACCAGTGCCCAAAGTGTCGCCGCGTGCGCCGCTGCCGTAATCGGGCACTTCGGTCGAGTCGACGTGCTGGTCAACAATGCAGGGTGGGACAAATTCGCTTTCTTTATGCAGACCACGCCCGAATTTTGGGACCAGATCATTGATATCAACTATAAAGGTGCGCTGCATATGTGCCACGAATTTATTCCGCATATGAAAGAGAATGGCGGCGCAATTGTGAGCATTGCGTCCGATGCGGCGCGAGGTGGCAGCATGGGCGAGTCGGTTTATGCTGGTTGCAAAGCCGCAATCATTGCTTTTTCGAAAACCATTGCGCGCGAGCATGCCCGCGACAATATTCGGGTCAATGTTGTCGCGCCGGGCATTACCGATACGAACATTCTGGATGGATTTAAGGCGGACAAGACGGGCGAAAAGATCATCACTGCGATTGCGCAAACGGTTCCACTGGGGCGGCGTGCCGGGCGACCGGATGAGATCTCGCCCGCTGTGATCTTTCTAGCTTCGGATGCCGCTCGCTTTATCACTGGGCAGGTGTTTAGCGTGAACGGTGGGTTGACAATGATGGATTAGCAGCCGAAGCACTATATAGAAGAAACTAGAAATAAATGGTTATAAATGAACCAACCTTTCAGAACCCATAAGGATACACATGATTCCCGACCATATTCTTTCCCGCTTCCCCAAGTTGACCAACGACCAAATGTACCATCTGCTCAAACCGCCAACTGGTCCGGTGCGCATGATTCTGGATACAGACACCGCCAACGAAATCGACGACCAGTTTGCGCTGGCGTGGGCGCTACTTTCGCCCGATCAAATTAAGCTCGAAGGCATAACCACTGAACCATTTTCGTTTCAACATCATCAATCTGATTTGGCGCTGGCAAAGACTTTTATCGAAACCGGTCCGCAGAATGCTGCGGAAGGGGAGATATTAAAAAAGTATGGTGATTGGGCGCAGCGGCTAATGGATTTAGGCAAAGATCCGTCAGCGGTGAACTTTACCACACCCGAAGAAGGAGAAGAGCTGAGCTATCAGGAGATTTTACGCGTCTACGAAAAGCTGGGCATGGATCCGGGCGACCTAGTCTTTCGCGGCTCGCCCACTTATCTCGCATCGCTGGATGAGCCGATCCGCTCGCCCTCGGCAGAGCATATTATCGAGCGCGCGCTGGCCGCGTCGGAGCAGCCGCTTTACGTATCGGCCATCGGCTGCGTGACCAATGTGGCATCGGCGCTGCTGATGGAGCCGGAGATCATCAAGAATATGGTCGTCATCTGGACATCGGCCTTCCCCTCCCGTTCACATCGATCCAACGAACCGTCGCTCAACCTTGTGCAGGATCGGCTCGCGTCGCAGTTGCTTTTTGAATGTGGTGTGGCGCACGTCTACTTGCCAGGCTATCACATTGGCGCTCAGCTTAGCATCTCGCTGCCCGAAATGGAGACGTTTGTGCGCGGCAAAGGTGCAATCGGCGACTACCTCTATCACCTTTTTACCAACAACCCGATCCACGAACAGCGCGGCATAACCGATATAAGTTGGCGCACGTGGATCGTTTGGGATATGATCAACATCGCGTGGTTGCTCAACCCCGATTGGGTTCCGACTGACGTGCTAACATCGCCGCAATTGGATGATCAGCTACTGTGGCGCAATTTCCCCAATCGCCACCTGATGCGCGAAGCATATGACATCAATCGAGACGCGATCTACCACGATTTTTTTCAGAAATTGGAGAATGCAGTATAGTTCTCCAGAAAAATTTTGCCCGCTCGGCTGAGCATAGTCGAAGCCGTCTTAGCATTTAGAGATGTGGTACAGAACTTTTCTGGGTAAGTATATAGCCTAGCATTCAATTAAACAGCCTAAGCAGGAGAAGAAGACTTTGACAAATATGATAAGCCCATTTGGCACCCCAGATAGCTCGCTACCCATCCGTGAAGGCACGCCGCCATTAACTCGCCCGACCAAGGAAGAGGTTGTGGCCATGCCCGATGAAGCCCAAAAATTAATGGAGAATACGTGGGCCGACCAAAAGGCACGGCTCGATGCGGGCCAGTTTAATTTGGACTGGCTCGAAGGTCGCCATATTTTGTTGGCGGGCGCAACCGGTGCAGGATTGGGGGGTGCATTTGCCTCTGCAATTTTGGGCACAAACAAAGCGGCAAGCGTTACAATTTTGGGGCGCGACATTAAGCGTTCGATCAACTTTGAAACGGGCAACCTTATGCAGGCTCAGGCCGATTCGTTGGGCATGGGCAAGCGCTTCCACTGGATGAATGACGGGATGGCCATGGAAGGCAAGCCGCTTGAAACGCTGCTCGATGCGTTGAAAGAAGCGGGTGCGGACAAAGTCGTTTACATCAACGGTGTTGCCGCCGCTATCTCAGGTCTGCTACCCGGTATGCCGCCCATCTATATTAAGGATGTGGATGAGAGCGGGCTCTTCCAGTGGCAGCTACTTCCGCTGAGCGAAAAAGAGATCGCCATCACCAATTTTGTGATGGGCGAAATGGCCGTGACCTTCCCCAGCGTGCTCGAAGCCAATGGGATCGGCGTTGAGATCAGCGCGTTTGCCGATTGGCGCGGGTCGCTCGACAAAGCATCGCGTGATCCCAACCTGCGCGAGTATGGACGCCATGGGGCCTACTCTAGCAGCCTCTATCTGCCCAAGGAATATCTGCAAGAGGCCACTCGATCCGCGTACGGCACAGATCGCAAAGTGCTCGACATCTTCTACCCCATGATGCGCACCCGCGCGCTTCCATTGATCCCCGGCGGGATGACGGTCGCTGCGGTCAACGAGCGGTTGATGGATCTAGAAGGCATTACGCGTCGCGACGTGCCCGAACTAGCGCTGATGGGTCTCGATTTTATGGGCAAGGCGCTGACCGATGGCTACGACAACCCGTTCCCGCGCACCGACGATCACGACGTGCATTTGGATGAGTGGATGTTCGAGGTGATTGCCCGTTTGAATAACGATGAAAATAGTGAGTTTTACTATAAGAATTGGATGTAGCACAGCGCCATTTACATAGCTATGACGCGAAAGATTAAATTTTCCCTTGCCCAAGCTCAGGCTGCGCTATACGAGATGAGGATTGATGGTGTGTCCTGCGGGTGAACCGGAGGCTGAGCGAGTGGCAAGCTACTCTGGTCGAAGGCAGAGGCGGCACTTACCCATGACCATATGTGTAAAGTTAAGCATCAAAGTGCTCTAGCCGGGTCTGTGACCCGGCGGGCTGCTTAGGCGCGAACATCTAGTACGGGCCGATTTGGTACTATTTTCCTGGCGCTCATCCCTTAACTTTACACGTATAACCCCGTGACTATCCGTGGAACTGATTTCTCATAGTCGGCTCAGCGCATCTGGCCCGACAATTTGGGCGATTACGACTTCTACAAATCTAATGTGATTCGCAGCGCCCGATCAACTAACGTTATTGTGTTCTCTGGCAACGTACCGCGTTGACGTAAGAGGCGCGTTTTGGAAATAGCGCGTACCTGACCACCAAGCAAAACTGAATCAACAGTTAAGCCACCTTCGCCTTTTGGGATTTTAACATCGTTCGGATAGCTACGCTTGACGTTGGCTGCTTTTGTCAGTGGAACAACGACAACGACCGAGCTGTTTTTGTTGATCGCATCTCGACTTACCACAACAACTGGACGAACACCCGCTTGTTCTGAGCCCTCAGTTGGATTTAAACGTGCATCAAAAACGTCGCCTCGTTTCATCCGCGTTTATCCTCTGCGAGCGCTTCCCAGTCGCTATCTGCAAATGCTTCGGCCAAACCCTCGTTTAGCGCTAGATAAGCAGAATCATCGGCCATTGCTTCAAACTGACGGTCGATCTCCTGCCGCTCCAACTCTTGCAGATAGTGCTCTACCGCTGCGACGATGAGCGCATTGCGACTTGGAACGCTACCCGCATCGATAAAATGTTGTGATCGGTTGAGGCAATGCTGCGGGTAGTGCAACCGTTGTGCGAACTGTTTGAAATTGTTCTAGCATATTTTACTCCATCATTTTTATCATCAAATATGCCATCATTATATACGCATGGTGTTGCAATGTAAAGGGGGATTTGCTGATTCTGTCAGGCTCAGGATCAAATGACCGCTTTACGCGACGAGGATTGATCCACACCGACAAGTGATAAAATTATTCAATTTTATATCACCCAAAAATCAGCATCCTATTGACATCCATCACATGAAACGATAAAATAATCGCATGATTGACTCAATGAACATTCAACTTCCCCGCCCTCTCTATGACCGTTTGCAGCAGATTGCGAATCAGGCAGAACGGTCGATCCCCGAGACGGTGGATACGCTTTTGACGCAGGTCGATACATTGCCGTCGCTGGAAGAAGAGGTGAATCGGGAAATGCAGATGCTCGTCGGATTTCCGAATGAGGTTTTAGTGCTGCTCGCTCAAAATGCGATGTCGATATCCTATCAAAAAGAGCTAGCAACGTTGGCGGACAAGGTTCAGACGGGGCACCAACTCTCGGCAGCGGAACAAGAGCGTCAGCACTATCTACTCGACTACTACCAGAATGCAGTCTTGCGCCGCAGCTATTGTCTGGATATTTTGCGACGGCGCGGCTATAGTTTAGAGAGCTTGCTTGAATTGCCCGCCGATCCAGTCTTATGAGCAAGACGGCAATTGATCCTGCGGTGCGAGCAGCGGTTGCAGAAGAAGCCAAATATCGCTGCGGGTATTGCTTAACGCAAACGCTTACCAGCGGCTTCACGATGCAAATTGATCACATTATCCCCGAAGCTGCGGATGGGACCTCTGACGCTGACAATCTTTGGCTGGCTTGTTCTACATGCAACAGCCATAAAGCGGCCAAAGTGTCAGCAACTGATCCTCAGAGCGGAGAAATCGCCCCGCTCTTCAATCCTCGCTTACAAAATTGGGCTGACCATTTCCACTGGACAGATGATGGCGTGCGAATTGTTGGTCTTACGCCAACTAGTCGAGCAACGGTTGAAGCGTTACGGATGAATAACATTCAGATCCTCAAATCTCGATTCCTATGGGCCGGTGCTGGCTGGCATCCACCGACGGATTAATCATAATTGGTTGATTGTCACAACCGGAAGAGCTCCCCTCCCTCACACGTCAACAATATAGTATACTATCGTCAAGAACCCATCTGACGGCACAACTATGTCCAAAAACGAAAACCCACAATCGAATATCAGCGGCGACATCGACACCGATGGTGGCATGATCAACAGCGGATCCATCAACACTGGTGGCGGCGATGTGATCGGTCGCGACAAAATCGACATCACCAACATCACACGCCTCGATCCATCTGATGCCCGCGCTCAACGCAACCATGCCGCCCTACGCGACGCCGTGCGCATCTTCTGGGTTGACGGTGTGCTCAAAAATTCGCTCTACAACGAACTACTGATCCGACTCGATATGGAGCAACAGCCCGATGCCGTGAACAACCGCCCGTGGAACCTGATTCTGCAGCAGCCAGAGCAGCCCGATCTGGCGATTGCCGACGACAAGCAAATCATCGGCATCTTCAAAGAGATGGGGCAGCAGATGCTGATTTTGGGCGAACCCGGATCGGGCAAAACCATTACGCTGCTCACCTTGGCCGATGCCCTGCTTGAAGAGACCAAAACCGACCCAACCTTGCCCACGCCCGTGGTCTTCAACCTTTCGTCGTGGGCCGAAAAGCAGCCGCCGTTGGATGAGTGGCTGGTTGAAGAGTTAAACCAACGCTACCACATGCCGCGCAAAGTTTCGCAAAATTGGGTGGAAAATGACGAACTGTTGCTGCTGCTCGATGGCCTTGATGAAGTGGCCGCGGACAAACGCGACGCCTGCGTGAGCGCCATCAACGCCTTTCAAAAAGAACACATCGTGAGCATGGTCGTCTGTAGCCGCATTGCCGAATACCAAGCGCTGATCAACCGCCTTAACTTAACCGGCGCAATCGCCATCCGCCCGCTCACGGATCAGCAGATTAGCGACTACATTGCCCGTGCCGACCCCCATCTCGCCGCTCTCAACCACGCTCTAACCAACAGTCCCGAATTACGCGAACTAGCCCAAACGCCGCTGATGCTCAGCATTATGACGCTAACGTATCACGACCAGCATGAAGCAAGTCAGAACACGCCCGCCACAGGCCGAAGTGAGCAACAACACCTCTTTGACGGCTATATTCGACATATGTTCCAGCACCGCAATTTGCCTCATCTTTACGTGCCAGCCAAGATGCTTCGCTGGCTTCAGTGGTTGGCGGAGCAAATGGTTAAGCGTAGTCAGACTACTTTCTATATTGAACGCCTTCAGCCAGATTGGTTAGCGCCCGAATTGAGCACCGCCTTATATCGACCGATATTTGGACTGATATTTGGGTTAATTGGCGGGCTTCTTAGCGGACTGACTTTCGGACTAATGTACGGGTTGGATATGGGACTATTACTTAGCGAACTAGAATTTGAAATGCTAACCGCGCTGAAGATCGGGTTGATTGGGGGGCTGGAGCGAGGAATACTTGGTGGACTGAGTTATGGACTAATTGCTGGGACGGCTGGAGTTTTGATTGCACGGAGCAGTTCTACTATTCAAGCACATGAAAAACTCAATTTCTCATGGCGAAACGGATTTATCGGAGTACTGATCAGCCTGTTGCTATTCGGGGTGTTTGGCGGAGTGAGCGCTGCGCTATTCGGAAGATTGAGCCGCGGATTGAATGAGCTAATGGTTTATGTTATAAACGGAGTAGTACTTTATACACTTATTGTCGGGCTAATGGTTGGACCGATTGTGGGGCTAATTGTTGGACTATTTGAGCTGAAATCTTGGCACAACCTAAGGAGCAAGTGGAGAGCCACTTTGATTCGCATTCTCACTGGTATGCTGTTGTTCGGACTGATTGGCTGGCTAATTGGTGGGCTGATGGGTGGGCAAAGATTCCAATTGATTTTCGGTCTAAGCGTTGGATGGGTCGGTGGACTGATGGGAGGAGTTTGTGGCGAGAAGCGTTCATCAGAAGCTAGTGTGAAAACAGTTCCTAATCAAGGGGTATGGCAATCTCTCAAAAATGCATTAACCTTTGGGCTGATTACATGGCTGATTGTTGGGTTGATTGCATCGTTGATTTTTGGACTGTTTGCTGGGCCAGAGAAACAGCTGAAGAATGGACTGATTGTTGGGCTGATTGGTGGGTTTAGTGGCGGGCTAAATTTTGGTCTACTAACTTGTATTCAACATCTTGCATTACGTAGTCTTCTCACACTCGCAAACCATACTCCCCGAAACTACGCCCGCTTCCTTGACTACGCGGCATCGCGTCTCTTTCTGCGCAAGGTGGGTGGCGGCTACATCTTTATCCACCGCATGGTGCTCGAACATATTGCGGCCTTAACGGACGCGGATATGGCGCGCATTACGGCTGATCTTGAGGATGCGTAGATTATGGTCCGAAAAATCATCCTTCATCGCAAATAGCGGCGGCTGAGCTTGCTAGCCCTGCAGTCCAAGGCCATAACATGGTCGAAGCCAAAGCGGACACGCAACGCCCAACCATACGAGATGACCACCGCCGCTGCCTTCGACCAGATTGAAAAAGCCCAATCGCTCAGGCAGCGGCTCACTCACGGGACCCATTCAGATAACACCACTGGTCACTCTCAGTTCGTCACACGTACTTCTTCAAAACTTACTCCATGCTCATCAATACAAGCTTGCGCAAACTGCCGACCATACATGGTGATTTCTACTATTTTTCGAATGAATTTTATCTCCTTACCATCCTCTTTAGCCATTTTGCTAAATGGTTCTAGAACTGGCGAAGATTCGATTTTTTCATACTTGGCTTCGTCTTTTAGAGCAATACCAGTTGGTATTCTGACAATCCCTAATCTACGGAGATTTTCCAAATAAGCGGGGACTAGCTCTGTGTATTGACATTCCATATTGTCATCAGGTACCCAAAACGTGGTTAATTGTGTTGTAAAAGTATTTTCTGGCCTGTTCCATATTTGGACGTCAATCACTGGTATTCGAACCCTATCGCCTAAAATTTTGACGATTCTAGCTTCATCTGGAGACAGATTCTTGATCGAATGAACGAATGATGGATGAGCATACTTCGCGGTTCTTTCATCAATCGAAGTAGCAAGTAAATTTGCATATAAATCCCGTAAATCTTTTTCCTCCGCAGTATATCGTAAAGCTTCGATCACCGGTACAGCTATATTAGCCTGTGGAGTTTGTAAATGCTCTTCAGGAACGTCTTTCAACCGCTCCCCTACTTCCGTAGTTATAAACCGTTCTATTTGATCGTATCCCCAAATCAATGCTTTTATGGGCCCTAATACAATCCTTAAACTTTTCGCGACTGTTTCGAGATGAGTGCCAACCTCTATAACAGCAGGCTGTAAGCCATCTTCATAAATGGGTGCAGCCTCCAACAACCCTTTTACTGCGTCAGCAGCATTCCTTACAGCATTTGCATCAGTCATTTATAATATTGTCCTGTATATGCTTATATTTATCGAGTCGAGCCGTATTGCATTTTGCAGAATAAAGTAATTATACTATATTTTGTGATTTGATTGTGTTTGCCTTTTGTTAGAACATTTGGGCTGCATTTTTCTTTATACTACATCTCGTACCCTCCCCATCAAAACCACAACATACACCACCAAAACTAGCTCGAACGCATGTTCTTGTGATACCATTAACCTGAAATGAGCACATTAATTCTTGAGCCGACCAATGCATCGGCAACACCAATCGAATCCGCTGAATCATCCGATATTGAATCCCCCGACATAGAATCCCTCGGTGTGACCAGCCTGAGCCAGTACGTCAAGATGCAGAATTGTGATCGCTTTCTGCGCTTTCGTTTGGCCGCGCACGAGGATCGGGCGTTGCGCGCCAAGTGGAGCGTGGAGATCCAGCCGCTGACGCCGTTGTTGCGCGAGTCGGGGCAGGTCTTCGAAGAGGCGGTCGAGGCGCAGCTTGCGCAATCGGGCGAGCAGGTGGTCAACTTGGGCGAGAATAGCGAGGCGGGTACAACGCTCGATTGGCTACGCAAAGCTAGCAAGCCCGTGATCCTGCTGCAGCCGGCGATTGGTGGGCAGATGGGGCGCTATTCGTACACGGGTGTGGCCGATGTGGTGCGCCTGCATCGCGACAAGAAGAAGCGGCTGCACGTTTATATTGGCGACATCAAAGCCAGCCGCGTCGAGCGGACCGAGCATCGTTTGCAGGTGGCCGCGTACGCCTATCTGCTGCGGGACATGGCCGACGCCGCGGGGATCAAAATCGAGTCGATGCGGGGTGGGGTGCTGACGCTGCAAGACGATGGCTCGATCCCCGAGTTGGACCCGGAAAATTATTTTAACTTGGATACGTACATCACCATTTTGCACCACGTGGCCATCGATGACGACTGCGTGGTGAACCAAGTTGCGGCCAAAAAATTCGACGAGATCGACTACCATTTGGGGCGGCATTGCGATGGCTGCATGTACAACGGTCTCTGCATGCACGACTCCGCCGAGCGCATGGATCTGTCGCTGGTGCCCTATATTTCGGCCACCGAAAAGCGCACGCTAATCGAACATGGTGTGACCGATTTGCCGCAGCTTGCCGGGCTGATGGATCTAGAATTTGGCGACAAAGAGGCTGGCACGCGCACCAAATTGGCACCCTCGCCAACGGGTGCGGAGAAGGTGCAAGAGCTGTCGAATATATGGCCCGTTGGCGCAAATTTGCCGGTGCTAATCCAGCGCGCCAAGCGGGCGGCCAAACGCTTCGACCGCGAGACGCCTGCGCTCACCTACATGCTCAGCGGCGGCTACGGCACGTTGCCCGATCCGGCCGAACACTCCAACTTGATTCGCGTCTTT
>Ga0209187_1004265_pt1 | contig 11040 bp, 10 predicted proteins | sample BantaG_FD_187430 | JGI IMG/M metagenome (GOLD analysis project Ga0209187, IMG submission 187430) | Marine algal microbial communities from Bantry Bay, Ireland - BantryBay_4 metaG (SPAdes) (version 2) | ecosystem: Host-associated > Algae > Red algae > Unclassified | place: Bantry Bay, Ireland... | reverse complement strand
TATTGCGTTGCTGTGCAATCTCTTTGAACTCCATACCAGTAGCATAATCATTTACACACCGCAAGCGCAAGCGAATATACTCTTGCTGATGGTTGTGAAGATAACGTTGGTAAATAGCTTTGTCAAAGCCTATTTCATTAAATTCTTTACGTTTGTATCCCATAAATCAGTTATACGGAAATATCACCCTAAAGGGAATAAGTTAGCAAGTTGGTCGATTACGTCATTTTTCAAATCTTGTACATCTTGTGCATTATTTAAATCAATAAATGCATAGTTGTCACTGTAAATATAATGAAATACTACAGGAATTGTTTTAACTTCAGTGTCTAATGTGTATCCAGTAGTATATGAGGTTAAACAATCATTACAGGCCATACTTGCATCGTAAGTAAATCCACATTCTTGTCCATAACTAAAGTTTCCAAACTGAAATAGTAAGGCAAGACAAAAAATGGAGAAGGAGTAAACCATCCTTTTAAAAGGTTTCAGGTCACTTGATCGATAAAAAAAATCTTTTTTCATAAGATTAAAAGTTTTAAATTAAGGTTAAAAAATAAACATAACACTGCCATTACCTCAAAACAGCCGTTTTTTAACAGCCGTAAAAAGATTTAACAATGCCTATAAATACACTTCATTAGGTCGCGAACACTAATGACGCGTGAAATATTTTAGACATACTTCTATTATTCTGATGAGTTAAACATCAGTTTATTCCAGTTTGCAGTTTGTTGATTACTTGTGTGTGAGAAGATTTTAGTTCGTCTCTAAGAAAGTACCTCATAATTACTTTCTTTGTTCATTCATTCACTGTAATTAATAAATGCTAATACTTATTAAAAAAAACATCAATTATTTATTGGTAAGTTAGGGGTTAATTAATTGCCTTAAAATATTAATAAATCAAATAAAGTGCCAGTTTGTAATGATTAAATATATTTATTTATAATTAATTCATAAACTGTTAACTGTAGGCGCACTAGTGAAAATGTTAAAAAATAAAAGGTTGATATTGAAGACTGTTTTTATTAACTTTATTGGACTAAATAATTTACATACCGTATGTTAATGGACCTTTCTTAATTTGGGAAGATGTATTTTCAAGAATGTACTTGTCATTTAACCGTCACAACCACAAAGGCACAAAACACACAAAGAATAACAGCAAATATTGAAGCATTGTAACATTGAGTCCACTCCAGAAAGATAAAAAATCAAAAATGTTTTTTTTAGCGACCTTTCCATCTTTCTCAATCCGCTGATGCTAAGGCATCAACGAATCTCGAAAAATGTAAATCTCATCTAAAAAATTCCATTTTGTGAAGATTATCTCTTTTTGGAGTAGACTCAACATTGAAGCATTATTTAGCAAGGGAAGCGCGGAGGATGAATGTGGCGACGGACGGGCGAGATATTCGAAACTACGCCCGATGCGAGTGGAAATGTATGGAATGAATTGGAACCGATGATTGGGGAATAATTCACCACGAAGCAATCCGTAGAGGCGCGATTCATCGCGTCTCCACAGCGGGCTGAAACCGTTCCAATTCATTCCATGCATTGCAACGGACAGCGGGGAGAATACTTTTTTGGAAATGATCCTTGCCGTCCCCTCAATCAAGTTGAGGGCAGGCTTAAAAAAGTTGAAGGTTGAAAATTGAAAGTTGAAAATTACAGGTCACGAAGCTCTATACAATATCTTAGTCATTATAGTTGTTTAAGGAAAAGCCAAGATGAATTATCATCTTGTTTAGCCTAAGCCTGCGAATAAGTTGCTTTGATAACAGCCAGCACCCAAACAACCCAATTCTAGTAATTAACCCCTCTTTAACAAAATCATTCGATTTTATAGGTTATTTTTGTGTAAGTACTTACTTAATCAATGAATGTTGTAACATTTGTTGATTGGAATCGGTCTTTAGGGTGATGGTAATGATGAACTTATTGTTTTTTCGTTACTTTAGTGAATGAAATAATAAAATTCTGTACAAATATGAGAAAATTTAAACTATTACAATTGGTCTTGTTATTCATCGTGTATTCTGCTAGTTATATGACTGCACAGCAGCAATCGGAGGATAATACGGTTCACATCAAGATGGAGAAAAACGTCGATGGTGAGATAATCAAAGTTGATGAGGCTTTTGAAATGCCTAAGGGAATGGATATACAAACATTCTTCAAGCAAAAAATGGCTGAATTGGGCATAGAAGGAGAAAGCCAGAATGTAGATGACGTTCTGAAAAATTTCTCTTGGACGGAAGATACCGAAGGCACAATGGAGGGCGATGGTGAGAGAATGATTTTCATTACTAAATCATTCAATGGTAATAACACAGATGCAATCGCAGATGATAGACCTTTTATGGGCATCAATTTGGGAATTGAAAATGAAGTGGAAAACGTAAATGGCGTGGAGACTTCTACAGAATTGCTAAAAGTAGAGAGTGTTGTTGAAGGGGCTGCGGCTGAGAAAGGTGGAATGATGAATAACGACCTTATCAAGGCGATTGACGGTAATAATGTTGCTTCTTATGAGGCTTTCCAAGCGGAAATGACGGATAAGAAAATCGGTAACGTTGTGCTAGTAACCGTAGATAGAAATGGGACCTTGAGAGATTTGTCAATTGTTTTGCAAGCAAGACCTGCGGCATTTGCTGCTAGAACGCAGACTTGTGGTACTTCTGCAAAATCTGCTTCTTGTTGTGTGACTGCAACTGCAGAATGTTGTGGTTCTCCTACTGCTGCAAAATTTTGTGATGGTAAAAACTTAGAGGATTGTTGCAAAGAGGCAATTGCAAATTGTTGCAAATCAGGAAGTGAAGATAATTTAGAAGGCTGTTGCGTGCAAACATTGCAAGCTTACAAACAAGCTTGTGCTGCGAAAGGAATAGATTGTAATGGAAATAATAAAGCTGCTTGTTGTAGCAGTAATGATGCTCCAGCAAACAAAGCCATTATGGGTGTAATGATTGAAGATTCAGAGAATGGTGTTTTAATTTCAACTGTTCAACCAGACAAAGGTGCTGCAAAGGCAGGTTTGAAAGAAGGCGATGTTATTTATAAAATTGGTAAAAATGAAATCAGTGATGTTGATGCTTTGATTGCTGATTTAAGTGATAACAAACCTGGTGATAAAGTGAAAGTTTTCTTTAAGAGAGATGGAAAAGAGATGAAAGAGAAAGTGGTTTTAAGTGGTAGAGCGGAAAGTACTTTTAATAGAGTTATCAATGATTTTGGCGAAGAAAATATTGAATATCCAAATTTAAGCAAAAGAGAAAATGTTAAGGTGATTCAGTTAAATGAAGCAGATTTACAAAAATTAATCAATGGAGAAGAATTGGATATTACAATTACGGATAAAAGTGGTGTTAAAAAAACAGATCAATTATTGATTCAATTGGAAGAAGGTGCAACGATTAATTGTCCTCAGTTTAATATTTTAATTACTGATTTGACACAAGTGGAGGCAGAAGAAATTAATAAAAATGATAATGTAATTGACTTTAATAAAATGAGTGAATTGAAAGTGAACGATTTATCAATTTTCCCAAATCCCAATGAAGGTTTGTTTGAGTTAAACTTCTCATTAGAGAAAGATCAGCCTGTTACCATTAGAATAGTTAGTGTAAACGGAAAAGAGGTTTATAACGAAACAATCGCTGATTTTGGCGGTCAATACAAAGGAAAAATAGATTTAACGAACAAAACAGTAGGGGTTTACGTATTGCAAATATTACAAGGAAGCAACATGCTTTCTCGTAAAATCGTAATTGATTAGATTTTAATTGGACGGTTTTAGTACTTGGACATAAGTAATACGATAAATCAAAATAAATATTTTTTTGATTTGTAAGAAAAAAAAGTCAAGCATAGCAGGGCTACGGTTTACTTTTTTGACGAAGGAAATCATAAAAAGATGATTTTTGAATATTGGATTATTTATGTTCAAGTACTATAAACTGTCGAGTTAGTTTAATATAGTATTTCCCCATTAAATAAGGCGGTATTCCAGTATCTGGATTACTGCCTTTTTTAATTTTATTCAAGCCACTAGCATTTCTAGCATTATTCAAATCTGTTGAATCTCCCTCAAATCTCCCCGTTGCCTGATTTTTACCTTGGCAACTGTCCGTTGCCTGAGGTTCTCCCCAACAAAACCTGTTGATGATACATATCTAGCATTTCAATTCCAAGACCGTTGACGTTGCCTGAGGTTCTTTCCAACGAAATCTTTTTAATTATTAGAAATACAGAAAGTCGGAGAAAATTTATAGGCAGTCCCAACCTCCTCGAAGGCAACTCCCCATTAATTTTCAAAAAATTATGTGTAATTAACTGAAACGATGTATCTTTATATACAGGATAAAGTATAATTGCCATTATTTGGTGGTTCATCTACTAATGTATATTTTAAAGAATAAACCGATGAAATTTTTTGATAGATTAGCTGGAAAAAAAGAAAAAGAGAAAGAAACAATCAGTGTTGAGATGTTGGATAAATCTGGTGCATTTATTCAGAGTTATGAAATGCTTCCAGAAGAGTTGCCAACAAAATTTGATTTTACAACTAGAATTATTTTAGAGGATTCAAAGTGGGTAGTACACGAAGCGATTCCTAATAATGCTGAAGAGTTTTTAAAGACCAAAAAATTGACTCTTAGAATGAGCAAATTTGAATGGTTTGATAATTCAATAAAGATACATATGTTTCCAAGTGCCTGTACCCAAATTGCTGAGAGCAGTGATGTTAAAATTTATCCAAAAGATCTATATCTTGTTGATAAAAGCGATTATCGACAATCGGACTTTTTTCACAGTTCGGCTGTTCCTGACATCAAAAAAGATTTAGAAGGGCTTGAAAAAATAAAAGAGACCTGCGTTAGAAAAATTGTTGGGGTGATTACCTATACAGATTGTTATAAAAGAGAACGAACTGGAGAGCCAAATTTGCAAATTGATTTTAATGAATTAAAGGACATTATAAGTATAATGGAAATTGGTAATTTAAAATATCAAGCATTTAATGGCAGCTATGAAAGTTATGTAAAGAATGGTATAGCCTTTAGAACAGAAAATACGCTCTATTATGGAATTTTGAACAATGAGAATATGATTACTACGCTTTGTATGGGTGAATTTTCAGATAATACAGTGATTGAAATAAACCAAATTTTAAAAGCATTTAATTTGGTTTTCATAGAGTGGTTTTGTAAAGTTTTGATTCTTCCAAAATGATGCTTGATTTGAGGTTATTTGTACAATAAAATTTCAAAAAATCCTTTGTTTATATAGACACTAAGGAATAGCTCAATAATAAGTGCCCAATTTGACCGAACGACGGACCGATAATTATTTTGATTTTCTGCTAGGCATTTTTGACGGTGCCGACCTTCGGGGAATAGCCGAGCTATTGCTGAGAAAAATAACGTAGCAGAAAATTAAAAGAACAACTTCAAATTGGATAGTTATTATTGAGCTATTCCTAAAACATAAATAAACCAATGAGCTTAAATGACGACTCACTAGATGAGAAAAATACGATTAGATTGGAAATGATTGACGTTTCCACTGGCAAGACAATGGGGGTTTCTGAAATGCCTCCAGAGCAACTTCCCGAAACTTTTGAAATAGAAACAGTTTTACATATTGGAGAATCTGATTGGAAGATTATAGAAGCAATACCAGCTAAATCTGAAGATTTTCTGAAAACAAAAAATTTGGTCTTGAAATTGAGTAAAGTGGAGAAAGTTGATCCACAAACCATACTTTTTTCAGTGCCTACAATTTGCAATACAATACCAGAGGTTTCGGATACAAAATTATTTGAAACAGGTTTGTGTGTCCTTCAAGATGATGATTGGCGACAACATGAGTTTTTGAAGGTATCAGATAAACCTTTGATAGATTTTGAAATCAAAAAGATTCTATACACTCAGTTCAAGCATCGAAAAAGTGGAGATAGCGAAATTCCTACTTTTGATAAAATTCATGTTAGGGAGAAAATAGAAAATCCAAACTTACAAATTGATTTTGAAAAGTTAAAAACACTTTTGACGGTTAGTGAAATTGGAAACCTAAAGTTTGAGAGAGAAAATGGCTTCATAAAAAATGGATTCTATCTAAAAAATGAGAACTCTATTTTTTATGGAATTTTGGAAAATAATTTGGTTACAACTTTTTGTGTGGGTAAGTCTTCAGAAAACACGAAGAATGAAGTGAATTTGCTTAAAAAGGAATTTAATTTGCTTTGCCTTAACTGGATATATTTATGATTGACAATAAGAAGGTGGTTAGCATCAGTAAATTTTTAAGCCTGGTGTTAAGACACAAACCAGAAACCATAGGTTTAGAATTAGATGAAGCTGGTTGGACAAATGTTGATGCATTAATCCAAAAATTAAACCAAAACGGAAAAACAATAGATTTTAAAATTTTAGAAGAAGTAGTAAAAACTAATAATAAAAAACGATTTGCTTTTAATGAAGACAAAACCCAAATTAGGGCGAGTCAAGGTCATTCTATAGAAATTGACCACGGTTTTGAAGCAATGGCTCCTCCAGATGTTTTATTCCACGGAACGGCTGCAAAAAATGTTGACAGCATTCTACAATCGGGTTTGGACAAGAGAAACCGACATCATGTGCATTTAAGCGCAGATTTGGAAACAGCTTTGATGGTTGGAAAAAGGCATGGCAAGCCAGTGATTTTTGAAGTCGCTGCACTGAAAATGCACGAGGAAGGAATGCCATTTTACAAATCTGAAAATGCTGTATGGCTGACAGAGCTTGTGCCTGCCAAATATCTTCTATTAAAAGAAAATTAATTTTGTTAATCAATTAATGTAAAAGATAAATGTTCCCATATAAATATTTACTTTCTTTATTTTTAATAATTTCTTTTACATTTCAATGTGTAAATGCACAAAGTAAATTGCTTAGAATTGACAAAAAGTACAATTTTGGGACCGTAGAGAATTGGGAAAACCAAGAAGCGATATTTTATGTCAAAAATGTATCTGAAATACCAGTTCAGATACTTAATATGGGAAACCTAAACAACGACATTGTTATAAGTATGCCTTTAGACCCAATTATGCCAGGACAGACAGAAACGATTACCGTTTATTGTTATCCTTATGATGTTGGAAAATTGGACATTAGCATTCCTGTTTTCAATGAACATGAAAATGATCCTGTAAATATCAAAATTGTTGGCAACATCAAGTCTATATCTCCAAATGCGCAGTTGAGCTGTCCAGGAACACCAGTAGCTCCGAAACCCAAGGAGCCAGTTGTCATGATTATCAAATACGATCAAAGTATTGCGGTGGTAGATGCCGAAACACAGCGTCCCATCAAAAATCCCAAGGTCGTTATTACGGATGAATATGGAAATGATGAAACAGCGTATGCAAGGGAAAGGGGCACTTTGATTGCTAGACTTCCTGATGGAAGATTTGCCGTGAAGGTTTATAAAGATGGGTACAATACCAAAGAAGTGATCGCCCAATTCAATCGAACGACGGAACATTTAGTGATAGAGTTGGACAGACCGAAAGAAGAGGTGGTTTCGATGGATTTGGAGTATTATAAAAGAAAAAATTTAGAAGAGGCAAAAAGAGATTTAGAGCCTGTAGAATACGAGAGACATGTTTTTGACGATGAACCGAAAACCAAAGAAAACAATCGACCAATCGAGCAAGAGTACGACGAATCAGTTGTTGTGGAGGAAGAAGTGGATACAGCCATTCCATTGATTGATGAGAATGGGCAACTTTCAAAAGTGGCTTATAAACCGAATAACATCATTTTCTTAATTGATGTTTCAAAGTCTATGGAAGATCAAAACAAGTTGAACAGGCTTAAAAAATCCCTTCAATCCTTAAACGATAAATTGCGAGACATAGATCAAGTGAGTCTGATTACTTTTTCATCGAAAGTAAACATTGTATCGTCTGGTATTTCATCCGATAATAAAGAAGAAATAAATGCACAAATAGATGGCTTTGTCGCTTCAGGTGGAACGAGAGGTATTTCAGGTATAGAAAAAGCATATGAGTTGATGGATAAAAACTACATTCCAGGCGGCAACAATCAAATTATTTTGGCAACAGATGGTGAGTTTAAAAACAATGATTCTGACATAAAAGAGTTGGCTTCTAAGGTTCGCAAAAAATCCAAAAAAGGTTTTAAATTATCAGTAATGGGTTTTGCCCAAAACAAGCAGGCGAGTACGCTTATGAAACGTCTTGCTTATTCAGGAAAAGGAAACTACATCAATATTCAGTCGTCTGATAGTGCTGCTGAAATTTTATTAGAAGAGATCAAAGAAAATTCTATTAGGAGTTATTTTTAGGGAATGCTTGAATGTTTGAATGCCTGAATGCCTGAATTTTTGAATGCTTGAATGTTTTCAGCCTTTAACCACAAAGTATTGAGTTGGTCATAAATTTTTAAAAAAAAAGGATAAAAATGAGTTTAGAATTAGTATTTTTAAAAACAGGGAAAGAAATAAAAGCTGCAATTTCAAAAAGAATAGAGTCTTTAACATCAAGGCTTGAAAAGAGAAATGTTGAATTGAATAAACTCCTAGAAGATTCAAAAAGAATACGTTCTTATGTCCTTAGAAATACTCAGAACAGTTATGGACATGGTGGACGATCAAGTGGTGCGACTTTGTATTCAAAAGATCATATTTCGAGTGAAGAAGTAGAAGAAATCAATCAATTGTGTACAAGAGTTATGGAAATTGAACAAGAAATCGAAAAGTTGAAATTGACAGTTAAGCATTTAAATGATGAAAAGGAGTTTAAACTAAATTTTACAGATTTAGTTAATTATGGATTTGAGTAGGAATGTTTTTAGGGATAGATGATATTTAACCAAAGAGATTTTTTAGAATACTAGCGGTTCCCCGCCAGGACGAAAAACGTAGGTCAGTCCGACGCTTCGGTAGCAGGCTCTGACGAGGCTTTTCAACTGGTCCGTCAGTGCGGAAGTATTTTGAAAAATATCGAAGCGGCAGGCGATCCTGGTTAAAACGGACAGTTATTAATACTCTGTCCCCAAACAAGATTTTATCAAAAAGTATTATATAAAAGTTAGAATGACGTATATTTATAGATCAATTTGAGTTTGCAGTACAGCCTTGTCACGATTGAACTTGTTTCTGTAGAGTAAGGCTATGTGAAAAGATGCTGTGGTTATATTATTGGGTGTCATTAAACGAGAAAAATAAATACAATGATAAAATCATTAGAAGTCATAGGATTAAATAACCATGATGAAATGAAACTTGAGTTTGAACCAGATTTAAACCTATTAACAGGAAAAAATGGTTCAAGCAAAACTACTTTGTTGAAATTGCTTTGGTATTTAAATGGAGGACAATTATTGCAGCTAATTCGAGAAATAAAATTTCAATATGCAGATTTAATTACATCAAATATGAGGGTTATAGTAAATAGAAACCCAAAGAAAGAAACAATTACAATTACAATAGATAATGAAAAGCCAATTATTTTAAGGGATCAATATTTAAGAGAATTAGTAGATATAGGGCGAAGCTCTGATAAATATATAGATACATTTTTATTCGACATAAGAAAAAAAGCAATAGGAGCTATATTTTTCCCAACATTTAGAAGAATTGAAGGAGGTTTTTCAATGGGAGAAGGGTTTTATGATCCAAGATATGGGCGATCCACTGATAGGCTAAAGGAGGCTATGCAAGATTTATCAGCAAGATTATCAAGTAGTAATCAAAAATTTATAGCCTCAATTTCTACAGATGATATAGTTCAGTTATTGACGAATGAATATGCAAGCATCAATGAGAAAGTCAATCAGATGCAAAGTGCTAAATCGGACAGCATAATAAAAAAAATAAAGAATAGAAATAAAAATGAAAAAGATATTCTAAATGATATTCAAGCTAATATTGAACAAATGGAAGCTGATAGGAAAAACAGTTTTCAACCATTTGATACATTATCTTCGTTGATAACTAATATTTTTCAACACAAAGGAATTCAATTAAATGGATCATTAACAATGGGAGATGTAAGTAATGCTATTTCATCTGACAAGCTTTCCGCAGGTGAAAAGCAAATGTTAAGTTTCATTTGTTATAATACATTTATAAAAGAACAAACAATTTTTATTGATGAGCCAGAACTAAGTTTGCATCCTGATTGGCAACGAACATTAATTCCAACATTGTTAAGTCAAGGGAGTAAGAATCAATTTTTCATGGCGACTCATAGCCCATTTATATATTCTAAATACTCTGATAAAGAGATAATGCTCTCACCAGATAAAGGTAATTAATTTAATGAAAGTACACTTAACAGCTGAGGAACTGGTAGAAACACTAAAGAGGTCTTCATTGACTACTGTTTTAGTTGAGGGCAAAGATGATATGCTAATATATAGGTGGATTGAACAAGAAATTGGTTTTGATAAAGCTAATTTTTTACCGTGTGGTGGTCGTGATAAATTATTAAAAGTATTTAAGAGAAGAAAAGAATTTAATCATATTAAAACTGTTTTTATCGCTGACAAAGATTCTTTTGTTTATGATGAAAATATACCTGTGAAATACGATGAAATAATATGGACAACTGGATATTCAATTGAAAATGATTTATATTATGGTAAAGCAGTTGAGAGATTACTGGATCTTGATGAAGATGTCAAGTTCAGAATTGCCCTGAAGAATTTTATTTTTTATTATGCATTTGAAATAGAGAATTACAAAAAGAAAATTGTACATAACTTTTCTAATCATCCTTATGAAGTATTAACAGATGATAATAAACTCTGTAGTAACTTTGTAAGTAGAATTGATTTTAGAGAACCGACTAAAGAGACAATTGATATTCTTACAAAAAAATATGAAACGCTGATGGGCGCAGTTGCGATCTGTTCCATTTTTTCACCTTGTTTTTATGATGTTTTCGAAAATAATATCCCAGCGTCCCGACAATAAAGCACCTCTTAGGAAATACAGTTTTTCGACATTTTTCTTTTCCCA
>Ga0209187_1004263_pt1 | contig 11048 bp, 7 predicted proteins | sample BantaG_FD_187430 | JGI IMG/M metagenome (GOLD analysis project Ga0209187, IMG submission 187430) | Marine algal microbial communities from Bantry Bay, Ireland - BantryBay_4 metaG (SPAdes) (version 2) | ecosystem: Host-associated > Algae > Red algae > Unclassified | place: Bantry Bay, Ireland... | reverse complement strand
AACTCGTCCATTAGCTCACCCCCTTCTTCTTCATCGACGTCATCCATGGGGTCATCCATATCAAAGTTGTACGCAGAAATCATATCCTGATATTCATCTAGCGTGTCTTCTAAGGCATCTGCCCGCCCACGCTGGATTTGAACTTCCTGAGCCGCTTCTTGTAATGCCTCTTCTAGCTCATCAATTTTCAGTAATGCGTTATGGCCCACATTAATTTCATTGGTTAAAGCGGTCACCAACCCAGACGGCATATCTGCCTCCATGCCGTCATAACGAATGCCACTCATAAACAAGTTTTCAGGTAATTTAGCCATTGATAAAGTCCTAGAAGGTTTGAGGTCAAAGATTTGAGGCGCAGCGTCTTGGTTTAAGTTGAGATCTTGAAAACAGCAGTCACAGCGATGCCCAGTAAAATCATAAAAATCTAAGCCATCCATCCTTAAGCCACAATCTGGGCCAGCTCGACCTGTGCCCACAAGGGCTGTATGGTTGTATTCGACATTGGTCTGTCGGGCATCATAAGGCTGCCCTCGAAAAGTTCCCGATTGCATAACCAAATCAGTTCGGTAACCGCACGACAGCTGCCTCATACCACTGTGCAATGCTCTGATTCCGTCCGATCTCTGGATGTTGTATACAACCTTGATTAAGCCATCCCCAACCACTTCGATCTCATTGGAGCTAGAGCCTTGACCATATTTGTCATAGTTTTCTGGATTAACAGGAACAGGGGGATGCCCTAAGGTGAAAGGTTTACCTGCTAATGTCTGTAAAGAGTCCGACCTTAAAACATCGTCTGGGTGACGTAATTCACGGCGCAAAGACCCATCAGCATTCCGGTAAGGGAATACCCCCACACGAGTAGGGATCCCCACCACGGTGACAAAGCCTTCTGGGCTTGTAATGATCTGCTGAACCCCACCTGAATCAAACCGATTAACAGGCCGAAGTTTTTCTAAGGTTTTCAAACTTCCAGTAAATACAGTCCATCAGCAGTTTAGAAACTTGAATCCTTCTCTACTAAAATCGATCCAATAAAGCACCCTTTTGAAAACATGAACCCCTACCGGATAATTGCGAAAAAACTAAGAAGTTATCGAGATACAGCAGATATCACCCAAGCCGAGCTATCTTCACTAGTTACCGAAATTCTCCGGCCTGAAACTGTTGCTGCATACCACTTAAAGCGATTAAGGACTGTTTGCAACCTCACTCAGCAAGAAATGACAACCTTAGTTAATACCTTCCTACATTTAATTGATTCGGTGGGAATGCCCACTCGAATGGCAACTAGCAAAGTGGAAAATGCTCGCCGTCGATTAGATTTTTTAGAAGCAATGGCTATTTGTATCGCCTTAGAAATTCCGCCTTGGGCATTACTGCCAGAAAGCCTGCAAAAGTTGCAGCCTAAGTTGTCAATTGCAAAATTGTGGATTTTTAAACGTCAATACCAAGGATGTTATTTATTTGAGCATGTTTGTTCTGAAACACGCATCCTCACCCTTTGCATAACACCTCAGTTAAACTTGAAACAGCCGGAAGGTAAAAAGCATCTTGACTTGGATGACATTATTATCAATAACCCTTGGTGCAAGGATTTAATTTCAACTATTTTGGCTAACCCGATGTTGAACCCTACCCCTATGGACTTAACCGTCACTTCATCTGGAGAGCTAAAATGGACTACGTTGCCTTAATTGAGAAAAGAGGTGATCTACACATAGGTACAATTCCTGATATCCCTGGATGTGTTGCTGTCGCACCCACTTATGCAGAAACTCAACGCAAACTGCAAAATGCTATTACTGTTCACAATGATCGACTGAAATCGTACGGCAGCCTCGAACCGCAACGCCACAAAGCCTGTACGATCTCAATACTGACTCGTTGATGCCATGCTAGAACCTCAAACTCAAGTTGTGCTCCTAGATCACAGCACAACTCAGGCTGTCTATATCCCCTTAAACAAGATCGAGCCCCATCCATTCAACCCTCGTCCTTATTCTCAAAAATATGGTTGGCGAGTCATTGATCAAAATGTTGAAGTACTGATCCATTCCATTGATAGCTTTGGCTACGACAGTTCCGAGCCTGTGCTATTGCGAGATATGGAAGATGGGACCTATCAATGCATAAAAGGCCACACCCGATGCGTGGCCCAAAAGACTAGAGGAGAGTCAGAGATCCTAGCATTTGTCCGCCAAATGAATGAAGTGGATGCTGCGATCGCATTAGTCACCCTACAAGGTTCCAGTGTTGACTCCTGGAGTCGCCGCCGCCATGCCTATGAATGCTGCCACAGCTTTGGCCATGGCAACCTGCTTAATGTCACTGAATATGCCGAAAAAATCAATGTGGCACGGCAAACCGTCAGTGCTTGGCTAAAAGAATACGAAGTCAGCTTGGCTTTAATCAAGTCAGACTTAATCTCTGAAGACAATCTAAGACAAAGCCTTAGCGCTAAAATGGCTAGTGATATTGCTCGCCTTGATTCCACCGATTGGGTATGGTTTGCCTCCGTGCTACTAAATCATACCTGGACAGAAAAAAACCGACAAGCAGCCATTGACACCGTCGTAAACCTTTCCAATACAGAATTTCCCGAGAAACATCTAGGGTGGATCAAACTGCAAACCTGGAAAGAAGCAGCAGCCTTAGAGGCAGGAGACACCGGCAATACCAATGCCATTGGCCTCTTAAATGAATGCGTTGCTTGCGTCAATGTCGCCCTACTCAACATGGACGAACATCGCCCTGTCTGGATATTTAACAAAAACAATGAACCTAAATTAGAACACTGGAACTTGCAAAAGCATTTTCTTGAAAGGCTTGCCACCCTCAATTCCATCTCCCCTTTTCAAATTCAGCAGCAAGAGTCCTACTTATATGCAGAAATTCAAGAGCTAGATACAAGCTACAAAGCCTTTATCAAAGAACATGAAACTCAGCAACAGCTGAAATTACATCAAGAAGCTGAGCGACAACGGCTATTAATTCTGCAGCAAAAATATTGCCCAGAAGCCACCAAGAATGTCATGGGTATTCCCGTCGAGATAAAACTAGACGCAGTCTTTATTAATCCCAGTAGCCTTAACTATAAATTTACTGATGAGCAACTAATCCTAGAAGCCACCGAAAACTTAAAAGACACCGGATATGTGATTACGTTTATCCCCGATGGCCTTTCCTTGTTCCAGTGGCAAAGCGCTCTAGAATACACCGGATGTCTAAAGTTTTTGGAGCTGTTAACCTGGGTCAAACCAGGCTCAGCCCATCTTCATAGTGATGGCCGCTACGTCAATAACGTGGTGTTTGTCCATGTGGGAGTTCCCACTAACAGCACCACCCATTACTTCAATGCTCTCAATACACACCTAAAGACCAGCATTGGATTTCCCGATGTGATTGAAACAGAAAAATTAAAGTGGTCAAAAAACCAAATTCCAATTGATCTAGCCACTTATTTACTGAATCTATACACCCCCCCTGACGCCACCATTTTTGATTGTGCAACAGCCTGTGGCACCTTTAGTGCTTGCAGTAAATTCATGAAACGCAAAGCATTTTGGTATACAAACAAAGAGGCACTGTTTACTCGAATCAGCGAGCGATTGAATAACAGCCCTTTCCATGAAAGCCTTCAAATAACCCAATAATGAGTCATATTCTCACAAATAAAAGAGTAAAATAGATTCAACCGTGATAATCAAACTGAGTGCTCTATTTAGAGCACTTTTTTTGCCCGATCCAATTGTTTTTTGTGTTAAGTAATGTAAAAAGTGTCAGGCACCTGACAATTCAGAGCCGTTCAGATACCGATCAATAATTGCCAGTATTTCCTGCTGATCCGTTTGTGAAATCCCTAAATGAATCCGCTGAGGAACCCCGATGCCCAACTGATGCTTGCGAGCACGTTCAAGCTTGTTAGTCACTCTCACCTTGTTTTGATTAACAGAATAAAAATAAGAGCTGCGCATACGGCCTGTGGCTTGCAGCACTTTAAGGATTTGACCTCGCTGTCGTTTCAAATTTAGAGTGTATGTCGAGTTTGGCCGCCAAGGTTGACCATTGGGGTCAATCTGAAATTCAAACCGTTCATCCGTTGCCAGTAAAATATATTCCCCAATCTCTTTTAAGGCGGGTTCTAGATTCTGCAGTTTCCGCTCTAGCTCTGTTAAGCTCGACCGCAATTTTTTGTCGTCAATCTTGACTGATACTTCAACCAATTTCGTCCCTCTAAGGTTTTTGCGATCGCAAAGTTAACGCCGAATTGACCAGCTGCTGAGTTTGCGGGTTAAGCCGTGGCATTGCCGTCTTAAGATACGCCAGTCGTTCTGCATCGGTATAGCCCGTAACCCCGAAAGGGGCTCTAAAACCCTTATCGGCAATAGCGTGAGGATGGGGTATGTTCTCCAGTTTTTCATACCCAAACCGCTCTAAAATCCTCTCATTTACTAGGAAGGCACGGCATCTGCAAAAGAATCCAGCTGGAAGCCGCAACCCTTGCCAAAACGAGTGATCTGCCGGTATTGCTTTTCTGTGGAGCGCCAAGTGATGAGGCCTAGGTACCACACTATCTCCATGTCTCCATACTTTCCAAGGCCGACTCTCTTGCAAAGCAGGGTCACTCATCATCTTTTCGCGGCCAGCACCATAAGCTCCTCTAACATTTGTGTCATAAATCACTTTCAGTCGAGCGGCGTCAGGTCGATAGCCTCTACGACCTAGCAACCGCTTAAACTGGCGTTTAAACACTTTTTCATCCTTACCCGTTTCAATCTGCTGCAATAGCAAGAACCGAGTGGCATCCAAATAATCTCCACGGGTCACCCCAGTGATACTAAACGCCCAAGTGTGGTACAAGTCATCTACCTTTCGTAAATCAGCCAAAGGAATAATCAATTTTGTTTTGAAAAATTCCACTGCATCCGTATAAGGCATTTTGATCCACTCAGGAATCTCGTCGAAGCGCCAGTCTTCGTCCCCCTCATCTATTACTTCAGCTTGCCCTCCGTAATAGCCCAAAATCATCGACTGGGCTAAGGCCTCCTCAAACTTTTCAGAAGGCAATAAATTAAACAAGTCCTCTAAGTGGTCCGTTGCTTGCTTAAAAGAAGGCTGGGTGTCTATCCAATTAGCAGAGATCTCAACCCAATTAAGAATCTCCGCTTCTACTTTTTTGCATAGACCTCAGCAATGTAATCCGCCAGGTCCACCTCATCTCCCACATCCGTGTGAAACGGAATATCCGGGTCATAGTACATCTGCGACGTCTCTAAGAGTAGATCGTATCCATCCACCCCTGCCATATCATCCACATCAAATCGGGTCACGTCTGCCACGCCCAATATAGGGAAATCCTCATCCGTATAGCCATCCTGCCTAGCCTGCTCTTGCAGCATCTCCAACTCACGAGTTAGAGACCGGCGGCGGGCATTTATCTTCCGAATCTCTAGCTGATGTCCTCGTCGTTCCGCCTCCAGCCGATCCGTAGGGATATTAGTAGGTGCATTAGTGCGAGTATTAGATCGCTGTACCTTATTTAATTTCTTAGTGGCTTCCGCCATTTGGCCATGACTAGCTACCATTTGCTGAGATAGCGTCACAATCTTATTCGACAATTCCTGCTGAGCTACATCAGACGAAGTCAGAATTCGCTCTGTCTTGCGTGTCTTAGGATTCTGTATTTTCTTTTTCGCAGCTTTTGCCTTTTTGCGGATATTGCGCAACTGCCGTAACAACGGCTTTTCTCGTTCGTACTGACCATCCACTAAATATTCGGTTTGCAGTCGTGACCTTTCCTCATCCGAGATACGCTGTCTAACTTTGCGGGCATAATCCAAGCCCTGTCCCATGGCCTTTTGCACTGCTTTCTGGCGATTGTCAATCTCTTGGACCACAATGTCAGCATCAGCCTTCTCCGATTCACGGGTCACCCCTTCAATGGACGAAGATACAATTTCAGCATTGCGCTGCACCACTTTCTTGGCTTGGTTTGTCTGCTGATTTAGCTTGCCATTAGTCTGCTTCCACAAACGAGATTTCCAAGCATCCACTTTTTTCTGAGCATCAGTAAAAGCTTGGCGATAAACTTTCTTTGGCTTTTTAATCAACGCCTCAATTTGACTACTCTCAGTTGTCACCTTGTCAGCTAGCTGCTCAATGGCATATTCCCTAAATGCAGCCCGTTGCTCCACCGTATCCAGCTTGCCGCCAAACTGCGATCGCAACTCTATTGCCGCGTCATTTAACTCTCCCTCATTAGCAATTACCCATTGCTCACCTTGCTTACTTGACATCATGTCCAGTGCTTCAGATGCCCGCCGCAACTTGGGAACAAATCTAGGAACACCCATAATCGCACTGTTCTGAGCCATCTGCTTGTTCTGAGCATAAGCTTGCTCAAACTCCATCTGCTCTTCCATTCCCTGCTCAAACTCACGAATCGCAGTAGCTTGGTTATGAGTCGTCTTCAAAACCACCGAACCCACTTCTTTGTGAGCAGTATGGTCTTTAAGCATCTTGCGATACTCAACCTCTTCCTCAGTGGTTAACTGAGAACGGTTTGTTGGCAGCTTAGCCAGCCGCTCTTGCTGCTGTTCTAACCGCTGTTCATAAGCCTCTAAGTCGCCATAGGCTTTATTGACCCCTAGAACCATTCCCCTTGTCTGAGCCAACTGGTCATAAGCATCTTGTATACCCTCCGTAGGATATTCCCCTGACAAATCCTTCATCTGCAGGTCAATATCCCGCAACAGGCTTTCTGAGCGGTTAACCAATTCTTCTCGCTTGCCCCGTGGCAAGGTTTGAGATAACTGCTTTGCATCTTCTTGTAGCTGAGATAGCCGCTCCCCTGCAGAGCGTACCGTTGGCCCATATTTTTGGAAGTAAGGTTCCGTTAAAGGGTTATACAACTGCCCGTAAGCTGCTTCCGCTTCATAAATCTGCCGGTCTAGCTCTCTAGTCTTGCCAGAATTATCCTTATAGCCTTCTAGCTCCCCTGCTAGCTTCTGGTATAAACCAATGCCCTTATCTTTCTGTAGTGCCTTAGCTGATGCAATGCGAGATTGTCGCCGCTGAAAATCAGCCTCTGAGCCAAAGTCATCCACTTCAGGGACTTGGTTCGCCCCCCGATCCCGCTTAGGCCGTAAATTCTCATACTCAGTGGCTGGCGTACTCCAAGGATCAGGAGGAGTAGTATAGCCCGCTTGCAGCAATCGAGTTTGAGTGGTTTCAACCGTTGAAACCTGATTAGAAGGTGATGCAAGTCCAGACTCAGGCAACTGATCCCAAGGACTAGGAGGCGTTGCAGCCTTAAAAGGAGCTGGTGCTAACAGAACTGGTGCTGGAGATATAGCCGATGGTCCTCTTGGGGCCGATGCGCCCGATGCGCCTGATGCTGGAGATGCAGTGGGTGGACCTTGCCAAGGATCTGGTTGCTCTGTGGCCTTAAAAGGAGCTGGTGCCGCTGCTTGGGCGGCAACTTCCGTTTTCGGCTCTGGCTTAGGCGTTCCTTTAGCCTCAGGTTGTGGAGGTGCTTTTGCTCTAGATGCTGCCGCCGATGGCATCTTGTCTTTTGGTGGCGATGCAAGTGATGCGACAGATGCAGTCCTAGCGCGAGATGATTTAGATGTGGGCGATCGTGGTTTATCTCTTGGAGACTTAGCTCTCACAGCAGCTGTTGCTGCTAAGCCTCCTGCTGCCCCCGCCCCTGCCAAAGCTAAACCTGAGATTGCCACAGCTGCTATTTTTTGGCGTTTTGTAAATCGACTTCCACTTGCCTCTGCAGAAGCCCCTGTAGTCGTAGGTAATTTACGGCAATAGCCACCTCCTGTGACCGCATTGTTTGCAACCCAAATTTTGTTCGGGCCACAGCTGCGGACTAAGCGTTTACCCGTTTTAGGTGCATCCTCATGCCAAATGTCTTGTCGATAGTCTTGAATCTGCTCCGGGGCAACCTCCACATACCAACTCTGGTCTGAGTTAAACTGATCATAAGTATCCCGGTTAATGATGCTTAAGACATCTTCAGGAGATACCTCCACCTCATCTAAAATTCGTAACCCCTGATTAATCCGCCCCAGTGACATCAAATTAGCTGGAGACTCAGCCACATGGCGAACATAATCTTCTAAAGTCGGTAAAGCTGGAACTAACAAATGAAGTGGTAAATTGCCTTCCACCAAAACAGGTCCTGCAACGCTAAACACGTTCGACTCTCCGTTCTCGATGTATTCCAGCGTAAGCATGGCTAACCTAGATGAATTTTATTGATGCAATTGCGTAAGTCTAAAAGCTTGGGATGATGACGTTTAAAAAGCGACACTCGCTTTTTAATTTCTACGTCCATATCTTCCGGTGGTGCAGTCATTTGTTCAGCATCAGTAAGGGTAGCTTTAGTTGTCTGCATGATCTGGCCAATCACTTGCTCATAGGGATGCTGGTCAATTAAGTCATGAAGATGCTGGCGATAAATTTTAAAGTTTTCAATGGTTGAAGCTGAAGCAAGATTTAGCCGATCAGTGCGCTCCAGCCATCGCTCCACCGCTGCAATGACCCATGGCACAAAAGAGTTTTGAGGCCCATGCCCCATAAATGCCAATTTATGATCCACTGCATAGATGTTCTGAGTGGGAAATTCTAAGTAAAGGTTGGCCACTGTCCGATCTGGGTTAGAGACAAACAAGTCAAACGCAGCTATTTTGGCTAAATCGGCGTGGCTAATGCTGTTCTCCCAGACCCTATCTGCCATCTCCGCTGACATAGGCATCAATCCCAGTTGAATCATGTAAGGACTTAGTACCGTTGAGTTCATGCCTATTTCAATCGGTGTGCCTGGCGGAATCAAGTGTAAGTTGCCGCCTATTTGCGATCGCAACTTAAAATTATTTCGGTAGATAATAGGTACAATCTTCACCTCATTAACAGGTGTATTAGAAGAACGCCCGATATAGCTAGCTACAACCTCAGCTACCATTTCAGCGGTACGACCTGGGCAAATTATCTCCGGTTGCTGATAAATCCCCTCTTCACCCGTCACAGGATTAAACACATATTGCGCTGTAGACGTAGTCCCAATCAATGCCTGTTTGTCCTTGTCCAACTCAAATTGATTAAATCGGTGCATCTTCACCACTTGCAAAAGAGGAAGATTCTCTGAGGTGAACTGAATAACTTGAGGCGACAATGTATCTGGCTGCCTTTGCCAATATCCGCCTTTGAATTGTTTTGGGTCTTTCACCCAATTACCAGTATCTTCACGGTCTTCTAACTCTCCACCTCCCACCAACTCAGGAGTTCGTTCTAGCCAATCTGCCGGATCATTCTCTCCACTCAAACCAATCAGGTGCTGGTTGCTATCTACAAACAAACTGACATTATTAAACGACACAAAAGTATCAGGGATACAAATTACAGGTTGTTGGCTACCAGACGGCACGTAGGCCAGAGTGATATGAGGTGTATATCCATGGTTTTGCTTATGCTCCAGCTTGCATAAGCTCAGAATATAAAGGATGCGATCTCGCAAAGCTAACAGCTTAGGCGAATCAAACGTGGCATAAACAACATCCATCCAATCACTAGACGAGCTAGCGTTAAAACGTCCAATCCCTGAGATTGTCCCAACAATAGGCCAAGACCATTGGCCTAACTCTGACAAAAGCTTCAATAACTTTTTCTGCTGGGGTAACGAATCAAACTCACCTAAATAAGCCAAAGTAATATGCAGATTATTGGCCTGCTCCCGATTTGCGATCGGCACATGAGACAGCACCTCCAAGCCAATATGTTCTGGCAATGCCAATGCGATCATCACCCGCTTAGGCTGCTTTAATTTAGCCGCACTGCGCTGGTGACGGGTAATCAGCGATTTCACAGCTGATTCATAAGTCGGGTTTAACTGCCTAGGGGCAATTTCATCTAGACGGTATCCCAATGCTTTCAGGATGCTGGCACGAAATTGATCTGTACCAGCATCCTGACGCACTAGCGGTTGATGAAAAGACTGTACGCAAACCTTTAAGACATTAGATGCCTCTTGGGTAATTTGCTCTTCACTTAAACCGTCCAGATTCACCCTAGGGTCAACCGCATGGATTAATGCCTTCGCATTAATAGGTAGGATAGGCATCGGCTAAGCACAAGAGCAAGGCCGCTTATGGCGACATTCATAACAGCCGCACTCCGGCTCCGTCAGCATCATCTGTCCCGCCGCCGCCAAAGACGCCACATCAGGATACATTGCATCCTCATTCAGCTCATTATTGCTAAAGGTTTTGCGTGCTTTCTTCGCCGTGCGCCGCACAGTAGCTGCTGCTCTCAACCCTTGGCGTTTAGCTTTATGGCCCACCTGTTTTGTCTTTGTAGACGCCTCGCCACCAAGTTCTTTAGTCCCTCTAGCTATGTCAGCCCCCGCTTGCTTAGCTTGTCCGCCTAATCCCTTAGCTTTTCTACTTGCTTTTGCCCCAGCTACAACGCCTTTTTTGTATGTTTTTCTAGCAGACTTGCGGATATCTCCACCCACAGCTTTTGCTGCTTGGCTATAATCCACTTTATCCTTATCGTCCTTGCCCTTATTCAATTCATTGCGTTTCTTATGCACAGCATAAGCACCCCCTGCCCCAGCTGCCGCTACACCAGCAGCTGCTAGCCCTAAGGCCAATTTGCCGCCCCCTTTGCCAGAAGACCCACCCCCCTCATGGCACTCGGTATCATCAGGGATATAAGAGTCGCCGCACTTCTTATCTAGGCGAGTTTGGGCATAAGACAAATCATAAATACTAGCGCTGTCATTGTGAGCAAGCGATCTTAAATGCAAAGTCAATGTTTTGATGTCAGCGTCGTCTTGACTATATCTGTCATAAGACATAGCACGATGCTGTTGGCGTCTTGTATTTGCCGCCCCAGACCTACTTGGCGTTGTCGCCCCAGACCTACTTGGCGTTGTCGCAGCCCGTTGCTTCATCTTTTCTGGGGTATTGTTCTTTCGCTGTGACCGTGCAATATTTCGTTTCGATTTTTCCTGCTTTAGGCGTGAAAGCTTTCCT
>Ga0209187_1004261_pt1 | contig 11051 bp, 15 predicted proteins | sample BantaG_FD_187430 | JGI IMG/M metagenome (GOLD analysis project Ga0209187, IMG submission 187430) | Marine algal microbial communities from Bantry Bay, Ireland - BantryBay_4 metaG (SPAdes) (version 2) | ecosystem: Host-associated > Algae > Red algae > Unclassified | place: Bantry Bay, Ireland... | reverse complement strand
GTTGGCAACGATGCGTGCACGTTCGACATTGTTACCCGCCCCGAGAACTGGCCAACGGCGAATTTGAGACACGTTTCTGCAACGTGTGCCCAATATGGCGTTGGCCCGACATTGGTGGGAATGCTCTTACTGTCCAGTGAACGATTCCACAGCCCGCGTACGCTGAACCACAACAGCATGTTAGGCGCATGTGCAACACACGAGGGAATCAACACTAGTTTACTCTACATGGGAAGCGCCGGATCGCACTTCAGTTGGCTTGTTAAAGACCATCTCCTTCAGTCTGTCTCCTAGCTGCAGTCCGGAGCGAGAACGTTCTGGTTTTTCGTTCCGACATCTGAAGTTCCGAAGATGGTACGCGTCATGAGTGAATGCATGGACGCTGTCGTGCTGGCGGCAGCAGGAGGAGATGAGTGGACGTTTCTTGCGGAAAAGGCCGTCTTGTGGCAGGCGTCGTTTTTCCTCGCCCACGGCATTTGCGTCAGCTTTCATGAAATTAAAGCAGGGGAATGCGTCGTCGCAGGCTACAGTGTTCTTCACAGCGGCACCAACGCAGGGACCAACGTAGCATCTGCAGTGAATAGTGCGTGCGCTTGCTGGCTTGTGCACGCGATTGAACTAGCGGCCCACTGGCACGGAAAGATTGGTGTGCTGATTCCTTTCGAGAAGTTGCTGGTTTTTAGCGCTCTGAAGCTTACCAATGGGAAGAGGTGGTGTGGTTACGCGCAATCCGAAGAGGAATGTGACCCAGCAGAGTTTTTAAGAGACCTGGAAGTCATGACGTCCTACTTGACGGAGTATCTGGACTGCGTCCTGGAGTATATGAGTCGCAACTCGCACGCGGCGTAGAAGGGGAAGAAGCCAACTGTGCTCGACTTCCATGTGGCCCCCTAAGGTGTTTAGCAGTTTATCCGTGACAACGCGATCGAACAAGCGGGAAATCCCTCGGTACTCCTCAACGAGAACGAGAGAACCGATACAGACTACTCTGTCGACGGTGCGGCGTGCCCTCACTGTGGAATGGTCGTCTGGCTATCTGTAGTCGTGTTTCCGGCCTACATTGAGCAGCTCGGAGATGGAGCAGGACCTAGAGCGCACATCTTTTGCTGGCGATGCGCGCCAGCCATGTGCGACGACTTGCACTACAAGCCCGAGCACTCCGACAGAAACCAGCCGCTCCTAGTTGTATGTCACGCTCCTTTGGTGGTGCAGCTGTGAAGTGAGCGGTAGTTGGGTGGATGCGTTGCTTTACTCGAGAGCGGTCTGAGGCGAGAGGCCAGCAGGCTCTTAAACCCTCCGTGTGCCTCTCTTTCCACGTTCTGCCGGCGCACCCCCCGCCAGCGCAGTGCTCCCTCCCTTGGAGGATACATGCTCTCACCACCTTACAAAATGCGATACCCCTCGATGACCCCACGAGAATCTCCCCGACCTCAGCTCCAAAATGAGCTGCCCTCAATATACAAGTACAAGTAATTACATCACACACATACAGCAATGCATGACAATGGCACAGCCAAACAAGCCGATGACCGCATAAGTACTCCCAGAATTAGCTAGGCAATCCGCAGTAACTCCGACGTACCTGCGAGGGCTTGGGGGGCTGCCTCAACAGCAGCGGCTGTTCAATGTCCGCGCCTACTTGCTAGCGGATAAGCTGAAGAGAGTTGGGGCAAAGAGAGGTGACAAGATCAGCAGCGTTTTGGTTTTTTCTGAGGTTCGGTTGTCTGGAATGAGTATGAGTTTGTTTGCGGCGACATGACGGGCAGAGGGTACCATCGTGACGTATGCTGTATTTCTTTGTTCATTGAAATGGTCCGAAAGGCGCGCCCGCCGGACAGAGGTGCTATGGGCGGGAGCGCCTCAATCCGTGCTTCCCGCCCCGCCATTCACGGCGCATTGGCATGGCTCGCGATCCACGAACTATCCCCACAATCCAAACTTCAGCGTTCAAGTTACGGTGTCGGGAACAAACTATGGCAAGAGTAGAGACTTTCGGCAACCGATTTGTCGTTAGCTTTGCGGGTTTTCTTACCGCCACGTATGCCACGTACGTTGCGAGAGGCACAGATAGTCACGATTGCGATCTCATTTATGGCAGGATCGGTCCATCCTGCGTCGACTTCGTGACGAGGGACGGTCATCGACGCAAGCAACGTGTAGGCTTAAGCCCTCGTACGTGGCATGATTAATAAGATTTACCCGGAGCGTCTCAGGACTGCTGGGCCGAGCACGGCCATCCTCGCAGCGATCTGACTACCGCACGATTCGCGCCTCCCAGGTCGGTGTCGGCGGCGTGTCTTCGCCCGTGCTCGTGCGCATGTTGCTGTGCCTGGTGCCCGCGGCGGAGTTCCCCCCCCGTTTCCGACTCGGTGTTGGCTGCGTGTCGTCGCCCGTGCTCGTGCGCGAGCTGTTTTTCTTGGTGCCCGCGGTGACGGTGGAGTGCTCCCCCCCTCTTCGGATCGGTGTCGACGGCGTGTCGTCGCCCGTCCTCGTGCGCGTGTTGATGTGCGTGGTGCCCGCGGCAGAGTGCCCCTCCCGTTTTCGACTGGGTGTCGGCGGTGTGTCCTCGCCCGTGCTCGTGCGCGTGTTGGTGTGCGTGGTGCCCGCGGCAGAGTGCCCTCGCGCAAGGTCGCGCCGCACCCGCAAAAACCGCATCAACCGGTGCCAACTCTACTACGTCCTCCCCGACGTGAAGCGGAACGAGAAGCTCACGGAGCAGGCGCCGCTGGTCCAGTCGCAGGCGACCGATGGAGTAGTCCGTAATGGCGACCATCGCGACAGCAGTGGGCGACAAGATGCAGTGCGTGGGGGGTTGAGCGGCACCGCCGTGTGGCAACATGGGATTGACATATCGCGGGTGACTTACAGACGAACAGTTCCGGCTCCTTCTGTCATTCCCTCGCCTTCTCACGAAGAAGCGTTAAATCAGTTGCCAAAAGTCAACTCTCAATCGTGACTGCAATTGATTTATGGTCTGGCCCTTGTCATGAACTAGTCACAAACGCTTGCCATAAATCAGTTGCCAAAAGTCTCTAGTGCCCGTAGTTCAAAGACAGCATATTACCAAGTGAGGCGGACAGGTGTTAAGCATGCGCTGGACGCACTACTCTATCTAATTTGTGCATGCTCTGCGAAAGACACATGCAGCTTCCCTCAACCACTCTGAAAATGGAAGCCCGAATTTTTGGTGAGCAGCCCGTTGTGCGTACCGCAAGGGAGAACAAAAGCAGACTGCTTCACCCGCTCAGCGCGCACTAGAGACACACAAGGTGTAGAATCAAGTTTGACCACCGCAGGTTTCCCCACGATGGATAAGGCCAAAGCCGACACTTTCCGCGCTTCACGCTCGAGGCGTAGCTCTTACGCTACAGTGCCGATCGCTCTTACCAGACAGAATTGAGACCTCTGCTCTCCTGTGTCACCGGAGTCTCTCACTCCGTCAGATGGCCCTCCGTCTTGGAGCACTGACACCGTCGACCCCTCTCGAATGAGAAATGATCACTGCGGGTGCCTCGCTCTCCTCCAGAACTTGATGAGCGCGTTGGGTGCATGGGCCCTCCAGAGCTCCTGTGTCGAGACAGAGACGGTTCTCAGCGCTTCCTTGCCTCGCGAATCTCCGACGATGATAGATGCCAACAGCCACTGCGGAGCGAGTCTGTGGAACGAGACGGCCTTCAACGGATTTCCGGCCAAGCCAAGCAGCCACAACGGAGCGAAGCCATGCTCCTCTGGCGTGGAGAGCGCCCTTGAGTACTGCTCTGTGTCTCTTCACCTCTGCATTGAGTACTCCGCTGCGCTTCGATGGCTACTATGGCTAACCTTGCGCTTCGCCATCTGATGGAAGTTCTCAAATATCAGCTCGCATATGGCTGAGCCGAGCTGCAGCAATGGTAACGTACGATAAAAAAGCTCGAGCGGGCGATGGACAGACGGTCGCTCCCATTTTTCATTGAATGGTAGCAGGCGACGTAGCTCTATCATGAGGCTTTCGCCGAGACGTTGGAGCTCCACGACAGTTGGCCGCTCCCTTACGGCCTGCTCCCCGTCGGACAAAACCGTAGGTCTAAATAATAGAGCAGTAGAAAACTGTCGTGGGGCTTTCAGTGCGCGAAGCGTAGTAACCGCATGTGTACAGGTAGTTCGAGTGTACACGCCATACTCCAATACCGTGAGACTCGCGGTAAGCAGCACGGCGTAGTCAGACATGGTAAGCGTTGTTCCACCCATTTTTTTCAGGCTCAACGGAGGAAAGTACCGTGTGTGTCGGAACATGTTTTGCACTTCGGCGCATTTCCACCACGAACTTGTCACGCTGCTCAACAGATAGTGACTAGTACGCTTCCATCAGTATGTTGGATCCAATGTTGTGGTACAGAAGATGAGATGGAGCAACAATCACATGTTTGTGTGTGTCAAACGTCCCTGGACCTCGAGCATCAGTCAGGCGCATCATCAGGCTACCTGACTTGTCCGTATCGCCGTTTAGGAGGAGTGCTTCTTTCAAAGCTTCTGCAAACAATTGGGTAGTAGTCTCCAGTGGGGACATGATGGCAGCTGTTCTCTCTTGAACTCTAGAGTATCGGGTGTCTTTGACATCAAAAGAAGCGGTGCTGCTCATCGCGCGCTCCTTCTCACTCCTGGTCCTCGTGAACAATGTCGCAGCCGGTGCAGTGCTCAGTCCCAGGAGCTCCTACAGAAATGGAGAACTTGGCAGCCACAATAAAATCAAACACGCCGATGCACAAGAATATCTGCACCACGACATTCTCCTTCGAGTACACCACACCTTCTTTGCACATTGGCAGCATGTCCTCTACGACATATCTCAATAGAGCGTCAGGGTCTGCCCCAGGAGGCAAGTAGATAAGTGAACGTACGGAGAAGGCACGGTCATCCAAGCTCAGAGACGTGTAAGCACCGTAGCACCCCTCTGAGCTCCCACGGCGTCGTTGGTACACGCTACACTCATCATTGTACAGTGAGACGTACAGAGTGTGTGCGTCTTTCTCCCTCAGCCCATCTTGAGCGTTTTCAGCAAATTTGTCCTGCTAGATCGGCTTCATTGCCGTCAAGAGCGACCAGGAGTCCCTCTGGCGCTCGGACGAGCTGCGCGCGGCACTACCAGACACGCCTCTTGACCTCGTGAACCTCAAAGTGAGCCTGAAATCGTCTTGGAAGCTCGACGCCCAGGGCTCAGGAGGCTCAAACTCATTCAGGGCCTCAAACAGCCCCAGCAAGTCCCCAACTCGGAGAGTGCTTTGGGGCGCGTGCGATGCCTCGGCGATGAAGACGTCGCCCTCCGATGCAATCGCTGTACTTTCCAATCGGGCCTGAAACCTTGTATTGACATCCAAGGAGACAGAGACAATGCAACTGATACCGTACATATATTCATTTCTGAAAAAGCCGTTCTTGAAGTTGAATCGAGCCGGATCCCTAGCCGCCACTGTCTGAAAGAACTCTACAGGACGCGCAACAGTCCCGGCGCGTGCATCTCCTTCGCGATGGAACAGAGCCGCTGTCACTGGTTCCCCAAAGTCTCTCTTCATGTGCACAGAGATTGGAATATAGGACACAGTAACGTTAGGCAGCTTGCGGAGGGTCTTTCATTTGCCGACGGGTAGCTGCCGCGCCGTCACCTCCCGTATCAGCGTTATGGCGGAGTTCAACATTTTCTTTCGCAACTGTTGTAATCGCCACCTCAACGGCCACCTCTCCTTTGGGCTGGATGGGTGTTCTTCCTGGTGCATAATGTCGTACTGCCGGAGTGTGAGACGAGCTCGTCCCCAAAGAGGCAGCCAAAGCACAGGAATTCCCGGCGAGACGGAAACTGTCCAGGTGGTCGTTCTTCTTCACTGGAGATGACTTTATCGTCCGAGGGACATCCATGAGGCTCATAATCTGAGGACATGACTACATCGTGGTAGCCCTTTGCAGCGGCTGTGCGTGACGGCGTTCCTCCCAATGGGCTCGGGCTTTCCGTCACACACTTGCTTCCAGACTCCTCTATGGTCATAGCTCTCGAACCTGTGGTAAACTTGGCCCATGGCAACTGAAAATGCCGGAGGTCTCCATCGGCAAGATCGAAGAACGCGGAGCCTCGAGGTCCACGCCTGCGACGCTTCATCGTTTCGTCATGCACTGTCTTTTTGACACCCTCACAACACGCAAAAGCGCAGCTCGGATCCCAGCAACAGGCACTTCAACGTTTTTTGCTGGTTGCACATTTTTGTCCTGGGGGACTGAAACAGGGACTGGGACTGACTGTGTTCCACCAATCAGGTGACCCCCTGGGACCGACTCTGTCCTTCTCACAGCACCGATGTGCTCATACGCATTGGAATCACACATCGGCATCTCAGCAGTTTTGCATATCTCTAGGGCAAACAGTGAGAATTCTCCGGATAACGGCACGATCTGGACTCGGAGCGGAGATGATCCGCTTGCAGGGTAGGAAAACAGTGACTTCTCGTCTTTGCAAGGCCCTCGTCACGAACCCGCACGTTTTATTGGCTGAAGTCGCGTCTGACAGCGCTTCTCAGCCAATTGTAGGCCCTTATTCGCAGCCAGTTCCAGTCTCAGTCCACCAGGACAGAATTGGGCAAGCAGCAATAGCATATCAACCGTCGCAGGGAGGCGCTCACGGGGCGGGTCTGTGGACGCTGCGACGTAAGACGAAGGCGTCAACAAATTCTAGAGCGCAGCCTGCGATGCCGCCGGTGGGCCAGGAATGGTGCCGGAAGCCAAGGTGCCAGCTTGAGTGACTGGCACTCAACCCGACCGATGACTGAGGGGGTAGACCCAAGCAGAACTGATACGTATCGCACCGGTCGAAGGACGGTGGGACGCTCGCTACTGTGCCTAGTACGAACAGAAGCCGAGCAAACAGGTCTCCACGCACTTTGACTGTCCTGCGGCATAACAAGAGCCCAACACCGCTCAGCCGCGTGCACTACATGTTCGCAAGACTTTGATTCGTCTCTATGCATAGAGTGCTGAAGCTGGCCCCCTGCTTGAGCCGAACGAACCATCCGTGCAGCGTCCTACATCTTCGAGCGACGGACGATCGCAAAACTGGAACGTGCGCCGATCTCGATAGCGAACGAGAGAAAAATCTCACGGATAATCCCAAGGATAATCTGCTGCTCTGCTCTTTGATTGTTCTCACGGATCATCCAACGTGCAGTCCGCCTCTGATCCCAGGTCAGTTCGTAAGATTATCCCAGAGAACAAGACAGAAACCGTTCGAGAAGAGTTCTCTGCATTTTCCAAGAGAAAGAACCTACACCAATCCTGTGATGATTCTGGCGTGATATGGGGATCGTTCGTCGAAGAATTCGAGGGATACCTTCGTATGGATCCGCCGATCGCTGTGGGATAATTTAGCGGATATTGCTGTCTTCCCGATTTTGGCCGATGCGGTCGAAGTCAAGACAGGGTCTCAGTCAACTGCCCATTGGTCGAACGACTTTATCCGGCTGAATGGATGGCTGAGAAACTGTTTCGCACTGGTGATCACCCCTGTTGACATCGACGACATCGGCCAAAACTGGGAAGACAGCAATAGCTCCAACCTTTGTGCAGGATTGACCTGGCTGCACGAAAATGAGTGTCCTGTGGAAACCCCCGCAGACAGTCTCAATCAGGGGCCAGGATGAAATAAAGAGGATGTCGCAAATCGCTGTGTCGACTAAGCTATCCAGACCGGATTGAAAGAAAAGCAACACAACAGACAGACGAACATGAACAGAGAGACCAATATACAATGCGCAAGTAGCCCCTCGTTAGCCAAACCACAAGCCGATCCAGTCCTCCACCCAAAACCGGCGAGTCCAGGGGGCTACCATAGGGTAAGTCCAAGTTGGGGGGGAGATATGCACCATAATTTATTGAACTTTTCCTTGTTTGCTCGTGCTCTTGCAGCCGCATCAGGCAGCCCATTTCTGCCACCTTTGGCGCTTGGTAACCATCGCCGTCGGATCTCTCATGTACCGAGTCCGATGTGTAGCACCACCCGGTAGGGGGTGGTGCCACGGCACCGCGCTGGAATTGCCGGGGTCGGGCGGACACAAACCCAACCGGCACTCATCCCTGGTGTCCCCTCGGGGCAAGGGCATATCGCCCACACTGCATGTGGGGCCGTGCGGTGCGTACAACCCGGCCTGAGTGCGCGCAGCCGCGGCCGGCGGGCCCTCGCGGGGCGCCGGTTGTGTTGGGCGGCGAGCGCTCCCGCGTGGCCGTGCCACCGGTCGCCACGTCAGGCAGGGGCGCCCGGTCCCTATTCCTCCTCGTCTCTACTTACCGCATTGGGGACTTGTCATGCATCGAATTTAGTTGTATTTGTTGGTCGGCGGCGCCGGCCAATTCTCATCAGGAGAATTGGGCTCACTCACCGATTTCCGCCCTTCTAAGACGAAGGGCGACGACGGTGGGTTGTCGTCACCGCCAAGTAAACCGTGCCTTGTGTCATCACATCTGGCGGCCTGACTTCCCGGATCCGATGGCCCTATAGCAGTGCAAGCACGGAGGAAGCGCGTGCGGGATGTTTCCCTACTTGATCCACATTCTGTTGTGCTACACGATGGCTGCGGCGATGGCGTGTCCCCTCGGTTTTGAATACGCGGCGACGAATCCGGCGGCGTCGGTGGCAATGGCCGCACTGGCTTCGGCGACGGCAGCGGTGTCCGCTGCGGCGATGGCGGCGGCGTGTTCGCGCTTTAATCCACCATTTTTGGCTACCGGAAAGAACGTACGCGAGTGCGTTGAAGCAACAGGGATGGACGAGGTGGGGATAGAATGGAAGTTGGTGACCTTGATGTTGGTCCAGGCGTTGCGACACTCGGAAGATAGGATGCACGACTCTAGCTGACTCGGTTTGCGCTGAAGAACTGATGGAGACCACTCTCTTATACTGTACTCGGCGGTGGCGGGCGCCCCCTCCGCCCGCGCCGTCGCGCTGGCGACGGCCTCGCCAGTCGCCGTCCCGACTGGGGTCAACCGAGCGATGACACATACAGAAAGAAAAGCATGACGATAAGCCTCACAACACAGTATCACAGTTGGAGCCGCGCATGCACAAGAGCATGGAGCACTTGCAGCACGCTCATCCAATACTGTGCAGCCTGTCTGTCAAAATTCCCGACCTCACCTGTTGCGCACCTGTTCCGAATCGGTCTTTACGCCACCGACGAAGCCGGTTTGGAACACACCTGTGCAACAGCTAAAAAGAGTGCGAGGTTCTTGAAAGGACGGCTGTAAATGATGCAGCCGTCCTTTCAAGATCTTCGCACTCTGACAGCTCAGTTAATGAAAAGACGGTACACGTCTGCATAAATTTCTTCTTCAGACGTGTGCCACAAGGCGATCGCGCGAAAATGCGTCGCGTAGGACATTAGAATCGGAAGCGTGGCGCAATTGTTTTCTCCAATGCGGACAGTCGCCGCCCCCACCAATCGACCGCTGTGAAATGCGTGAGAAGAGTGGCCCGGTGCCTTATCGCAGCTCGGCGGTGGAGCGGTGGCGGTTTAATACGGAGCGGGAGATGCAAGCTAAGGCAAATCCAAAGCAGGTAATCAATCACGAATAACACTAATGACACTTCCCCTCTTCGGTTAGGGGGTGTCCATCCCGCCGGTCTTGGCCGCGGCGTGGTCGGGCGTGTTGCCCGGCCTTGGCGCAGATGCGGCGGGCGGTCAGGTTGCTGCCGGCACACTTCCTCCGCTCCGTGGGCGGGGGGGGAGGGAAGGTGCCTCACGAGAAGGTGGCGCCCGGGCGCGGCGTGTCGTGGTAGCCGGCCGTCGTAGTGTGGGCCACGACTGCGGTGTGGAGGCGCCCGGTGCGGAGCTCGTCGGCGAGGGAGGCGTTGGGCGGCGGGCGCGCAAAGGTTGGCTTTGACAGGGCGTCCGCGGAGTTGTGGTACCCGTGGACGTGGTTGACCTCGTAGATGGTGCCCGACAGTAGCGCGCGGCGCACCATATAATGGTCGTTCTTGCCCGACATGTCGGCGGGGTCTTTGAAGGAGGTCATGAGCTCGGTGGCGGTGGCGGAGTCTGTGTTTTCGTCGAGGGGGACGCGGACAAAGAAGAGCTCCTGCAGCAGTTGGCGCACGTCCAGGGAGGCGGCGACGGCGTCGGCGAGGGCCAGCAGCTAGCCGGCGGTTGAGCCGCGGCACACCCGGTGCGGGCGACGTGACGCCCAATGGAGGAGCGAGAAGCGATGGGAGTCGTCGGTGAGTAGGCAGAGGTACCCAACCGTGCGCATGTGGACGGGCGACAGGGTAGACCCGGAATAGTCGGCGTAGAAGGACAGGCGGAGGGAGGCGGGGTCCAGGCGGGGGAAGTGAAGCGACATGTCGCGGTTGGTAAGGATGGTGAAGGTGTCGTTGGCACGGCGGGCGTCGAAGGAAGTCGATTCCTTGCAGTTAACGAGGTGGGTGGCATAGGTCAGCACGTCCGGGCGGGCGACGCGGCCGACCCAGAGGACCTGGGCGGCCAGCGAGTGCAGGGCGGCGGGGTCGGAGAGGGGGGTGGTCATGGGGGTGAGGCCATCAAGCGGGAGGAGCGCCCCGATGTACGGGCTGCCGCGGCAGTGCATGCAGTCGGCGTCGGCCGTGGCGGTGATGCCCGCGAACATGATGGTGCCGTGGTCGGGGGTGTGGGTCTTGTAGTTCTTGATGATGGTTTTCCCGGAGGTCTTGAACGGGGGGTCTGCAGCGGTTGATGTATCGTCAACGTATTGCTAACCTCCAAAAATTGGCGGTTGCAGAGAGAAGGGAGGCGGAGCCGACGGCACAGCATAGAAGTGAAGTCGGATTGGCTGTTCGACAAGGCACGATCAAACTATTGGCTGGGCGTTACCGCCAGTAATCTTGCAAGCCAATCAACGTGTCTTGCAGGAGTCACGCAGAGCCATTGCAACCCACAATGAGAATTCCTGAGATTTTTGGGCCGCTTGCTTGGGCCTGGAGAGGTTATGGAGAGGGTTCTGGGCCAGGCCTGTGATTTCTCATGAGATCAACAAACTTCTTCAGATTTCTTGAGATCCTGATGTGC
>Ga0209187_1004259_pt1 | contig 11058 bp, 1 predicted proteins | sample BantaG_FD_187430 | JGI IMG/M metagenome (GOLD analysis project Ga0209187, IMG submission 187430) | Marine algal microbial communities from Bantry Bay, Ireland - BantryBay_4 metaG (SPAdes) (version 2) | ecosystem: Host-associated > Algae > Red algae > Unclassified | place: Bantry Bay, Ireland... | reverse complement strand
CAGGAGCATCAGAAATTTTGACGATTACCTTTACGATTGACCCGAACTTGCCGACAAGTGTGACTTCATTAGAAAACTTCGCTGAAATCAGCGGAGCAGAAGATGAAAATAACAACCCGGCAACAGATGTAGATTCAACACCAGACGATGATGACAGCAATGACGGCACACCAAACGATGACGTAACAGACGGAACAGGCGGCGACGAAGATGACCACGACCCCGCAATCGTACCAATTAGTACATTTGACTTGGCATTGACCAAAATGTTGGCAGGTGGACAAAGTGCAACGGTAGCACCGGGCGACCTCGTTACTTTCCAAATTACGGTCATCAATCAAGGTACTATTGATGCGACAGATGTAGTGGTTGTAGATTACATCCCATCAGGGTTTACACTCGCAGATAGCGACTGGACGAGTATCAATACTAATAGAGCAACCTACGTAATGACAGGCGTTATCACGGCAGGTAGTATCGAAACGGTAGAAATTACCTTAAAAGTTAATGCGAACACCGCAGGTGATTACACCAACTTTGCAGAGATTGCTCACGCAGAAGATACCAATGGAAATGATATGGACGATTTGGACGTAGATTCTACACCTGATGGCGATAATACCAACGATGGTCCGGTCAGCGACGATACCACCAATAATAATGATGGCGACGAAGATGATCACGATCCGGCTACCGTTACGGTAGAATACTTCGACCTCGCATTGACCAAAGTATTGCTCGGTTCGCAAGTCTATTACAACCCCGGCGATGTAGTAACCTTCCAAATTGAGGTGTTTAATCAAGGTACAATCGACGCCTACAATGTAGCTGTTACCGATTATCCACCAAATGGTTTGACATTGACGGATAATGATTGGACAGAAGCCTTCAACGGGTTGATTCTCTATACAATACCCGGACCAATTGCTCCCGGAACTTCGGCTACGGTGGATATTACATTCGCTATCGGACCAAATGTCACAACAGAAAGTTTGACCAACCTTGCGGAAATCGCAGACGCACAAGACGAAGACGGCAACCACCCGGATGACATTGATTCTACACCGGATACTAACCCGAATGATGATGTGTTAGTATTTGATAATGATACCGACAACACACTCGGCGACGAAGACGACCACGACCCGGCTACCGTATTGATTGGTGAGCAAGTTTTTGATTTAGCATTAATTAAAACGCTCAACAACCCGAACGATAAATACTACCCCGGCGGCGATGTCACCTTTACAATTGAAGTTATCAATCAAGGTACAATAGATGCTTATAATGTAGATGTGGTAGATTACATTCCGGCAGGAATGACACTCAACGACCCGAACTGGTTTACCATCGGAAACAATACGGTATTTACGAATATCGCCGGACCAATCGAAGCGAACGGCGGCACTGCCACCGTAGAAATCACGATGACAATCGACCCGAATACAACGGTACAGTCAATAACCAATTATGCGGAAATCAAACAAGCGCACAACGAACAAGGTGTACTGCAAGACGACGTAGATTCTACACCTGATACCAATCCGGGCAACGATAAAGTAGTTGCAGACAACGATGTGGACAGTACGCAAGGCGACGAAGATGACCACGATCCGGCTACCGTCATTGTATGTACATTTGACTTAGCATTGGTGAAAACAGTAAGCACTGCACAGCCTATACCCATTGGCTTGGGCAATGATGTAACCTTCACATTGACAGTGACCAATCAAGGAAATGTACCTGCATACAACATAAATATCGCGGATTACATTCCCGCAGGATTGACATTGAATGATAATGACTGGATAGAAAATTCATCCGGCACAACGGCGCAGCTATTCTTCCCGATTAGCGGACCGATTGCCGCAGGCGCATCACATTCAGTCGATATTACATTTACTGTAAACAATTCATTTACAGGTAATTCAATTACAAATTTTGCAGAAATCAGCGAAGCTGATAATGACCAAAATACGGCAAATACGCCACCGACAGACATTGATTCTACACCGGATGAAGACAATAGCAACGATGGTACACCAAGCGACAACGTCACCAACAATAGCAACGGCGATGAGGATGACCACGACCTTGAAACCATCAACATTGAGCAGATATTTGACTTAGCACTCACAAAAGTACTGGCAAATCCAACGGGCAATTACTACGCCGGAGACGATGTAGTCTTCACTATCGAAGTAACGAACCAAGGAACGATTGATGCTTACAACGTGGACATCATCGACTACATCCCCAATGGTATGCTACTCAACGATACCGACTGGGTGCCGGGCGTTCAGCTCAATACGGTACTAAGCACCATTGCAGGACCAATCACACCGGGCAGTAGCGAGACTGTTGATATTACTTTGACAATCGACCCTGCATTAGCGGGTACGCCGACCTTAACCAACTTCGCAGAGATTACCGATGCCGAAGATGTAACGGGCAGCTCCCCTAATGACGTAGATTCGGACGCAGATGCCGATGGCTTAAACGACGGCTTTTACATAGATGGTGAAATCAATAATGGTAGTGGCGACGAAGACGACCACGACCCGGCAGATGTGACGCTACAAATATTTGACCTCGCACTAGTCAAAGAACTTTCACCGACACAAGCACTACCCGTATTTGAAGGTCAGGATGCGACATTCGTAATTACTGTATACAATCAAGGCACAGTAGATGCAACGAATATAACTATTACGGATTACGTTCCTGCAGGCTTCCTCTTGAATGATAGCGACTGGACATCAGTTAGCCCAAGCGAAGCATACGCCGTGATTACGGATATAATACCTGTTGGCGGCAGCCACGATGTAGAAGTCACGATGACCGTACAAGCTGGCGCAGCTGGTTCTGATTTGGTCAACTTTGCCGAAATTAGCGAAGCAGAAGATACACAAGGCAATATGCCGGATGATGTGGATAGTACACCGGATACCAACAACACTGACGATTGGGTAGATGGCGTAACCGACAATACAAGTGATGACGAAGACGACCACGATCCGGCACAGTTGCCAGTGGGCGTATTCGATGTAGCATTGAGTAAAGTCATCCTTTTACCATCCGCAGGTACGCCTGTCGATCAAGGAGACATCGTGATATTCGGATTGTACATTTACAATCAAGGTACAGAAGTAATTCAAAATATTGAATTGACAGACTACATACCTGCAGAATTGACCCTTGCCGATCAAGATTGGACACAAACAAGCCCAACCGAAGCTACTTACGTACATTCTACACCGATAGCTCCGGGTAACTCGGCATTGGTACACATTCGATTCACGGTAAATGATGTTTCAAGCGGTGTCATTACCAACTATGCAGAGGTCAGCGATGCAGAAGATACCAATGGCAACCACCCACCGGATGCAGATTCTACACCTGACAATGACAATACGAATGATGGCAAAGTAGATGACAATGAAATATTTGAAAACGGCGAAAACGATAACGATGAAGATGACCACGACATCGAAGAAATATCTACCGCCGAAGTTGCCTGTGCGCTCGTAGCCTATCCGCAAGCAGATGGCGGTTGTATCGACGAAAATGTATATTTGACTGCCAATGCTATTGGAAATGCAGCGAACTACACTTACGAATGGTCAGGACCAAACGATTTCACGTCACTCAATCCGAACCCGGTCATCGTTGCAGCAGATGCTACCGATGCAGGGACATACACCCTCACGATAACTGACGGAGGATTCTGTGTGATAGAAATTCCGGTAGAAGTAGAGTTGACACTCTGCATCTTACCAATCGAAATGTCGTACTTCAGAGGCACAGAGCAAGATTGCGAAGCGATACTCACTTGGGGTACAGCGACAGAAGAAGGCATGAGCCACTTCGAGATAGAAGAAAGTACAGACGGTACTACATTTACAGAAATTGGTCGAGTAGATGCGGCAGGCAACTCGGATACTGCCAACGATTACAGCTACATAGATACCAATTTGAGCGAAATCAATTACTACCGCCTACGAATCGTAGAACTTGACGGCGCAGTAACCTATTCCGACATATTGACCATACAATCGGCTTGTACTACGGGTGGCGTGTCCATCTCGGATGTCTTCCCGAATCCGGTCGGTTATGGTGTTGTCAATATTCGTTTCAACAGCAATGTTGACCACGAAGACGCACAAGTCATCATCAGAGATATGCTCGGCAGAACGATGATGCAAGTACCCTTCACGATATTTGAAGGTACAAATCTCATCACAGTTGACCCAAGCAGATTACCCGCAGCCACCTACCTCATCACGGTACAAGGCAACGGATGGTACTCACAGACAATGCCGTTTGTGAAATTAGACGAATAAAGTTTAACTGAATTGGATAGATGAACGCGCTTCGAAACTTAGGTTTCGGGGCGCGTTTTTTTAATGCTTAATAGACTTTATTTAGAAATATTTTGTATGCAGCTAACACTGTCTTTTTCCGATACTCTTCTCCTATTTTTCGCTCCGTACCGTAGGATATGCAGCTCAAAATGAGGCTTGATTATCGAAAAAATACAAAATTCCATGCATACAAAATATTCCTAAATAAAGTCTAATGCCTAACGATTAATGGTTTATTTCTTTCTGAAAATAGAAAAAGCCGTAGAGAAAATTCATGAATTTTCTCTACGGCTTTTTTATGCCGACCAAAAACGCATTGCAATGTAGAGACACGATTAATCGCGTCTCTACATTGCAACTAAAATGGACGATGGTCTAAAGTTTTGGTTCTTTGACAAATCCGGTGAAATGAATAATAATTTGGGCGTATCCCCCTCCTTACCAGTCGGGGGTCGGGCTATCCGGCACTCTCTCCACTCTCGCTATCGCTCCGTTACGTTCAAACAACACCTACTATCCCTTACGCAAGAAACGAGCAACCACTGAATTTGTCAAAGAACCAAAGTTTTTTAATACAGTTCATCCTTGTTATAATGGAAAGGGGATAATAGCGGTCATGTTCTTAGTGGACTTATTAGGCAAACTCGACGTTTCAATCCTTGTTATAATGGAAAGGGGATAATAGCTTTAGCGTTTGACTGCTTTCGATGATGCTCTCGCAAAGTTTCAATCCTTGTTATAATGGAAAGGGGATAATAGCGACCCTGGGTACTGGCGGCATACATCACCGTATTCCGTTTCAATCCTTGTTATAATGGAAAGGGGATAATAGCTCTATTTACTAATTATCCGCGTATTCCAATTTGGGTTTCAATCCTTGTTATAATGGAAAGGGGATAATAGCTTGGCTTCAATGCGTCAGAGCCTGACCGTATTTTGTTTCAATCCTTGTTATAATGGAAAGGGGATAATAGCTTTGGAGAAAATGACAATCTAAAAAAGCGATAATGCTGTTTCAATCCTTGTTATAATGGAAAGGGGATAATAGCTGTAGCGCGTACCAAGAGAGGGCAGGAGTGGGCAAAGTTTCAATCCTTGTTATAATGGAAAGGGGATAATAGCCGTAATGACTGCTTTCGGCTTTCTCGAAAAGGCTATGTTTCAATCCTTGTTATAATGGAAAGGGGATAATAGCCCACGACAAACTTTCTCCTTTATTCATTGAATTGACGTTTCAATCCTTGTTATAATGGAAAGGGGATAATAGCCGTATTCGTTCGTGAGTGTCCTGCCGTAGATGAAATTGTTTCAATCCTTGTTATAATGGAAAGGGGATAATAGCTTGACTCGTCCAATAATTTAAACGCTTCTTCGGTGTTTCAATCCTTGTTATAATGGAAAGGGGATAATAGCGTCAATTACTGAAACATGGACAAGAAGGCTCGTCCAGTTTCAATCCTTGTTATAATGGAAAGGGGATAATAGCTAAGGGGCAATGTGCCGGGCGAAAGCCCGGCTCAACGTTTCAATCCTTGTTATAATGGAAAGGGGATAATAGCCAAAACCGAAATAGTCACGCTCAATGACAAAAACGGGTTTCAATCCTTGTTATAATGGAAAGGGGATAATAGCAAATACGGGACTTTCTAATTGCTTATATTGAGCAGTGTTTCAATCCTTGTTATAATGGAAAGGGGATAATAGCGAAAGAAAAAGCAGAGCGCGAAGCCGCCGTAGAACGGTTTCAATCCTTGTTATAATGGAAAGGGGATAATAGCACGGAAAACTACGAATCTCGAATGTAAGCGCAGCCGGTTTCAATCCTTGTTATAATGGAAAGGGGATAATAGCTCTTTTACTTGATGTTAGCTATGAGAATAATGCAGTGTTTCAATCCTTGTTATAATGGAAAGGGGATAATAGCTTTGCCTAACGTGTTAAGAGAACATGTAGAAGATTGTTTCAATCCTTGTTATAATGGAAAGGGGATAATAGCCGTATTGCAGCAATGTAATGCGCTTTTTTTGTGTTGTTTCAATCCTTGTTATAATGGAAAGGGGATAATAGCGTAACGGGTATATTCTCGTGATTCGTTTCTATTTCGGTTTCAATCCTTGTTATAATGGAAAGGGGATAATAGCATTTTTGTTTCGTGAATGGGGATAAAAATACAGAAGGTTTCAATCCTTGTTATAATGGAAAGGGGATAATAGCATTATAAAAGAGACTGTTACAAGGCAAAAGGATTGTTTCAATCCTTGTTATAATGGAAAGGGGATAATAGCTCAGTCGCCAACTTCTCCGTCGAACTCGGACAGCCCAAGTTTCAATCCTTGTTATAATGGAAAGGGGATAATAGCGATTCTTTTTCTCGAATCCCTTCTTAATTATTCGATGTTTCAATCCTTGTTATAATGGAAAGGGGATAATAGCTTCGTGCAAAATTCATATTATACAGCCTCGCTCGCGTTTCAATCCTTGTTATAATGGAAAGGGGATAATAGCCGAAGAAAACACCACGGGCGTAGTGCCACTTTTCCACGTTTCAATCCTTGTTATAATGGAAAGGGGATAATAGCCGGATGGGCTAAACAACTTCGGGAAATGTGCGCGACAGTTTCAATCCTTGTTATAATGGAAAGGGGATAATAGCAGCGACTTGCAAGCTGAATTAGAACGCATTGAAAAAGTTTCAATCCTTGTTATAATGGAAAGGGGATAATAGCAAATAACAAGGCGATATGCCACGAATCGGAGAAAGGGTTTCAATCCTTGTTATAATGGAAAGGGGATAATAGCAAGCCCGGCGCAAAACGCCGGGCTTTTCATATAAAACGTTTCAATCCTTGTTATAATGGAAAGGGGATAATAGCAATAGATTTGACGGGTATGTGGATTTTGCGGAACTGTTTCAATCCTTGTTATAATGGAAAGGGGATAATAGCAAAATTATTTACTATGAATTACAAAACACATCTATTGTTTCAATCCTTGTTATAATGGAAAGGGGATAATAGCCTACCTAAATGCAAAAACCGTAGTAACAATATTCATGTTTCAATCCTTGTTATAATGGAAAGGGGATAATAGCCGCTTTCAAGGATTTGCAGAAATACGAGGAGATGGCGTTTCAATCCTTGTTATAATGGAAAGGGGATAATAGCCTTGTAGTGGTCAATGCCGGCATTTCGAATGGCATAGGTTTCAATCCTTGTTATAATGGAAAGGGGATAATAGCTGAAATGCCATCTAATTGTGGCGGGTCATTCGCTCCACGTTTCAATCCTTGTTATAATGGAAAGGGGATAATAGCTGGTAATACGGGTACTGGAAAAAGTACGCTAATCCAAGTTTCAATCCTTGTTATAATGGAAAGGGGATAATAGCAGATGAAACCTTATTGGTTGCTGCTTATACGGAAGAGTTTCAATCCTTGTTATAATGGAAAGGGGATAATAGCAGTATTACCACCTCAAGGAGCGGTTGCGCCAACACATGTTTCAATCCTTGTTATAATGGAAAGGGGATAATAGCAATAGGGGAGGGCTTGATTCCGGTACAACAGGAACTGTTTCAATCCTTGTTATAATGGAAAGGGGATAATAGCGCGATTGGCAGATGGATTGAAGTCTTTAGGCTTCGGGTTTCAATCCTTGTTATAATGGAAAGGGGATAATAGCATTTTGAAAAAAAAAGCCACGACGTACAAATCGTGGGTTTCAATCCTTGTTATAATGGAAAGGGGATAATAGCCATCGCTACCTAAAGAGTCGGACATCATTTTTGTAAGTTTCAATCCTTGTTATAATGGAAAGGGGATAATAGCTCCAATTCATCACCTCTTTTGACTTGAAGCCCTTTTTGTTTCAATCCTTGTTATAATGGAAAGGGGATAATAGCCATTAAGCGAACAATCATTGCAAGGCATAGACCGAATGTTTCAATCCTTGTTATAATGGAAAGGGGATAATAGCCTTCTATTAGGAGTTTTGACCCGTAATTTTTAGATAGTTTCAATCCTTGTTATAATGGAAAGGGGATAATAGCGAGGTGACGGAAAAAACAAAAAGGATTGAATATTGAAGTTTCAATCCTTGTTATAATGGAAAGGGGATAATAGCTTATTTACGACCAAGATAGCGACGCTATCGGATTCGGTTTCAATCCTTGTTATAATGGAAAGGGGATAATAGCTATTTTTACGGGCGTGAAAGTGCAAGTTCGAAATTTGTTTCAATCCTTGTTATAATGGAAAGGGGATAATAGCTGCAGAGATGCTTGAAGAACTCTCCGATGACTTCCGGTTTCAATCCTTGTTATAATGGAAAGGGGATAATAGCAATAATCATAATAAACCACCTTTGTACTATGGATGAGTTTCAATCCTTGTTATAATGGAAAGGGGATAATAGCTAACATGGGACAGTATTATAAACCTGTAAACTTAGAGTTTCAATCCTTGTTATAATGGAAAGGGGATAATAGCATTTTGAGGGGGAGAAAGAAGACAAAATTGTTGTGTCGTTTCAATCCTTGTTATAATGGAAAGGGGATAATAGCCGAAACGGTACAGGCAGCCACCGTATGAACATACGAGGTTTCAATCCTTGTTATAATGGAAAGGGGATAATAGCAATATGAAAGTATTAGTCGAATTAACAGCAACTACGAGTTTCAATCCTTGTTATAATGGAAAGGGGATAATAGCCCTCCGCAAATGGTTCACCATTCCTTGATGCTGTATGTTTCAATCCTTGTTATAATGGAAAGGGGATAATAGCAACAAGCTACCTGACGACTACACACAGGCAACGGTGGTTTCAATCCTTGTTATAATGGAAAGGGGATAATAGCGCGTTCAGTCGTTCACGCTTACAATTGCGCCCGAAAGTTTCAATCCTTGTTATAATGGAAAGGGGATAATAGCCGTGTGCGTATTTTTTCAATGTCGGTATTACATTATGTTTCAATCCTTGTTATAATGGAAAGGGGATAATAGCTGTAAATTAACTGGTGTGCATCCAAATAAAAGCTATGTTTCAATCCTTGTTATAATGGAAAGGGGATAATAGCAAGTGAGAAATAAATTTTTGTATTTCTGGGATTGTTTGTTTCAATCCTTGTTATAATGGAAAGGGGATAATAGCTACACTTCTGTTGCAGAACAGAAGTATTCAGGACTTGTTTCAATCCTTGTTATAATGGAAAGGGGATAATAGCTAGTTCGACCAGACGACACACCAAACAACGGGTGGTGTTTCAATCCTTGTTATAATGGAAAGGGGATAATAGCATGCCCTTGTCGTTACGTAGTGATTCGCTAATGTTTTGTTTCAATCCTTGTTATAATGGAAAGGGGATAATAGCACCAAATCACGCCAAGAATAAAAACCGATTTTACTGTTTCAATCCTTGTTATAATGGAAAGGGGATAATAGCCGTTGCTGTGAAACAAGCGCAAGACCCGGCAGACGCTGTTTCAATCCTTGTTATAATGGAAAGGGGATAATAGCTGATGCGTGACAAGCGCAAAGAATGGGCGGCAGGGTGTTTCAATCCTTGTTATAATGGAAAGGGGATAATAGCAATAAATCTTGACCATTTTGACATTAACACCGAAACGTTTCAATCCTTGTTATAATGGAAAGGGGATAATAGCACTTGAAAAAGTCATTGGATTCATTCAGAAATAAACGTTTCAATCCTTGTTATAATGGAAAGGGGATAATAGCTTTTGCCAGAGCAGCGAATCTGCCGACCACAAAGATAGTTTCAATCCTTGTTATAATGGAAAGGGGATAATAGCTTGATTATATTGTTGTCTGGTGGGTTGTCGTAGGCTTGTTTCAATCCTTGTTATAATGGAAAGGGGATAATAGCCTGTTGTAGTCTCTTGCGTAGTCTCTGTAATAATATGTTTCAATCCTTGTTATAATGGAAAGGGGATAATAGCAGCTATAAAATTTATGTTCTGTAAAACACAAATGTAGTTTCAATCCTTGTTATAATGGAAAGGGGATAATAGCTCGAATGAGAATAAAATACGGCTGTACGGTTGGTCGCGTTTCAATCCTTGTTATAATGGAAAGGGGATAATAGCTGACGGACTATATTACGTTCCGTCACTCACGGAAATTGTTTCAATCCTTGTTATAATGGAAAGGGGATAATAGCCAGGGCTTTTTTTTTATTCCCTAATCTTAACCACCATGTTTCAATCCTTGTTATAATGGAAAGGGGATAATAGCTCTGATATGTCGGTGGAGTTGGATATTTTACATTTAGTTTCAATCCTTGTTATAATGGAAAGGGGATAATAGCTTGAAAAACGCTGAACTGGAGGGCGAAGTTGCGGCACGTTTCAATCCTTGTTATAATGGAAAGGGGATAATAGCAAATCAATATAACCTTTTACACCTAATTTGTGACTCGTTTCAATCCTTGTTATAATGGAAAGGGGATAATAGCCCGTATATTGTGCCAAGATAATACAAATCAACCAGTTACGCAACATTTTGAAATATTAAAATCAAAAAAACAATACGTCAAAGAACACATTTTAGGACGTTTTTCATCAAAATTCGGAAACGTAACTAATTGGTATCCAATAGATAAAGAGCGGTTTTGAGTACACCTCAAAATAACTTTGCACCCGGAAACCCAAACGGATTCCAACAAAAATAAATATAAGATT
>Ga0209187_1004253_pt1 | contig 11065 bp, 12 predicted proteins | sample BantaG_FD_187430 | JGI IMG/M metagenome (GOLD analysis project Ga0209187, IMG submission 187430) | Marine algal microbial communities from Bantry Bay, Ireland - BantryBay_4 metaG (SPAdes) (version 2) | ecosystem: Host-associated > Algae > Red algae > Unclassified | place: Bantry Bay, Ireland... | reverse complement strand
CCGAGACGAGCTGGACCGCCGCTTCTTCAGCGCTGTCAACGACACCAAGAACTGGCTGGCCAACGACGCAGTCCTGGCGGCCACTTTGGTCACGCCGGGTGGCGCCGCCATGATGCGCAAGACGGCCTCTCGCGTTGGTCAAGACGATCCAACAAGCCGCGCCACGGCGGCGGTCATGGCCACTGCGGTGCACCTCATGGACGAGCGCGCGAGCGTGCCGTCGCGCGAAGGGGAGCTGGAGCAGGAGCGCAAGAAGTGTCGCACTACACTGGCTGATTGGGACTCGGAGAACAGCCGCGGTGCCGCCGAGGACACGGTGGCGGACCTTGTACTGCATGAACTCGAGCGCTTCTTGTCGACGCACGTGTCCAGGGACGTCTACGGTGCACTGAACTTCTGTTCTGTACGCGGGGATGACTATCCTCTGCTGCGACGTGTCGCATGCGCGCTGCTTGGGGCGTCTGGTTCGTCGGCGGCGTCGGAGAGAGACTTTTCCGTGGCCGGAATGGTGTTGCGGAAGGACCGCTCAACACTGCTGCCGGCGCATGTGGAAATGCATTGCCTGATACGCTTCAACGCGCGCCTTGTTCCCTCCGACCTGTCATCCATTCCGGTTCTGACCCAGGCGGCGCGATTGAGCGCAAGAGCCGACATGCGCCCGATTTCGGTTGACATGCCGCTGAGCGCGGAGTCGTCCGGCGATTTGACATCGAGCGACAGTGACACCTTTTTGGTGCTCACTGATGAGGAGGAGGAGTGAGTACTGTTTTGGGCGGGTCGGTTTGGGTCCGCCGTCCTCTTTTCTTTTAGTTTGTGTGGTATTGCTGTTGTTTTGGAAGCGACGATAGGAACAGAGGCGGGGCCGTCAGCGGTCACATGTCGACTGCTACATCTGAGAGAGAGGTGGAGCCCCCCCCCTCGCCGGTGTCGCTGCCAGCGCCGCACAACTTTCAGTGTGAGAGGCCGTGATGTGGACCGCGGCGCAGGGACAACACCAGCGTCTTTCATATGCAGCGGGGGCGGATAGCTGAGCGTGCCCAAGAGCGCGACAGTCGGCGCATCGACCAGCAAGGCGGTCCGCACGACGTCCTATAATAGTCCGCTTTCCTGGCTGTGCTTGACATGCAGCTGGTGTGGCGGCCGCCAGCGCACGCGGACACACGAGCATTGCGTACTCAGCAGCCGAGCCTCCCCCTCGTACCGACTAGCTGTCTTTTCGCGTTTTGATGCCGACCGCAGACGTCACCGCCAAGACAGCAGCAGCCTACTGCTCTATGAATTTCTCTCCATTGGCGTCACCAGACGATGCCCGTCGTCATGAAGACGACGGCGGTCGTCCCGCATCGAATCTGCGGGAAGCACATAAGCACGACAACGACGTCCACCACGGCCGTGAATTAGCGGGAACAGAACATCCCTACCGTCACCGCTCATTGGCGCCACCCTGGCGTGCACCGTCGTAGAAAAAGACGCGGCGAAGCGCCCTGGTCTGACCGCTGTAGAGGCCTTAGCAGCCTCACCGAAGACAGCCTCGGCTGCAGCACCGCAGTCGTTACACCCCCCGGGACACTCGTGCAGCACTTGGACGAGCCCGACAGACCGCCGACGCCATCGCCTTATTGTGCGAGTTCCTCTCGGCCACTGCCGTTCTGTTTATCGCCGAGACTCTGACAACTGCTGCCCACAACACAACACAAAGCTCCTCTGCTAGCTACTCATGACCGCATGGCACATGGGCGAAACGCCGCCGGCTGCCACCACCGCCGAGAGGGCTGCTGCGTGCCTTTCCACCGTGGCCGTGCTATCCGGGGCACGACGCAATAGTTTCACATTTCCGAGCATAGAGCGGCCAAGAATGTCCCCACGCACCGGCTTGGACGTCTTGTGCTCGACGCCTACACCACAGGACGTATTTGGCACAACAGCCATATATATCCCCTTTGCCTCACAAAGTCCAGGGCATGGAAGCATACGGCAGACCAAGACACTGATGACGAGGGAGAAAAAGACCCACTCACACCGCCACGCAGTCCTCGTGCGTCACACCGACAGCCCCGCCGTCGCTGACACAGTGGCTCAGACCACCACATTGTCGCCGTGCACTCGATTCGGGCCCGGCTAAAGACCCTCGACAACGCCAACTCGGGGCGCCGTTCCCCCCTTCGCAATGCCATGCAGTCAATTGACGGGACGCCGTCAACGAGCGTCACCGCCGACACGGCGGCCGACACCCACCCCCCACCGCCGTGCAGTCCTCCCGCGCGCAGACGAATACCGCCGACAAGACCGACACGTGGGCCAGTCCCCGCGCCCCTACACCGTGCCGCCTCAGGAGTCGGACGCACTGCTGACGACAAGCACCGCCGCCGGCAGGGAGACCAAACCCGCCCACCGAGGCCCCACAGAGGCCTTGCTTGCACAGCCGACGACACACACAACCGCCCACAGGGCGGCGCAGCCCCTCCTCTCAAGCTCCACGCAGGCCTTATGAACAGGGCCGACGACCAGCTTTGCCGACGACACGGCGGCCCAAACCCTCACCCCCAGCCCCGTGCCGACGTCGTCCGCACAGGCGACGACCAGCATCGCCGCCGACACGGCGGCCCAGACCCCTACCTCTACCCCCCCGCTGGCGTCCTTCACAGAGGCTTCCACGAGCACCACCTTTGTCCGGGCGACGCAGCCCTCGCCCCCCAGCTCCACGCAGGCCATGCTCACAGAGCCGGTGACCAGCTCTGCCGCCGACACGGCGGCCCAGATCCCCACCCCCGGCCCCGTGCAGGCGTCGTCCGTACAGGCGACGACCACCGCCGACGTCGACACGGTGGCCCAGAGCCCCACCCCCAGACCCGCGCAGGCGTCGCCCGCAGAGCCGCTGACAAGCACCGCGACCAACAGGGCGGCTTAGGCACCCCCGCCCTGCCCCACGCAAGCTCGTCTCGAGCGGACAACGTCCGCCGAGGTCGCCTACACAGGGGCGCCGTCCCCGCGCCACAGCACCGCGCCGAGTCGCGACGCAACGCAGACGTCATCGACGCCGCCGACGAGGCCGCCACGTACCGCCAGCAGCCCGCCGCACCGACCATGGATGCCACGCCGCCAGCCCTCGACGCCGCCGATACGTGGCCCAAGCTCGGTGCATTCATTACCAAGGGCAGCTTCGTTTATTTTTTGGTCATGCTTGCCTGTACGTGTTCCAACAGAGTCATGAAAAAGACAAAAAGGAAAAAGAAGAACCGGCAACTGGCATGGAGGTGACAACGAAAAGAATTGGCAGCCGCACTCCCCACTGCCGCACTGCCGAGAACAGTGCGCGTCACGGTCGGCACGGCTTACCATCGTGAGCAAAGCGTGTGGTGACAGAGCGAGTCGCATGGTGCCACGCAGGCGAGTCGGATGGCGGTGAGGGGACGAGAGTGGTATCGCAACCAGGGAGGGGGGATGCCAGACTAGCGTGAGCGCGACGGGTGGTTGGCGAAGTGGGTCATATGTCGTGCAGAGCGGACGAAGAAAGGGCGAGACATGAAACAGACGCAAGTTTACGAAGGGGCACGACAGGCCGGTTGTTGTGACGACAGACATCCAAAAGGAAAACAGCCACAACACCCGTGTCTCTTCCATCAATGGTGCATAGCAGACATGACCGCAAAGAAAACGCGTGGACGTGCAGCACCGCATGCAGAAGACAATTGTGGTTGCAGACGCAGCAGGCTGGTGCAACGACCTCGTGAGGCTGGAGAAACGAGGCAACTGCTCGGGAACAGACACCAAGCCGCAGAACAAAACACGAAAACAAGGAGCGACGGCAGTGTCGTGGCAAGGCAACCAAAAGAAGCAGCACAACGGGGGCACAAAGTGGGGTGGCGGCAGTTGGTTAAGGGGCGAGGGCGGGGGGCCGCCAGGGTGTGCATGAAGCAAACAGCACGACGGTCGCATCAAAGGAAACCGTACCCACCTGGCGGTGCGGGCTCGGTGCGCCTTGGACGCGCCCCAGCAAGGGGTTGTCGGTGTGACGTAAACCGGCGCACGGGCGCACGGGTGGCGAGAAAAAAAGTGCACGCGGGTAGATGGACGCACCGGAGACAGCGCGGGCGCGCATACCCGTGGGCGATGTGGCGCGCCGGCGGTGTGGCTCGCCGGCGGTGTGGCGCCCCGGCGGAGTGGTGCGCAGGCGGTGCGGCGCGCTGGCAGTGTGGCGCGCTGGCGGTGTGGCGCGCTGGTGGTGTGGCACGCTGGTGGTGTGGCACGCTGGTGGTGTGGCACGCTGGTGGTGTGGCGCGCCGGCGGTGTGGCGCGCCGGCGGTGTGGCGCGCCGGCGGTGTGGTGCGCCGGCGGTGTGGTGCGCCGGCGGTGTGGCGCATGCACCGTACGGGGTGTAGGCGGTGCTGGTCGTGTGCTGTGTGCCGGCAGGCGCTGTGGGTACATGGCCCAATGAGCACGTGTTCGCACGGGCACCCGTGTGCACGGACGGGCACGCGTCCACATGGCTTGCGGGCGCACCGTGGGTGTGACGCTGTGGGAAAATCTGACCCTCGGGCGCGACGGCGCCTCGGAATGCCGGCCGTGTGGGAAAAACTGTACTCACGGGCAAGTGCGCGCTCCAGCATCGCGGTGCGCGGGTGCGCAGGGGCAGTCAGCCGACTGCGCGGCCCCCTGGGCGCTCTGGAACGCGGGCACACGGGCGCGTGGTAGCCTTCCGCTCGGGTGCTGAGATCGGGTACGCAAGTGGCCTGAGGGCGAGGCAGGCCACCAGGTGTTCGTGGCTCCCCTCCGCACGCGGGCGTTCGGGTTGGGCCCGACGTGGAGGCGCACGTCCTGCGGACGCACGACACCAGCGCGGCACCCCGAGATTGCGGCGTGGGCGGCTCTGCCGCAGCGGGCAGTGTGTGGCTTTGGAGATTCTGCCCCTCCGGCGGGGACACCGGCGCCACGGAACGGCGTCACCACCGGGCGGGGATATGGGCCCACAGCGCGCCTCGGCCAAGCCCCGCAAATTTCTCCCGTGCCGCCCCAGTCGATGAGTCAGGTGTCGCGGCTGGAACCGCCCCTGGCACGGCGATCCTATTTTTGGCCGACATCGCTCGCGGACGGATTGTATCGGATATCATGATCCGATTCTATCCGAATTCTGTCAAGAATGAGATTCGAATAAAATCCCAGAATCGACTCAATCGGACTACCGTTATCTAAATCTGGATAGTTGACATTGACACAAACTCGATCCGGAATGCATCTGAGATTTCTTGGAGTATATCGGAGTGCACAATTTAATTCTTTATTCTTAAGCCCCTGAAAAGGACGCAAGAAAAAAGCCACAACGCGCAGTTTCGGGCAGAGGCCACTGCGGAGGCGCGAGGGAAAAGGGGGGAGGGGACGGCTGCCGGTGAGCCTCCTGCGGGGGGGCCAGCCGCGGCATCAAGGGCGACAGGCACCACCCGAGGACCAGCAATCTGCTGTGCAAATGGTCCATTCAAACGTGGACGGAGAACGGAAACCTCACCAGGCAGGACAAGGGGGGGCGGAGGATGTCCCGAGCCCTGCAGCAGCGGACAGATGACATTGGTTCTGGGACGCGAGAAGGAAAGGCCCGATCTCGCGCGCGATCGCCACCTGTCGAGAAAGAAAATGCGACACGACAGCTGCACCAGTGTCGTTGCAAGGGGAGTTTCATATCGGGAAAATCGCCTCAGATGCACACATATCCGAGAGAGACAACTTCCGATCTGGTCAGCAAGAATAAAACCGCACGCCACGCCCCGCAGAGATAAGAATAACAATTCCAAGTCTGATTTCAATTCCTGGCCAAGGGCATCATTCCTCTGCAATTTCAAGACAGACACCCATCGTGTCGCTGCCTGGTCATGCTCCGGCCCCAGTCTTGGCACACTCGTGCGCTCCGAGGCGCACCGACGTGATTGTCCGTCGTGCTTTCCCGTCCTTTGCGTCTTGTTCATCCCAAGGCCCCTCTCCTGTTTGTCGGTGACATGTACGTATGCCCTCTTCCGGTTGTTTGTTTACGCAAGTGTGAGCGAGGAGGGCGCCCTGCCAAGAAGACGCAGGCACTCCGGACCGCAGTTCTCCGCGTGCGGAAGACCCGTTCGGCAACCAAGCTGTCCAATGATATCTTGCGCCCTACCTGAGAGGCATCACAAAGAAGGACTGTTTTTGGCTCTGCTATTCTCTCTTGTTCTGAGTGCACGTCTAACTTGCTTTCCTCTCATGAGCACGAACTGTGGTCATGATGCACTCGTCTTCGCACCCACGCTCCATCGCGCTTCCCCGTTGCACTATCTAAACACGTACAAATTACAAATCACGTCCACAACGTGCCGCCGCCCCGTCACGTGTCCTCAAACGGCAACCACACCCGCAACAGCTATCTCCACGATGGTGCAAGTGGGGAGACGGACGCAGCTCCCATGGACGCCACCACCCTGTCGGTCACTCCGCGCGCCACCTCAACCCACGTGCACGAGAACTCAAAAAACTTTGCCAACACCAAGTGAGACGCGGCAACCGTTGTCGGCGCCACCGCGTCTGTCGCCCCGCCCGCCACCACGCCCCACAAGTACGAGGACTGCGTCAACTTGAACAACAAGAGCATGTACGCGGCGCTGGTCGTGGGCGCCACCGCGTCGGTCGCTCCGCCCGCCACCACGCCCCACAAGTACGAGGACTGCATCAACTTGAATAACAAGAGCATATACGCGGCGCTGGTCGTCGGCGCCACCGCGTCGGTCGCCTCGCCCGCCACCACGCCCCACAAGGACGAGGACGGTATTAACATGAGCGACGATGGCTTTTGCGCTGCGCCTGTCGTCGGTATGACCGGGGTGGTTCTTGTGACGGCCACAGCGCCTATTTTTTCGCATTGCTTTTACTTCTTCTGTTGTATCGCTGCATGTGGCGGTAAGGTGGCGTCGTCAGAGTGTCTATACCTTGCTGGGCAATACACAACGGTGCTTCCTGTAGTTGCCTCGTCCCGTCAGGTTCCTTGTGGCGATCGTGACAAAATCACAAGGGAAGCGTCATGGGATCTCATCGGAAACCGGGCATGAAATGGGGACGAGAGGAGCTCGTTTACAGCCGCGTCGGCATCGCTTTGATAGGTGCGCTGCACGACGTCCGTCGCAACCATGTTTGCATTCGTATGTCAAACATGCACAATAAATGCACCTTCCTCAATCGCTCTCCACTAAACTATCCCCACCATCACTCCCCCAGCCGTCACCCACGTCTCCAGTGATCCCCCCGTCCTCCTCCGGAACAAAGGAGTTCATGTGGTTGCGGAAAGCAGCTGCGGCGTCATGCGTCAGGATGGGCACGGACGCACAGTCACCTGGCACCAAAGCCATGTTCGCCGAGACGAGGGAGTGCATCTCAACGCTCTCAACAGACAAGCACGACCTCTCGTCGCTCACCAAGCCGCCGGTAAAAGAGAACGCACGCTCACAAGATGATGACGATCCAATAGCACCAAAGAAAACACCAGCCAATCGGTACAGAGCAGGGAACTGCTGCCGGTGTCGAAACCAAAATGGCAATGGTAGCTCCCACTGGGATGACTCGGTCATGCGCAAGAATGCAGTCAGCTCGGCGCGGGCGTCGGTACCGAGAGACCGCACGGCTGCGGTTAACGAAGTGGCGGCCAGCGTCCCGCTGGTGCTCTCCCATCGCAAGAGAGATGTTCTCGCTTGCGTGCGCTCCACAGATGGAAAGGAAGGTGGCACTTGGCCTGATCCCGACAGGCCTCCGCCATTGGGTGTTGAGTCGAAAACCGCTGCCGACCCGAGCTGCGCGCAGGCCACGGCAAAAGCCTTCTCCGCGTCGGCAACCGGATCCTCGACTCCAATCCAGTCGGCCACTTCGCGCATGGTCCGTACCCCCCCGGGTGTAAGGTAGACCGCGCCGCGGACCGCACTGTTCTTCATCCAGTTCTTGGAGCTGTCGGTTGTGTTGAAGAACAATCGGTCAATCTCGTCGCGAAGCTCGAGCACAGCTGTCCGCGCCTCGACCCCCAAGCAGTCCATGTCCTCCTCCTCCTCGATGTAGGCGAGACCGCAGGGGTACAAACGGTTGTCGACCTCCATGACGGCGTCCTCATTGTGCTTCAGGTAATCCTCGATGTCTACCGCCCCGACGGCCAGCGGAAAATCGGGAAACCGCGGCACGTTGATGTTGTCCATGTGCATCTTCTTGCGGAGCTCGACCACAAGAAGGAAGGTCTCGGATAGCGTCGCTGTTGGCCGCTCGCTGGCTTTCGTAACCTCGAACGCCGGCTTCAAAACGGCGATCAGCTGTCGCGTCACGTTCCCATCATTCTCCGAAATCTGGCGCTTGAGCTGGTCGGCCGTCAGCGCCCGAGAGCGAAAGAAGTCAAAAAGGCGCGGCCACATGGCGTACAGCCGGCACAACGACGAGAATGTGGAGCCCCAGCGCGTCGGCACGTCGGGAAGTAGGTTGCGGCATGCAGGGTCTTCGGGAACTGCGATCCGTGAGAGGGATAGCGCCTCAACGGGGGAGTGCTCGAAGAAGCCTATCGTGGCGCGGCAGCGAGCGAGGAACTCTCGACCAAGCGTATTGCGGCACGCCTTGCGTGGTCGACCTTGACGACTCACCGATCGGGAGAGGCGGGCAGACCGCTGCGTTGGAGTCTCCCCCGAGCCCGCCATTGCGTGTCGCACAGCGTTGTGAATGGAGTGGGAGGCACACGGCACCCACGCACCTGTGAAGCCAATCATCTCCTTGCGTACGTTGGCGCCAGAGTCAGTTGTCGCGGAAGCGACATCGGACATCTCCAAACCAAAGAATGAAACCCGTTTCGCCACCCACGAGCGGATGTTGGTGTGGTTGCGTCGCCCCGAGCATCGCCACACGCCGAGCGGCAGCTCCGTCACTTCCCCTGACGACAAGTCCACAAACCGCAGCACAACCGAGCCGTAGCCAAGATGAGAATGGGTCTCTGTCCACAGGTCCGTGGCGACGTGAGCAAATGCAGCACCGGCGTACGCGTCCTTAGCCGTCGCGATGGCGGTTCGCAAAGCGTCCCGCACAAACGAAGCCAGCTATGTCAGGATATGAGCGACCGTCCCAAGAGCGGGAGGGGCGTACTGGGCCTTGAGCCCGTCCAGGAACGCGCTCACGTACGCGTTCCTCCCAAAGGCGTGCGGCGACTTGGTCATGATTTGCATTTGCACAAATCGCAGGTGGTGCTCGCGGCGGGCCCGCGGAAGCAGCAACCGGCGAATAGACCCGTCAGAAGCCACAGAGCGCGTCCGGTTGCCACCTTACGCATTATTCAGCAAACAGAGCGCAGCTTGCAGGTGGTCGGCACGCCGAGTTGGACCGGCCTGGCCCTTTCCCGTCCCCTCAACGTGTTTGCTGTCGTTGCTCGGTGCTCCGCCCTTGAGGAAGAGATGCGTTTCGACCCCATCGATTGCACACACGCGGCAGCGCACGACAAGGTCCGCAACCGGCTCCCCACCCTCCTCGCGCTGGTAGACATCCAGCAGCCCCCACAAGGCCGATCTTGCATCGGGCTTGGCCATGTACCTGGGCTGGAGGGCCCATTCCTTGCCACGGTGCATCACAGACGTCTTCGCGTCTGCCATCTCAAACGTCCGTGTGATGCCGACTGCATCACGGACAAAGATCTCAAATCTTGGTGCAGTTGCAGCCTTGGGGCGTCCCACACTCAGAGGGCTCTTGCGACCAGACAGTCGCGACTCGATGTCGGCGTCATCGTCCTCTGGCACTTCTTGACGGCTATCAGCAGGAGGGAGAGTCACCTGGTCACCCGACGCAGTCGGAGAAGCCTCTGTTGTCGTTGACATTGCGGGCGCCGCGGGGAGCGTGCGTCAAGCCAAGCGGCTGCGGCCAGCAAACGGGCACGTTGAGCAGCTCGCTGAGAACCAATGAAGAAAAGCCTTAAGAGCGCGTGTGCTGGCGGAGAGAGGGAAGGTGGGGGGGCGGAAGAGGGGAATTGTGCAATGGCGGGAAGAAAACAGAGTGTCACAGGCACGAGCGAGCCGGAGAGCTTGAGGTCGGAGATGGAGCCCTCCTCAGCTCAATACACGAACGGCGCTGTGTTATCGTGCGGCACCCGCTTCTTTGTGCACGGCAATCGGCGCTCAGACGGTCCGGGCTCACGTGAGGTACCGTATCGCAGCCCCAGCAGATATTTCGGGTCCTAGTGCTGAGCATGACAGGTACTGTGCTGTGTGGACCTCGTGCTGTCTTTCGCGCCGCCGTCTCAGGCGTGCTTGTTCAAACTGATGGTGGAGAGAGCCCGCGGAGGGAGCCGCAAGAGGGATCCGAGCTCTGATTGGCCGAACTGAGCGTCTCACAGAGTTGTTCTCTGATGCGGCCGCTTCAGAGCCCCAGCTTCAAGCAAGTTGCTCGACCAGACTGCGAGGATGGTAGCAGCTCCACGGCTCTTTGATCTGCAGGCCTGTAAGCTTCCGCTTACACTTGGATGCTCTCTTCTGGCTCTCGCATGCGAATTTTCTTGTATGACTTCCCGAGCTTGGGTGGAATCGTCCACCTGCTGATGGCCTTCGAGTATGGGTGCCGACATCTAGATACTCATGGGTATACTCAATCAACAAATACCCATGGTAGGGCCTGGCAATGACCACTGCGCTGTGACAGATAAAATGCGTGGCTGTCTGCGTCTGCCGTTGACTGAGGAGCGGTCACGCGTTTGGCCACACGCAAAGCGCCAGGCGGCCGCGTGTGTCACACGTGGCGTCGCGGCGTGGCGGTACGCGGCCGGCGGCACCCTGAAAAACCCAAATGAGGGGCCAACCGCTGCCGCCGCAGTACTGGTGAGGACCACCGGAGGCCAACCCTTTTGTCCGCCACTCGGGCGTGCGCCTGGCGTGGCCGTGCTGCTGAAGCATAGAAAGAAATGTGCGCGTGGGGCTGCCGCGAGGGGCGTGGCGCGGCGCGACGGCGGGGCAGCCACACGGATGTTGAGACGCAGTGGGGATAGGGGATGGGGGACCACGGTGAAGTGGTTGAGTGGCTTGAGCTTGTGTGTATGTGTGCGAACGTGCTTTGTTGG
>Ga0209187_1004252_pt1 | contig 11067 bp, 6 predicted proteins | sample BantaG_FD_187430 | JGI IMG/M metagenome (GOLD analysis project Ga0209187, IMG submission 187430) | Marine algal microbial communities from Bantry Bay, Ireland - BantryBay_4 metaG (SPAdes) (version 2) | ecosystem: Host-associated > Algae > Red algae > Unclassified | place: Bantry Bay, Ireland... | reverse complement strand
TAGCTGATCAAATTCTTCTACTTTCAAGCTCGTTACGCTTTCAAACTGTTTGGTCCGTTTTCTTATTTCGTAATAATTCATCCATCATTATGGCGAATTATTTTTAATTTTCAAAATTTTTGACTACGCGTGTGTGCGCACGCTCCTGCGCGCGGTCAGATTCTTTTTAGAATAAAGTCTAGTAGATAGAGTGATTTTATTCAAGCGCAACCTCAAAACTATCATTATCTTTGCTAGGAAGAGTAACTCAAGGTTCGATGAATAAACATAAAATAGTATTTTCTGCTAGACAATCTTCCTTTCACTCAAAAATAACTGAAATCTGGGAGTATCAAGGATTACTCTTGGATGCTTGTCTGGCGAGACTGCTTATTTTAAGATAACTTTTCTAAAGTACTTTTACAGGCTTTTCTATCAGATAGGAATAGAGGCAACTCAAGGTACACAGAGTATACGAACCAATCAATAGAAAAACTGGTAACTGCGGACAAATAAAGCCGTTGTAGGATAGTAATAAAAAAATGATAATTAGTCATAAGCATAAGTTTATTTTTATAAAAACAAGAAAAACGGGTGGAACTTCAATGGAAATTGCACTAAGTAAAATATGTGGAGATAATGATATTATTACTAGTATAAGTCCAAGAGATGAAGAAGTTAGAAAAGAATACTCTCAGCGGACTGTACAAAATGACCGAATACCTCTAGGTAAACTTGGCAAAATAGAAATAATACATAGTATTTATAAGAGAAAATTACCCAGATTTGAAAACCATATGCCCTGCAGAGCAATAAAAAAGCTTATTTCGGAAAAAACATGGAATAATTACTATAAGTTTACAATAGAGAGAAATCCTTTTGATAAAATTGTTTCATTGTATTTTTGGAGAGGTGGGGATAAAAAATTTGAGAACATTTATGAATTTCTGACAAAAGGAGGGTTTTCAAGATTTGAGGGTTATGATTTGTACTCTATAAACGGTATCGTAGCAGTTGACAGAGTATATAAGTATGAAAATATTGATACTATTTGTAACGATATTTCAGAAAAATTAAAATTAAAAGAGCCAATAAGTTTGCCTAAATACAAAGCTAAATCTCATACCAGAATAATTAGTGACTACAAAGAGATTTTAGACGAAAAATCTATTGAATTAATTAAAGTTATCTTTGCAAGAGAGATTGAATTATTTAATTATAGTTTTTAGAATGCACTACGGTACGATACTTCTCCCATTAGAACCGGTACGGTAGCTAAGTTGAAAATTTACTAACTTGTAAAAACAACTTATGATGGAAAAAAAGTCGAACGTTCACCGAAAAGTTCAAATTAAAGATAGTTCTGGAGGCGCTTAAAGAGCGATCAACCGTTAAAGACTATGTCAAAAATGCCATTTACATCCCAATCAACCAATAATAAAATTATTTTCTAAAATCACTATAAAGTCTTATAGAAGATATCATTTTTAAATAAAAAAGACAGCTAAGACTTATTGAATTTATCTTATATGAGAGTATTTATACTTTGTACAGGAAGGTGTGGTTCTTTTTCTTTTATTAAGGCATGCAGCCATATTGATAATTATACATCAGATCACGAATCTTTGTCGGGTAAATTTGGAGTAGAGAGGTTTGAGTACCCTGAAAATCATATTGAGGCTGACAATAGATTATCTTGGCATCTAGGTCAATTAAATAAACTATTTGGCAATAGTCCTTTTTATATTCATTTGAAAAGAGAACGTAAAAAAGTTGCTCAAAGCTATTTTAAAAGATATTATCGTGCGGGAAGTATAATAGATGCATTTTGTGACGGAGTACGAGTAACTCCTAAGGAAAGTTTATCAAATGAAATGCGTTTACAAGTTTGTTATGATTACGTTGATACAGTCAATGCAAATATCGAAGATTTTATTAGAGACAAAGATCATACTATGACTGTAAATCTGGAAAAAATAGATAGTGATTTTCCTGTTTTTTGGGAAAGGATACGAGCTAAAGGTGATTTACAAACGGCCATGAAAGAGTTTAATACAGCGTATAATACTTCTTCTGAAAGACGCTTTCGCATCCTATATAGAAGTAAATTGGTATTAATTAGAGAATGTCGATATATATTTGAACATACAAGGTCAGAACTTAAAAAGGTTTTTAAAAAAAAAGATGAAATAATTTAGGTAAAGTTTATTTTTTTAATAAAATATCTTTCTGTATAGTTGTATTAACTTCTCTGTATTATAAAAACCTATAAGTCTTACGATCCATTCGTTCCAAAGTTGATTATCTGGGTAGTTTCCATCTGGAATAAATCGATTTTTATCAGTTAATTGATTATAAAAAGAAAGTCCCATTTCAAAGTTTTTGTTAGTAAGTATTCGAATGTGCCTGTATATTTCATTTTTAAATAAATGACTATTCTCTGAATAAAGTGCCGGTTTCTTTTCTTTTATCTCTTTAATCATCCAGATTCTCACTTTAATGAATCTTTCTTTACATTTTAAAGAATCTGTTTGACTAATTTGACCAAACGGCCTGATGTTAATAGTAGTATGAATCAGGTTAGTGATCTTAAATTTTGCACCATTGATGATTAATCTAAACAAGAGCTCTGTTTCCTGACTGCTTTTTAGATTTTCGTTCCAACTCCCTATCTGTCTGATTGCTCGTGCTCGCCATAAATTAGAACAGGTATTTCCAAAAGATCCATTACCTTTAAAAATAAGCAAGAGCGGATTAGTTAAATTATTGATATTCGTGGTGTATATAGAGCCATCAAGCCATTTATGCTCCCAGGCTCCAACAATTAAGTCGGTCGATTTACGAGCCACTGATAACTGATGCTCAATTTTTTGTGGTGCAAGAATATCATCAGCATCCAAAAATTGAATCCACTCTCCTTTTGCAGTGGCAAGTCCTTTATTTCGAGCAGCTGGGGCTCCTTGTTTATACTCACTTTTTAATGTTATAATTTTAGGATAAAGAATTTTGTATTCTTTCAATATTTTCAGCGTACTATCCGTAGAATTGTTATCCACTAAGATTATCTCAATTTTAGTATAATTTTGGTTCAGAACTGATTCGATGGCAGCTGCGATATAATCTTCAACATTAAAACAGGGTATTATAATAGATACAAGCAAGTTTGAAAATTAGAAATTTTAATGAAAAAAAGAATAATTACTGCTAAAGATAGTTCCTTTTGGGAAAAATTAAACGAATTAGTAGAATATAGAGAACTTCTATGGGTATTGGCGTGGCGGACTTTTAAAGTGAAATACGCACAAACGTTATTGGGTTTTGCCTGGGGGATTATTAATCCAGTCTTCACACTCATTGTTCTAAGCTTTGTATTTGGGGTAGTAGCGAAAGTTGATACATCCGGTATTCCACACCCACTTTATACTTTGGCGGGCTTGTGTGGCTGGACGTTTTTTGCCAGTTTATCGGCTGACGCTGGAAAGTCTGTATTATCAGCTCAAAATATGGTAAAGAAAATTTACTTTCCTCGTATGATTCTGCCACTATCGAATATACTGAATAGTTTAGTAGATTTTATAATTGTACTAGGCTGTCTTTTTATTTTAATGATTTTCTATCAATATACTCCTTCAATAAATTTGATCTGGTTTCCCTTCTTTGTATTTTGGGTAATCATCGCTGGTGTAGCATCAGGTATCTGGGTTGTAGCTCTGACAATTCGTTTTAGAGATTTTCATCACGTTATGCCTTTAGTAATGAGATTAGGGATGTACGTTACCCCAATTGCTTATCCAGCCAGTAGTGTACCTGATAAATTTAAACTATTATTCTATCTTAATCCACTGGCTGGAATTGTGGAAGGTATACGCTGGAGTATATTAGGAACTGATATTTTTCCTTCATATATTTGGATATCTTTGGGTGTCTTATCTTTTATGTTTATTTCAGGATGGGCTTTTTTCAATAAGGTTGAACGAATAATTGCAGATATCATTTGATATGGAAGAAATAGTAATAGATGTAAGTGTTTTATCTAAAAAATACAAGGTCGGAAAACGGGTTGTTGGTGATTTAAGAAGTACCCTAAAAGATGTATTTAAAAACAAACAGCTTAATGATAGTCAAGATTCATCTTCTGAATTTTGGGCGTTAAAAGATATAACTTTTCAAGTTAAGCGTGGAGAAGTGATGGGAATTGTTGGAGCCAATGGTTCGGGTAAAAGCACTTTACTTAAAATACTATCCCGTATAACTCCTCCAACTTCTGGAAGAATAGGAATAGAGGGCCGGGTAGCTTCTTTATTAGAAGTGGGAACAGGATTCCACCCTGAGCTTACAGGGCGAGAAAACGTCTTCCTAAACGGCTCTCTATTGGGCATGAAGAAGTTAGAAATTAAGGAAAAATTTGACGAGATCGTTGATTTTTCGGGAGTTGAAAGATTTGTTGATACTCCGGTAAAACACTATTCCTCCGGTATGTATGTACGCTTGGCATTTGCGGTGGCAGCGCACCTTGAGCCGGAAATTTTAATTGTTGACGAGGTGTTGGCAGTCGGAGATACCGCATTTCAAAATAAATGTCTTGGCAAAATGAGAGAGGTAGCGAATGGAGGAAGAACCGTTATTTTTGTTAGTCATAATTCGGCCGCCTTAGAATCTTTATGTAATAGAGGTATCCTGTTGGAACGCGGTAAACTGCTCAAAATTGGATCTATCAAAAATATACTGACAGAATACTTGAGTAGAATATCTAGTGGTACGAGATTATCAGTTTCTGAAAGAAAGGATCGAACGGGAAAAGGGAAATTGAAGTTTACAGAAGCTTTTATCACTGATGAAAACAATCAAAGGATAAAAATACTTAGTTCTGGCCAGAAAGTAAAAATTGTATTAATGTATAAATCTGAAGAGAATAGTTTTGAGAATATTGTTGTTAAAATTGAGTTCAAAGATCAATTAGGGCGTTATATGTTTATTTGTGTTAATGAGGTAAGTCAGGGTATGTTCAAAATGATACCTGGCAACGGACTTTTTGTTTGTACGATACCAAAGCTTATTTTAAACGACGGTATCTATTACTTGGATTTAATTGTAAAGGGAAACGGTAAAAATCAGGATACCGTTCGAAATGCTATGGAGATTAAAGTGATTCCAGGACATTTTTATCCAACGGGTATACTTCCCAAAAATAGGGGAGTGCTGACTGAATATAGCTGGGACTTCGAATCTCACTGAATGAAATTATCGGGTAGAATATTTCTCCGGGCCGCTTTATCTCGGTTCAAAAAAAAGATATAGTAATCCACATTTTAAAGGAATCTTTTTTTCAATCGTTTATCGCAAGATAACCAGTTTTCCAAAATCCTGTTTAAAGTACTTGCTGGCATTAGTATTTATTTTTTCGTATGCATCACCATTCTCGTCTTTTATTACCATTCGATAAAGATACACGCCATTCGCTAACTTATCTCCGTACTCATCCGTACCATTCCACACATAATCAGTTTGGTGTGTTCCGATTCTTAACGGCCCAATCTCATCTTGCGTAATTTCTCGAACCACTTTTCCACTGACTGTCAAAATCTGAATCTTATAACTATCGGGTGATATATCTCCCGTCAAAGTGTACACAAAGCGAGTACTACTGGAAAAAGGGTTAGGATAATTCACCACCTCTGATATCGCCCGTTTGTTGATTACCTCAAAACTCTTCTTGTAATCGAAACTTCCACTGGCATTGCCACTAGCATCCTCTGCCTGAACAATTAAAGTATAAATACCGTCCTGTATAAAAGTAGGCGAATATCTTAACTCTGCTTTGTCTTTTGGATTGATGCCCGGAGAAAAGAATAAATTTGGATCATTATATAATATTTCTCGGGTATTTTGATCAGGGTATGTTAGCAGTAAACGCATATGAGATGTATCTGATAATGCCAAAAACTGATTCTCATCTTTCAACGATACTATAATTTCTGGCTTGGCAGAAACAAGGTCTCCATTCATAATGTGTATACCATCAAATGTAACATCCACCAATGGATTAATTTGATCCCCATCTACAAAAAACTGAAAATCAATAAAGTTATTTGTAAAACTTAATTCAGGTTGATCTCTCGATGGATTTAATTCAATTCTGAAAGATTGTAAACCGATTAAATTTTTAGTATCCAGACTAGTGGTAACTGATAAAGCAGAAAGTGCATTTAAGAAACTCTGAGGTTCTTCCCAAATGACAGAATTATTGTTCTCGTCCGTAACTGTATACTTTATCAACAAACTATCCATGTCATACTTTGTCACGTTTTCAACGTCAAATTCAATGTTGAGTATATCTCCTTGTTTGATCGTATCGGTAGAGGTAGAAAAACGACTAGCTGCATTGATAGTAGCATCTGGTAGGCCAGTATATTTTATTCGCCAGTAATCAAGCGTAGCACTCGTATTATCAATATCATCCGATGAGTTGTACTCAACTTTTAAGTATGGAAAACGATTGGCATCAATATTACTAAGAGAGAAAGATTCTGTGGTGATTCTATCATAAATTATAGAATCAATTCTCAATGTACTATTTATACCAATAATGGAAATACTTGTTGTATCATTTTCACTATTGACCGCCTCAATTTCATTCTTCCATGTCAGTTCATCCCAGTTAGTCGCTGGACCAATAGTCTCGGAGGTGACAGTTCCCTCAAACCAGAATCCAGTTAATCCTTGATCCACAATTATAACATCGTTGATATCTTGTGCAATTCCCTCTTTAATTTTTCCACTGCCTTTTTTGTATGAAAAAATATAAGGTACCGCTCCACGATTAGTCAACTTTCTGACATCGCTTGCTCCTTGCTCTTCCAGAATGTTAAATAGGTTATACCCTATATCAATGGAGTCTTGAGCCCATAAATCCGGACTGTAATCTGAATTTAACGTCCTTTGTACCGAGTATAAAACGACGTACATTCCTTCGGGAATCGTATCTACTAAAAAATTTAACAAATCCCTTCTTTCTTCTGTAGTATTAGTCTTAAAAGGAAAAACTTTCATCCTTCCTGTATGCCCAAAACTCCGGTAATCGCCGTATCCATCAGCGTCTTTCGGAGAATTGTTCCAATACTTAGCAGTAGATCCATCTAGAACTGCCACTTGTATTCCAGATTGAATCGTCCATCTAAAGGGAGAATTCCACCTTTCACCGTTGTTAAAATAAGAAGGAGGATCATCCGAAGTATATACTTTATTCCTTATTCTTATATCTCTTATGTTATCCGCAAAATTCATTTTTCTGCTTCCTTCCTCTAATGTCAAATTATCATATAAGTTATCCGCTAGCTGGAAGTAATGACTTTGATTCCAACCTTCGTTTTTTTCATACCCTTCTTCAGATGAGTAAACAAAAGAGCTATTCATCCAGTTAATGGGTGAATTAGATGAGATACTATCTGGACTTACTCGCCAGTAGTACACTGTCTCATCTTGCCAGTCAATTGTTGGTTGCCACTTCAATAATCCGCCCGATTGATTAATTGAGCTTCTCTTAATTAACGGACTATTAAATAATTCGGTGGTATCAATCTCGAAAAGAAAGTTTCTTGCTGCTCCTAATGGATTTAAGGTTCTAGCAATTAATGTAAAATTTATTGTATCTCCTACTATTGCATATTCCCTTGGATAGGCAGGTTCAATACCACTACCTGTAATGTATACACTGATCCCCGATTCGCCGTTGATTTTTAGCTCATTATTTTGTTCTGCGGATAAAGCTGGTAACTCTTCCACTTGGTTGTCCGCATCAACCATGATGTAAAATTTATTGAGTCCGATAGAGATGTTCCCGTAAGTAGGAATATCTAAGACTAATTTAGCCTTATTTTCCGGTGCTTTGATTACAGTTTCAAAGGCAACTAATCGACTCCTGTCTGGAAGTTCTTGCTCAATCACAATTTTGATCGAGTCATCTATAAATTTTCCTATGTTTAAAACATCAAATCCAAATTTAAAAGAAGACTCCTGCACATTAATCACTGACGGATTAAATTTTACACTCTCTCTGTCCACCACATAATCTGCACCCTCACTCGGATTAATCTTCACCGCTGGATCTCCCTGTAACGTAAACTGCTGAGACAAAGGTCCTAAAGTAATATTATTAGCCGCATTATAAGTTTCTATGGTTTTTCGTAAGATATCACCCATTCCCTGACCGTACAAGTCGCCACCGGCTAATGTATAAAAGCGAGACATAAAAGGATTTAAACCAGAAATATAGCCGAGTCCCGTGGTCGCACCAAAACCAATGGCGCCTCGATCTTCGTAATAAACAAATCGTTCACTAACGCCACGTGTAGATGTATGAATATTACCAGAATAGCAACCTAACGAAAATATTATGGGATACTTTTCGTAGTTTTCGTAGTTGACGGGGTTATCAATATCGAAGTCAAATCTACCTACGCCACTATGTCCAAAAAAGGTAATCATCGAAACCCCTTTATTAATACGACCAAATATTTCTTCTGATTTGGATTGTTGTACTGGGTCATTATTTTTTTTAAACACCGACGTCACCTCTCCTCCAAACACATTATTCTCTACAATATTCTCCATTCCTTCCAGATGTCGACGGATCACATCCCGTTCCCCGGTATTACCTCCACCACCCAAATGCAATATCTGCTTCATCCACGCTCGCTCTTCAATCGTTTGACCACTATTCTTTTGCACCGCTTCCAGGTCTCTTACCTTTTTTAAATAAATAGCAATATCCTCTGCATTGGTCGCTGCAATTCTACCCATTGCCACGGCTGGAAATCGCTGACCATTCTCTGACACCAGCATATTGTCGCTACCTGGATATCCGTAAGTTGGTACAAAAAGGGTAGACTGTGCCCCAGCCACTTGGCCCGGTGTGCGAATTTTATGGTATTCTCGTCCCTTGCCAATGATGAGCAGGTAAGACAAATCGTCCCATTGTCGATTGACCCGTTGTACAAAGTTTTTTACAGACAGCGGATGACGGTGAATACCGTAAGCATACTGATCGTATAAATTTTCTACGTCTACAATTTTTGTAATAAAACCACCTCCCGTTACTGAACTTCGATAGTTGGCGTAATCGGCTACCGGATTGTTACCCTGTGCATCGTTATACAATCGGGAATTGGAAATAATCAGATAAGTAGCCGGCTCTTGGGCGTAATCAGTAAAATTGACATTCTTAATATTGCTGATTTCTGTAATAGCAGTGTTGTTTTCAAAAAGAATCAGCTCGCGATCAGTAGTAGAAGGAGGAAGTACAATCCTGGTCTGTCCATTTTCTATGATGGCTTCAATTCTTAGTCCATTGGTTTGATCGTATAAAACGGGACTACCCATCGCATCGGAAAAATTTTCTATATTCAGTAACTTACTACTGGTCGATGCTTCTACCGAAAAGGCAAAAGAGGTCACGCCACCAAAATCAAAGCTACGCGGATAAGTGAGAGTGATTACTCCTACCGAATGTCGGTCGTTAACCCCGCCTGTGCCGTCAAATTTTACCAGAATATCGTTGGTCAAAAGACTATTGGTAACTGGAGCAGTGACCTTCTTTAATTTTACACCACTAAAACTTTCTTCGTATATTGGCGCTTCGTTATTTAAAGTAATCGCAATCGTATGTCCAGATTGCGCCGGGAGGTTGGTCGCAAATCGGGTACTGAAACTACTGGCCGGACCAGTGATTACTGGATTTACTGGCTTGATGGTATAATCAGTGACAAGTCGAGAAGGTGAACCAAAACCTTCCGTCTCATTGTAATCCGAAAAAAAGCTTCCATCGGTAGTTTCTTTCTTTTTAACATGAACATTATTATAGACCTGAAGGTCGTCATACCAGAAAAAAGGTTCCGCCGGAGGAGGATTGCTAAGATTATTAGAGGTAGAGACAAAACGCAAACTATTGTTTCCACTACCAGACACCCACGTCAAAAAATAACTCATCGTATCCGTCACCAAACTATACTCGGGATTTAACATCTCATTCTCTGGATCCGCAAACAAATGTCGGTCTAGCTCGGAACGATTCTTTTTACCATAAAATTCTATATAGTCGTTGGTGCCCAAAAGACCAGAAGCAGAGACATAGACGGGCACTTGTTGCCCCAATCGAAACAACTGATAATTGCCCGTCGCTATCTGCGAGACAGGAACTCCTGCTTGTACCAACGCAGCCTGTGAAATACGGTACACGCCATCTTCAGCGACGGCCATCTTAAAATACGACTGGTCAAAATCGATCCACTCGTCTCCAAAATTACCATCTGACATCTGGGCATAGCTGCCAGTGACAAAAAGCATAAAAAACAGGGTCAATGAATAAAAATATTTCATTTTGTTTATGGTATAGTGTGATTTGTAAAAAATTTCAGACAGGTATGGATAGCAAACTGCTATTTTGGCTATTTGAGAGGTTATGATGGCTGCTTAAAAACAGCGAAGGGTTTATTCCGCTGTTTCTAACGAAAAATAACAGTATAAAAGTACCCAAAATAGTACCGTTTTCCAATATTTTTGAAGTAAACAACCGCTTTTGTCTGTTTGTTGACGCTGTGGTAAAATAATAACCCGTCCGGCTACCATCCAGAACAGGTTATTATTTGTCTTTAACTACTGCTCCGGGCATTAAATAAAAGGTAACATGGGCAATGTTATTTTTAGTCTGGACAAGGGATGACTGAACGTTTCCGAAAGATGAATGTCCATCAGACATTCAAGTGAAGGAACCGCTAGCGGACGGGATGGCTTTTGGAGTTATGCCGTAGCATAATAGCTTGCCTTGGCTGTAAGCCTAGTGCGTCGGGAACTAAATACCTAACACCTTATACGGCCTATTTTGCGATCACACTTCTTTACTCATCAGTCGGGTAACTACGGCTATCCTTCTTCTTCGTGCATCGTTTGATCCCAAAATAGTCTCGCCTAAGTAGTCCTTCCAGTTAATAGCGTCTGGTAGAATTTGGATGAATTTTGGGACTGAACGAGGCAAAAAACGCAGACATAGCCTAGCTATGGCGAGTATTTTTAACGAAGTGCAGTCTCAAAATT
>Ga0209187_1004251_pt1 | contig 11068 bp, 10 predicted proteins | sample BantaG_FD_187430 | JGI IMG/M metagenome (GOLD analysis project Ga0209187, IMG submission 187430) | Marine algal microbial communities from Bantry Bay, Ireland - BantryBay_4 metaG (SPAdes) (version 2) | ecosystem: Host-associated > Algae > Red algae > Unclassified | place: Bantry Bay, Ireland... | reverse complement strand
AAGGTGAAAAGCCATTGATGGTGAAACAAAATTGTGAGATTTTGATTCTTGTATGAAACTGCCTCTCTCCAATAATTTATCTAATAGAAAGCCATCTATTTTCTGTCTCACCCACGGTAAACCCAGGTAGACATGATTGGCCCAAGCCCCATAAATTCCTACTCGCAAACCGATGGTATAATTCCTATCTGCCAGTGTATCCGCCTCTCTGAACGCATCAGCAAAGGCATCTTGATCCATAGATAGCTCGACACCACTGAGGTCATTTTCTTGTGCATTTAATGCCACCCCTTGCAGACCCACAACTAAAAAGATCAAAAGCATCAGTCTCATAAATTTGTGCTTGCTATTATAATTTATAATTATGTTTTCATCCACTAATTCCCATCCCACATCAAATATGCTTTCAGAAATCCTTCCAAGTCTCCATCCAGCACAGCATCAGTGTTCCTGTTTTCATAATTGGTCCTGTGGTCTTTCACTCTTCTATCATCCAGTACATAAGATCTGATCTGAGATCCCCATTCGTTCTTCATCTTACCTGATTCCGTCTCACTCTTGGCTTGTCGTTTTTCTTCCAGAGCTTTCTCATACAATCTGGATTTGAGCATGGACATGGCTGTATCTCTGTTCATATGCTGAGATCTATCTGCCTGGCATTCCACGACTATGCCAGAAGGTGCATGGCGCACACGGACGGCAGTCTCCGTTTTATTGACATGTTGTCCACCAGCCCCACTCGCTCTGAACGTATCCCAAGATAAGTCAGAAGGATTGATAATGATTTCTATCCTGTCATCCACGACAGGATGTACAAATACGGAAGCAAAAGAAGTCATTCTCTTCCCTTGCGAATTAAAGGGGCTCACCCTCACCAGCCGATGAACACCGTTTTCGCTTTTCAGCATACCATAGGCGTAGTCTCCAGTGATTTCCATTTCTACAGATTTGACACCGGCGACATCTCCATCCACCCGATTGAGTTCTCTGACTTTGTGTCCTGCTTTCTCTCCATACATCACATACATGCGGTAGAGCATCTCTGCCCAGTCACAGGCCTCTGTACCACCCGCCCCTGCATTGATTTCCAGCAAGCAGGATAACTCGTCTTCCTCCGCATCCAAGGTGGATCTGAACTCCACATCTTCTATGATCTCAAGGCACTTTTGGTATTGGGCTTCTACTTCTTCAGGAGTGGTCTCGCCTTCCTTTTGGAATTCGTCCAGTATTTCCAGTTCATCCACAGCCGTACTAGCCTTGTCATAATTGGATACCCACATTTTATGAATCTTGATTTCACCCATGACCAGCTTTGCAGCTTTGGGATTCGTCCAGAATTCTGGATCTGCTGATTGTTGTTCCTTGTCTTCTATTTCATTAATGCGTCTATCGACGTCAAAGATAGCTCCTTAACGACTCCAAACGACTCTTCAAGCTCTTGTACTGCTCTATGGTCATCCCGTCCTTGGTTTGTGATATTAATTAATCGCCACTCATGAGAGGCAGTTTTCAGTTCTAGTTGATTTTTTCCAATTCTATATAGAAAATCAAATCAGACTTGGCCGGAATGACGGGATTACCTGCATCTCCATAAGCCAGATCATAAGGTATCTCAAGAAAAACCTGTTCGCCCACTGACATTTCTTGTAGCCCTAGATCCCAGCCTTGAATGACCATTCCCTGACCTACATTAAAGGTAAAGGCTCTTCCTGCCTTGAAAGAATTATCAAAACTGGTTCCATCTTTAAGAAAGCCATAGTATTGGACAGTCACAGCATCTCCGACGGCGGGCTTGGTACCATTTCCGCCTTTCAATGTTGTTATTTTCAGACGGTTATCCAGAGTTCTGGTATCGCTGGCATATTTACCAGCGGCGTACTTTTCATACATCGGTAAAATTTCCTTCACAGCTGCCTCTACTTTGATTTTTGCAGCAGCTTGTTGTTTCACTTGCTCCTCTTGCAATCTAGCGTTATAAGCTTCTTCCTCTTCTATGGTATGTGTCTTGAGGACATATTCTATGTGATTGTAGTGTGCATGATCCGGTGGTAGATTAGGAATGGAATCTGCAGGGACGATTATCGTCACACTGTCTCCAGCAGACATCTTTCTGAGCATCGCAATCATCGGGTTACGCTTACTCTTCTCATCATCCAATGGTGGCATTTTGACAGCCGGTATATTTCCTGGACTTCTGGAATCGTCCATTATGGTACCATCATCTCCTTTCAACTCAAAGTCCAAGGTTACCATCTGTCCAGGCACTGGTTTGTCACCTGCTACGGATGTATGAACGATATATTCGTAACCATTAGGGAGTACCATTTTACCACCTGTGGATTGTCCGCCTTCATTCTTACAAGCTGCAAATAATAATGCAACGTAAATGACCGTATAACAAAACTTCATTTTATTCTTTTTTTGTGTCCGCAAAGGTAATAAAGTCTAGAGTATGTGCGGACTGTGATTAGGTCACTGGTACTCTCTTTTTCAAATACTTGGGCAAGACTGATTTGAATCGTCCTACTATATCTTCAAGTTTGGCGTAAGCCGCCCCTCCAGAGGCATTCTTATGGCCACCACCATTGAAGTGATTCCTACAGATCTCTTGTACTGAGATGTCTCCTTTGGACCTGAGAGAAAGCTTGACAATGGTCGGTTGTTCTCTTATGAAAGCAGCTACTTCTATGCCTCTCATCATCAGCATATAATTGACTACACCCTCCGTATCACCTCTGCTGATGTCAAAATCAACATAATCTTGCTTGGTCAAGGCAATGATGGCCGCTCCATATTCGGGTATGACCTCTAGCCTGTTGGCCAAACAATGTCCGAGTAATCGGATCTGCTTTTCCGTGGCTGTGTTATGAATCCTGTCCTGTAAAGTATAATCATCCACTCCAGCTGATTTCAATGCTGCAGCGACTTTATAGGTTTCTGGTCGGGTGCTGTATTTAAATGATCCCGTATCAGTGATCAAGCCTGTAAATAAAGCTTCACCTATGGCCAGATCGACTTTCTTCTCATCTCCTAACAGCTCTAAGAATTGGTAGATCATCTCACAGGTGGAACTGGCCTCGGTGTCAGAGAACACATGGTCTGCAAAGGGTTCTGGATCCAGATGGTGATCTATCAGCAGCTTTTTGCCTTTAGCTTTGAGTATCTCAGGACCTAACTTGTCTACCCTGTCCAAGGCATTGAAATCCAAGCAAACGATAAGGTCCGCCTTGTGCAATTCCTCTATACATCGATTAGCCTCCAGGTCAAAAACCAAACAATCATCCACCCCCTTGAGGAAATGAAAAGTGGGTGGATATTCACTCGGTAAGACAACCTTGACTGTATGTCCCAGACCTTCCAGATAGTGCCGGAGGCCCAGTGAAGAGCCTATGGCATCTCCGTCAGGGTTACGATGGGTGAATATGACTATAGCCTTGGGATAGACTAAGAATTCCTTGATTTCCTTGATTTCTTCGGCAGATAATTTCACGAGGGCAAAAGTCGTCAAATATGTGAGACAATCAAAATATATTAACCTATTGAAATCAGCACGGTATACTGCATTTTCATACTTTTGCAGCCGATTTCAATAACATAAAAAAAGAAAAAACTAATGGCGGGTAAATTGACATTCACGATGATCAAGCCAGATGCAGTCAAAAATGGCCACATCGGAGCTATAATGAACAAAATCAATGAAGGTGGCTTCAAGATCATCGCAATGAAATACACAAAGCTTTCCAAGGAGAAAGCAGGTAAGTTCTACGAAGTACATGCAGAAAGACCTTTCTACGGTGAGCTGGTAGACTTCATGTCTTCAGGCCCTATCGTGGCTGCTGTCCTAGAAAAGGACAATGCAGTGGAAGATTTCAGAACACTGATAGGTTCCACCAATCCTGCAGAGGCGGCTGATGGCACCATCAGAAAACTATATGCAACCAGCATAGGAGAGAATGCAGTGCACGGATCTGATAGCGATGAGAATGCGCTGATAGAGGCGAATTTTCATTTCTCTGGGACTGAGATGTTTGCTTAGGGAATACTTAACCAAGATATATTGAAAGGCGAAGTCGTTGTGGCTTCGCTTTTTTTATGCTTTGAACTCAACCCCGCCTCTAGCATTCGATATGCTCAGTGCAGGCTTAGAACGAAATAGTGCTGCTAATCACCAATCGCCAAAATTTCTCTCTCTTTTCATCTTGACCGGAGCGCAGCGGAGTGGAAAGATCGATCTTCGTCTTCTTGTATCGAACTGTCTTTTTAATTAGCTTGATCTGATACAGACTCTGTACTTATCTTATTAGAAGCTTCATTCAATCTATATCACAGCCTTCGTTCTTCTTTGCTGACCATTCAAGTAAATCAATCCTGTATCCTAACTTAATTTCAACCGACGTAATTCCTCTAAAGAATAACTTAGGATCACGTCCAGAAGCTACTTCTATTGGAAAAGATTGTCTGTAATTGGCACTCACAGATATATTCCCAATATCTCGAGATAAGGTGACAAAGTACCAGTGCAATGACTTGAAGTAATCATAACTATACTCTTCTTCACTAAATATTATATTATCAAATTTCTGTCTCATAACATCACTAACACCGATTCGCTCATTCATGTTTCTAGAGAATGTATAGCCTCCCATCAAATTGAAATCACCGAAATGATACCCGATTCCGTAGCTAGATGTCAGCAACTCACTCTTGTACAAATCTTCGTAAACCATATATGCAGATGCATCTCTTGTGATTGTTTTAATTTTTTGAACCTGGAAGGCGAAATTTACATCTATCTTATTTCCTATGATGGCACCCAAGGAAACACCAGGAACCAACACGGTCTGCTTCCAATCTGATGACCACTTAGCCCAATAGCTTGGAATACTGGAATAGTCATGATCAATCCTGTACAGACTAAGTCCAAGCTCTATCCTAGTGTATAGCTGAGCATTAGCGGTAATTATTCCAGAGAAAAAGAATATAATTAAGTATCTCAATGCCATTATTATGAATTGCTTACTATGAAATTACTTAACAAATATTTTCTTGGATTGCAGTCCCTAGATGAATTTTACATCTGACATATATCCTATTGGCAATTCGTTATACCTGTTTTACTTTATTGAAATCTTTCTACCAAATATACCCCGTTCGGCGTTGGCTGTAGCTAGGCTTTGTGCCCTGCCGCCTACGTCGCTTTTAAAATCAAGAATCTGTCTTGAAATGACAGCACTGCTCCGCACTCTGCTCATCTGTCAGCACCATAATTCTCAGGATTTCAGGATTCACATGATTGTGCAGCCCACTTAAGCTCACCCTAATCTAAAATTAAGAAATCATACAGACTTTGTGTCTAGCGCCATTCAACATTCTCAATTCATGCTTAGCAGCCGCGCCCGCACCCAGGCTAATTATTAACTATGCATTAAAAAACTATTAGCTAAAAAGCGCAGCCGCAGTGGGCAGCTCTTACTCCACCACAACCTTCTTCACCACAGCTCCCTTATCAGTATGTATACTCACAAAGTATAATCCAGATGGGTACCTGCTCATATCCAGCTGCAGTTGTGATGTATGCTCGTGGACCTGCGTATATAAAACAACTTGTCCAGTCAATTCCCTAATCTCAATTGATTTTACAAATCTGGAGTTATCCAACTCCACTTTTATTATACTCTCTACAGGATTAGGGTAAATTTTTATGGAAGGTTCTTCCCAGTCAAGCTCAAAAGTACTATCCACTAAGAGCAATGAATCGCAAGGACCATCATCAGGCTCTGGTCCGAAGTAAGGGTGATTGGGAAGAGAAGCAACATTCAATGAAAAAAGATCAATAGAATGCTGAGTTACATTACAGGCTTCTCCTTTTTGATTTGGATCTTCAATCACATGAAGATTCAATGTAGAACCGGAAGAAGAGATATATATCTTTTCATCAGGACCTAAGAATGAACGTGAAAATGTTGTCTTTTGTGGATTCATAAATCCATCCCAGATTGCTACTATTGTTTTTGATTGAGAAATGTCATCGGAATAGAGATCATATTGATAGAGTTCAGTACCTGCAGAAATGTAAATGAATTGTGAATTTGATGAAATACTTAAACCAACACCATCTCTTGAATTAGCTTCATTGAATTCTACCTGTTCCATATAATTTAAATGTCCAGTTTGATTATCAAACGAGAAAATACTCATATCTTCATTTTCTAAGGATAAAATATAATAGAAACCATCGGGTGAAAATTTCGCTACTCCTCCACTATTTGTATCTTCCCACTGAAACCCAGTACAGCTTTTGACAGGTTGTTGAGGTCCATGTTCATTTAGCAATACTGAATAAAAGCAGTCGGAATTGAATTCTTGCACAAGTATCCACCAGTCTCTCCCATTGGCATGCCTGGCTGCAGTCATTGCACCCATTTTCAAGGTATCTTGAAATACATATTCATTATTAATGATAACCTGTCCATTATCATCATTAGCGCTCATATCAATCACATTATGCAATAAGCCTGTTGCAACACTCCAAGGGCTGTTAATAGCAATATCGACAAAAAAATCCAAGATGAAAAGATGGTAGAGGTCATCGTTACATGGTAAAGGTAAAGCTAAGGCAGATTGTTGACGTGCATAACCTGATTGGTCACAATATCCAATATCAGTCCACTGTCCAGGTATAACTGACTCCCCACCTGGTATGGTGTCATGATTATAATTAGCAACATTGCATCCATTTGTATAGAACATCAGATTCCCTTGCTCATCACAAATAGAAGAATTACATACGTACATATCCATTTCCTTTTCTATGGAAACTATTCTAAGGCTGTCATGATTAAATATCAGTGAAGTACCTGTTTTAGGCGTAGGGGAAGTGTTAGTCCCTAAGATCCAGACGTTGCCTCTATTGCTTTGCGACAGTAATGAGGAGGAGGTTATCAGAAGGAAGAAAATATACTTATACATAACAAAATATTTATACTATTAGAGATGAGGAGAACCTGAAATGATTCTCCTCATCTTTTATCAATTATTACTCTATTTTGACAATACGTTCTACAATTTCTTTACCAGCCTCAGTAAGTAATTTCAAATTATAAATACCCTCAGGAACAATAAGATCAATGGAATTCTCAGCAGGATGAAGAATCTTAACTAATTGCCCTTGTGTATTATAAATCTGACCAGTCCCAATTTCCAGTATACTCTTGCGGACCTATAGAAGAGGCAAGATACAAATCAATATCTGCTTCCTCAAAATGGTTGGTTGCAACTCCGTTCGGCGTTGGCTGTAGCCAGGCTTTTGTGCCCTGCCGCCTACGTCGCTTTTAAAATCAAGATTCTGTCTTGAAATCACCGCCCTGCTCTGCACTCTGCTCATCTGTCAGAATTAGGATTAATATGATTATTGGATTAATATGATTATGCAGCCCACTTAGTCTCACCGTAATTAAAAATCATAAAGACTTTGTGTCCAGCACCATTCAATATTCAACATTCTCAATTCATAATTAGCAGCCTACCTTGAAATGTCAATACAACGCCTAGCTCTCGCGGGCAGTCAATTCTTAATTCTTCATTCATAATTAGAGCATAGCATAGTGCGCTGCCAACTATTAACTATGCACAAAAAAAACTATTAACTATAAAGCGCAGTCGCAGTGGGCAGCTTACTCCACCACAACCTTCTTCACCACAGCTCCCTTATCAGTATGAATACTCACAAAGTATAATCCCGATGGATAACTACTCAGATCCAATTGCACTTCAGAAGTATGCTCATGGAATCGCGTATTCGTTCTGCCATGCAGATTGAGAAGTTCTGTTCTGGTGATATGCAAATCGTCAGGTGCGGAAATGGTCAAGTGGTCTTGGGTGGGAATGGGATGAACTGAGATATCTGCCACTAAGGTAGATTCTGGATCAAACGTACTAGACAGAAAGCACCCGCCTATGTCTTCATTGATGTAGTGTAATTGTTCAAATCTATAGTAGCAGGTCAACCGCACATCTCCATAGTCTCCAGAGCAAAAATCTCTCGGCCACAAGACACCATAGTCCGTCCCGATTTGCTCTATCCATGTGATAGTATTTTCTGGATTCTCCATACAAGCTAAGGTCCAGGTGCGACGCTTGGCACCATTCAATAATAATATCGTATCTGACTCTATGACTTCCAGATCTTGCGCAACATAGTCTGAACTGAAAATATCTCCGACATCTAAGGTGAAGTCGTACAAGAGGATGTTCTGTGTACCATCTTCTCTCCAGTATACTTGTCGTCCTTCGTTTTCTAAAGTGAGTATATCTCCAGTGGGTAAAAAGCCACCAACTTCGTCAACTTCAAGAATAATCTCTCCTCTTCGCATAGAATGAACATCCTCACCATCTATCCTTACATCTCTAATTGCACCTTTGTAGATACCATCTCTCGCCTCTGGGTCCTGATGATACCAATAGTCACCTTCATACACAACAGAATAGTACTTCGGAGTACCAGCAACATGCTGCTCGAAGCCACCACAATCAGGCTGTAAACAACCATCATCATCTAAGCTTATCAGAAGAAGATCTCTGTCAGAACCGCCACCATCCAGCTTTTTGCTTCTTTGACCAACAAGAATAATGGAACCGTCTTCAGCAATTTTGATCTGCCAGATCAGATCATTTGCAGGAGAACCAGACTGCCATAGCTCTGTCCAGTCTTGGAATACCCGCTCCCACAGCAACTCACCCGTGTTCCGCTCATATTTAGCGAGATATGCGCCTTGTCTTAAAAATGGTAGATCATCATAGGTGCCGGCTATCAGAATATTCCCATCCTTGGCTGCTGACACATCTAATATATTTCTGTAATCTATATCATAATTAGGGTCTAATCGCACGAGCCAATTAATGACATCATCCTTACTTACGGATAACAATTCCTTACTTCTTACCAGTGGCTCATCATTATCATAATACATGATCATATCTCCGTTATCCAGTACGGCTTCTGATAGGAATATGCTGTATGGATGTATGAGCTGATAAGGTGTGGATGACCATACACGATTGCCTTCTGCATCATACTTGATGAAAGTCCGGTACCATGATCTTACACCGTTGTCAAGAGTCGCATCATCTACCAGCAGTGTGATGAGACCATCAGGCCCTATCTTGGCATCCCATATGTCCACCTCTCTATATCGCGGTTGTATGAAAATCATAGTGTCCAGGCTCAAGTCCATATTAAACCACATCATGAGACCTCTGCTGAAAACATCTGATACATCTGGATCAAACTCATACACCTCCCCATACATCACTATCTTGTCTTCATAGATGAGGTTACCATGTGGTGCATATCGTCTTATACTATCCACTGGGGCATTTTCCAGCAAACTCAAATCATACTTCTTAGAATCGATCCTATTGCCTTTTAGATCAAATCTGTAAAGTCTGTAACCATCTCGCTCATATGAACCATCAGCATGGATGACTTCTCCAGGCATGTACAAAATGGAATCCCGTAAAACTGTCTCTCTGGCAAGACCGTAAAAGTCCGTGTACTCCCTCAGCCATTCTTGCTCGCCCTCTCGATCAGTCTTAAGTATGTAAGTGCAGACCTGACCATCACGCAGGCCAATTCCCAACACTAAAAAACCATCATCAAGTATATGGACATCTGTACCTTCCTCATACTCATCCATACTCAAGTCATAAGTCTTGTGAAAAGTCTGAGTAAATCCACTATGTGGAATTAAAAGTGAACAGAAGAAAGACAAAAAGATTATTACTACTCTCATAATGCAAGATTATTTCAGATAGAAAAGACACCATCCATATTACAGGATGGTGTCCGTTATAACTGGGTTAATCCAAGATAACAATTTTCTCAGAATGAATCAGATTCTTGTCTAGACCCCTGATCTGAACTAGATAAATACCAGGAAGAATTTTATCTACATTCTGAATCAAAGAATTATTAGAACGTATCGATTCTTCAACTAAAAGATTTCCCTGCATATCTAGTAAACTATAGACATACTGAACATCTTGTTCTTCACTTATCTCCACCCTAAATTCTGATTGTGTGGGATTAGGAAAACACGAGATTGTTCTAGGAGAAGATTGAGCACTTGATTTCCGCTCTCGTGACTCAACGTTCATTCCAGGAAAACTAAGAGGTAACTTTAAGCCAGTTACAAGGTAGTAAACCGATCGCGCATAACCATTTATTGCTCCTTCTTTACTACCTATTTGAGAAAGCCTATTGACTGCATGAGAAGAAACAGGACCTAAGCCAGATTCCAAATAATCAAGGTAAATGTGTTGGACTTCCTTGTATTCACTCTCAATAGTACTACTTGGCTGTAATTGAGTAAGCGCAAGTCTAGCCAGGGTGTAGTCTCCACCAGATATATGAATACTAGGTACGAGACTTCTAATATGAAATTCAGGACGATCAGCATAATAATCCATCAAGAATTGCTAGTTATAAATTCTATCCGCTTCGTCAGCCTTCAGAATTACGCTACTCAGTTGATGCAATAACTCTTTACTAAGTCCTTCAGCATCTAAAAGTGCTAACTCCATTGATTCTTGAGTACGTAATAATTGGATTTTCTGATCCAGAGATGCAATTACATTAAGCAGTTCTTCAGGGTTAGAAAAATAGAGCTTACAATCAGGCTTTTCAGGTACTAACTCCAAAGTGCTGCCACAATTAGAATTATCATTCACAAAAGTAGCAGGTAATTCAATGATATTTATAGCTAAATCAGTATCACGACAGTCATCTTGATCAATAACACCCCCTTCAATGCGGTAGGTAATGGTATCCCCAAGGTTCTCAATTTCAATTGTGCCATTCTTTGAAAAGCAGTTGCCAGCTTCGAGTCCTGCATTTCCTTGCTCTGATCGAATAAGTCCACCAATGGAATTTTGAATATCAAGAACTCCGTTCGGCGTTGGCTGTAGCCAGGCTTTTGTGCCCTGCCGCCTACGTCGCTTTTAAAATCAAGATTCTGTCTTGAAATCACCGCCCTGCTCTGCACTCTGCTCATCTGTCAGAATTAGGATT
>Ga0209187_1004249_pt1 | contig 11071 bp, 15 predicted proteins | sample BantaG_FD_187430 | JGI IMG/M metagenome (GOLD analysis project Ga0209187, IMG submission 187430) | Marine algal microbial communities from Bantry Bay, Ireland - BantryBay_4 metaG (SPAdes) (version 2) | ecosystem: Host-associated > Algae > Red algae > Unclassified | place: Bantry Bay, Ireland... | reverse complement strand
AAAGCGAAGATCAAATCCAAAACATGCCAAAAGTAACGCCCCAAGATCACCCAACACAAATGTGTGCAACTTGACCACGTCTTGCAAATGTACCATGTTGGGTACCATAAGGGTCACCGACCATCGTCCAACCGCTAACCGCCAGTGGATTCGGCGACGAGCAACACAGTTCAACAGGAGCTGTGCAAAGTGAGCGCAGAAGAGCTCGACCAACCCTTCCAAAGGTGCGTTGGGCTGGCATCGCAGCAGTCTGTAGATGCCGTCGATGCCGTCTAGTAACGCCGCGTTCAACATGCAGATCTCATCGAGGACGATGAGACGAGCAGACGACATTCGCGCGAGAGCACGTGGGGGCAAGAGGCTCGCCCACTCGGATGCACTTGTACCACCCATCAGTGCGGCTGTAGGAGCAAGGCGCGAGCCGGCCCGACAGTGCAGCAACACTCCTTCCATCAACAAAGCCGCCATGCCCGTAGTGGCACACTCGCTCATGTTGCGGTCCAATACCCGAAGTTGCGGAACGACTTCCTTAAGTAATGTGGTCTTTCCAGTTCCTGCAGCCTCCGTCAATGAAACGCTCCTGCTCCTGGAAAGCTGCGAAACAATGGAGGCCGCGGGCTTGCTCGCCGCTGTCGAGACAGCTGCAGCCGTCATTGCGCTTCTCAACTGCCTGCCGACAGATTAGGTTGCCGGCGGTCGCTGACGAGCTGATGTCTTACAATACGCACCCCTTGAGCGGGCAACTTCGGCGACGCCTAGTTGCCGGGGAGGATGCCGAGTGTGTCCCACCTGCCCCGCTCTACAGGCGGCGGAAAAGGCCATGGGAAGGGGTAGTGATGTGTGCGTTGGCAGTACAGAGAGGTCAGCACCCGGACGAGGCTCACCACTGCTGGGGGCAGAAGGTACAGCGAGCGGCAGCGAGTGCGCCGTTGAAAAGAATGCGCGAGCAGATGAGCATGAAGTGAAGCACTTGAGTCCGGTGATAGTTGCGGTAGTGTCGAGCAGACGGAAGGCAGTCGTAATGCTGTTCGCGTTCGAAAGATCGAACACGACGCTCCGCCCTGATATCGTCACTCGCACAGCACGCTCTGATACAGCGACTCGGACTGGCGCCTGCACGCCAGCGGCTCGTACACGTGACCCGACGAAGATCCATTCAGTGGCATCGACCTTGCAACTGAACACCTTTGCTTCCAGGTTTCCTTGCGACCAGGTGTCAGTCGGCAATAGCCGAGGGTGCTCGCGTTCGTTGCCATGAGCAGCGAAGAGCAGGGAGGCGGCGTTGGCGCCAAGCCAGCGGTAGGCCACGAACACAGGCCGACCCATCGTCTTTGATTGCTGCGCTGCAAATGTTGGAGCGTGAGTATGAGCCGACAGCGCTCTGTGCTTCGCACTGTCTTGTAATGTGTGGTGTCTGAGCATGCAACAAATCTACCGACGAATTCAGGATCCAGATTTTCTCTGTTTCTCTTTTTACTGTCACGATCTCTTCTGTAACTACGTTTTCGGCACGAAGCCTCCACCTCAGTTTTGAATGGCGCAGCCCACGCTGCAGTGTACGCCACAAGAGGCTCTCTTATATAGTGTGCAGGGTTGCGCCGGGGCCGTTTCTGGTTCGATGCTTCCATGACCTCTTTCTCATCAAGCCACACGATGCATCGAGCGTGCCGGTTGTACTAACAGATGGAATCACTCCTACAACCCCAACATGTCGGCCACAGCATCACAAGTCAGTTCCCAGACTGCCCCATCAAAAGGAGAAACAGACCTTGCACCACTCTCGGCACAACGCGTAGCAGGTGTTTCATACACTGTCTGGACGAGCGCACCTCTAGCGGTGTCAAGCGCACTGTTCGCAGAGAGGTCCTGGTGCGACAATCTCTCGCCGGAATTGCTGAGACCTCCAACACCACAGCTTGCACGCCACATCGAGAACGAGTCTACGCCACTTCACTCGCCCAGGGCTTGCGACAGTACGGCCGACTGGATGAAAGACGCCCACGACGTGACAAGCATCAGACCGAGAAGGTCAATGGCGTGCGTTGATGGGAACTCCGCGACGGGCACCCGAGGAAGCAGCGCAAGAATCCACTATTTCGCAGAAGACTTCTCGAAGCGCCGCACGGAAGACCGCTTGTCATCAGCAACTGGATGCTGAGATACGTAAATGGCAAACATGTCGAAAAGGCACCGCTCTGACAGGCGCAATCGCTCTCACGGAGAGCGAAATGTGTCCAGCACAAGGCGCATGTGCTCGACTGTTGAACAAGTTATGAGCTCCCGGTAAAGCGCGTCGTGAATCGAGGAGATGCAAATGGATGACGCCAAGCCGGTGGACGACGCCGTCGTGAAGCAGCTGCCGTCTTGGCTTCCATAATTCACACTAAAAGAAGACAAAAGCGTCTGCATCAGCTGCTGCAGAACTTCCAGCCGCTTGCACAACGCGCTCGGGTCCTTGGAGTATGCAAGGACAGTGGCGTTGAGCAGAACTCTCAAACAGTGATGGGTGAGAACAAGCGAGGGGAAGACGTATCGAGAAAGAGGACGTTAGTGCCGTCCGCGGCAAGTGTCGGACGCCGAGGAAGCCGGCAGGAGAGGAACAGGGAGAGCCTGATACACTTTGCCGGCAAGGTCGGCGTCAATGGCGGCAACATCGAGGAGAGCGCCCTCACACGTGAGCTGGGCGTGAGACATATCGTTGGGGGTACACAAGGGAAATGGAAGGCACTCGTTGCAAGCCATCACGCCTGGTCCGCGACGCCAGCCGTCACAGGAGCGGGTGTCGGCCGCTGCAGTCTGCATCGATTTAAGGGCTTCGAGACACAAGGCACACAGATTTGTTCTAAGCCGCAAAAATGCCCAATTTTGCTGAAAGCACCTGTCAAGTAGACATTGTTGTACTTGCAATTGGGTAACGTCGAGGTTTATGCCTGGGGCTCAAGCATCAAGGGCCATATGTCTCTCCTCGAACAGGCGAGAACCATGGCGATCAGCCCGCAAGGACCATGACGGTCAGCCCTCAAATAACCGCTCATGCTGAAGGCTCAACGGTCGGAGCTCAGGCGTGCCGCCCTGTAAGCTCCGTCAAAGTCCGCAGAGAGCTCTCGCCGCGTAACCCGAGTGGCTGAAAATCCCCGCTCGAGATTCTCGCTGGTGGCTATCAGTCGCTGTTCTGGCGACACAGCGATCAAGCATGACACTGGTGCTGTCACGTAGGAATCAACCGGCCATCGAGCAGTATCGTGTGTCATCAAGGCGGCTTGTTGTCACGGACAGCAGCAGTCGTGCTTGACTGTTCACTCTGTCCAACGTGCCGACGATTGACCGACACAGATGTCAGGCGGTGTTTTCATATGCGGAACAAAACTTGAAGTACTGCACAATTTAGAACCGAAGTTTATTTTCCACGAACATGGAAAGACTCAGTGCTGCCAAATTCAAAATATTCAGATGCTCTTGGGACGCTGCTTCGACGCCTCATGAAGAGAGAGAGGATGCAGGAGCTGCTGCCTACATCTCACCTCCCCCTTGCAACCAATCTGACACTGCTATGAGGGCTCTGACAGCGGCTGTTACCGCAAGCCATTTCCGGTCTGTCGTCGCTGGATCTGTAGTCTTCCATGCTGAGAGCCTTCGGCGCTGCGAGTTCCGGCGATTGCGGCGCCGGCTGCGCACCGTGCAAATGACGCGGTCCGCTTCGATGCCGTCTGCGGAGGGACTGCGCCGCCTGTCAGTCGTGCGAGCCGCGACGCTGTATTGAGAGCTGAGCCCGCCTCGTGGCTTTTGGAGGTAGACTGTACACACGCATGGCGGACAGGTAGGTTCCGCCTACAATCACACCTGCTCCGCTATTCTTCAAGTCTTGCCCTGCGTTTACCTGTAGAACAAGGCCTAAGACGCTCAAATTGATCGTTCCAAAGAGGCACCACGGGCAATGCGTACTCTGGTGTTCCAATCGGTGCTCAGGTCCGGTCTTTCGGGCTGGATTCCTAGGGTAGCATGTTCGAAAGCCAACGCATCCAACTACTTGGTCCTTTCAAGGGTACGGGGGGCTGTTGCAGTGCTGACACGTGCTCGCTGCTGCTGTCTTTCAGGGGCAGAGAACGCAAGAAGGACCCGTCGTCGGGCAAGACGGCGCACATGGTCGTAACATGGAGGCCGTGAAGCACCCGGTAGAAAACTGTCGAGACGAATTGTGGTGCAATCGTATTCCACCCAGAAGGGCGACACATGCCTCTGTCGTGCATGCGAAATAAGATGGAAAGAGGTCGGAAGAGTGTCGCCACCAGTCAGCTTCGACTTTTTCCCAAACCATGAAAGAAGGACAGAGCGTCCTCTGGGAGACCGGCACCGGTGTTTTTTTTCAGTTAGAAGCCGTGGAAACCGCTTTTACAGAGCTCTGAAGCATAAGCGCACAATCCACTGGATTGAGCACTGTTCGGCTCGAACGAGGCAGCAAATGTTGAAAGGTCAAAAACCAAATACGCCACATGACCGGTGTGACTGGCCTGGGGAGCTGAACATCACCCGTTCAACACTCCCCCCAGCTCCTCAGGGCCAGGCTCGTCTGACCCACGACTCGGAATTGCCTCTCCTGCAAATTCCTCCGTCCCCCCCCTGGGGCGCAGCTGTGGCGAATCTCGAACCCGCGACCACTCAGAACTAAATCCAGCGCGAGCTGGGCCCATAACCTGTTGAAACGCAGTGGGGATAGGGGATGGGGGACCACGGTGAAGTAGTTGAATGGCTTGAGCTTGTGTGTGTGTGTGCAAACGTGCTTTTTTTTGGTTGTCCTAAGGTTCGCCCGCCTCTCCCAACCGAGAGCACCTCTCAAATAGTCCCCACCGGCCCAAGTGCTCCCCCCTCTCGCGCCCACACCGACGCCCACGCCCTCGCACCAAATCGAATCACTCACTAAATCAAAAGCCACTAGAGCAAAGCGAAGATCAAATCCAAAGCATGCCAAAAGTAACGCCCCAAGATCACCCAACACGAATGTGTGCAACTTGACCACGTCTTGCAAATGTACCATGTGGGGTACCATAAGGGTCACCGACCATCATCCATCCGCAAACCGCCAGTGGAGTCTGCGACGAGCATCACAGTCCAACAGCAAACACGCAATACTCTGGATTGGACAGTGCTGGGCTGGCACGAGGTACCATGTGATCCACTGAAATGGTCAGTGTCAGTCACGATCTCCAGTGTACACGGCATCCTACGCGACGTCTTGGGGGTTTCATCTGTCCGTTGTTGGTTGATGGGCACGCTGCCATCATGCATCCCTCGTTAGGAGGACATATTCCAGACGCCTGAGATTTGCAGCCACCCCCACCCCTGTGCCCTCCGCTCTGCGTCACGCCCGAACGCCCACCTGGCCCACTTCCGCCTTGCGCTTAACCCCTCGACTTTGCCACCCCTCCGCTCCAATTGCACGCTCTTCTGGCGAAGTACCTCGTCCACAGGTGCTTCAAAGTCAGCGACATAGACAACAGAAGCCGGCGAATGCAACACCTGGTTCTAAGTGGCGGCCGGGGGGTCACGCAGGCAGCCCACGAGGACCGGTCGGCAGCCAGTCGTAGATGGTCTTCGCAGCAACCAGAGTGGGGCAGCGACTGCTTCTGCAGTGGCACCCGCAAATCGCAGCGGTGGTCAAAGGAATCAGCGCGCGTTGTGCGTGGCGGCTGCCGGCTGGGGCGGCGCTTCAGTGAGAGCGGCTAACAGCAGCGACATTGTAAAAACAGCTGCACAACTCTTCCTGTTCCTATTACTAGTATGAAGGGAGCTGTGGGAGCCGGTGGCCTCAGAAACAGATAGCAGGTTGGGATGCCAAAGATCGGAAAGTGCATGGGAGTAACCAGCATCGTGGGCGCGGCGGGACTGTAGAGAGCGGCGCCCGAGCAACCAAAGAGCCGCGCCATGCTTCAGCTGCAGAGCTCTGTTGCATGTGCTTTGTGGTGGTCGCTCCTGCATGGGTAGCGGCCGCCATATTGTGGCAGATGCTGCCACAGAAACCTGCGGCCATCCGCGGGAACGGCCGCGCCCCCGCTGCGCCTCTGTTGAAGGCGTCGGCCGGTGCCACCAGAGGCCCCTCCACGCGCTTTATGGCGACAGGGCACTTGGGGATGGGGTGCATGGTGGGTGGGTGACAAGGTGGGGGTGTGAGGCGACACTAGCCGAGCAGGCCAGTTGCTATACAAGAGCAATTCTGCAGTTCCTCCGACTGTGGCGGCCGAATGGGTGAGGACTGGGAAGAGCCGCACCGCCTGCCAGCAGGATGCTAGGGCGGCATCTTCAGAGGCAGGGGGCGACACCAAGACGCCGAAGGAGGACAGCTTGGCTGTGTATGCGCGCTCTCGCCGTCAAGCCGTACCCAGACGAAAAATACATCCCAGATAAGTCTGGATTACATGTAAGTTCGTTGTATTGCGTCAAATGCATGGAATATTGGGCCCATCCAAGCAGAGGTGGCAAGTGATTTTTATTCGAGTAAAATCATGATGATTAAGATGATTATAATCATTTTAGATCACGGGGCTGATGATAATATTCACATGGCGATGCAGGGGGCTACACAGTCGGGCTTCCATGAGGGGAACTACGAGGCGATAGAGACAGCGGATTGGCCTGCCAACTGACAGGTTCAAGCGTTTCATTGGCTGGTTGGCAAGTCCACGACTGTCGTTAGTGTCCCCATTGCTAAAGACATGCCCTGCTGCACTCGCACGGTACACTTCCACAGATGGCAGAACTGGCAACGACGATAGCAGTCTGATGCATCTGCGCGCAGGGAAGAGTTAAGAAGGGGTCTGAGCCAAGCGACAGAGCGTCGAAGAGCACCACATGCATATGAAGACAGGCATCTCCCAAAAACGTTCAGGTCACCATGGCATCAGTACACAATTGCCACATAGAATTGTACTCAGTACATCAAAGCGAGGTTGCCAGGTGTTGTCGATTCACGCTGGTTTCTCATGCGTTTTTCATGGCCCGTGAAGCGACTGGAGCGCAGGAAGACGCTTAGTCAAAGCGGCGGCGTCGTCACGAGCAGCCGCTCAGGCCAGACCTGAGTCTCACTATCCAGAATAACTTGTCGCTTCAGCTCCACGGTCGTTTCTCTTCATCAGTTACTGATCAGCGGCGGCGGCGTCGGCAATGTCTTCTTTCGGCTGGAACATAGCCTGCGACCCTGCCAAAGTCACTCTCGTAGCTTTGCAAAGGATGCTTAGTAAGTTGGTTTCTCACGTCTAAAGTCGACTTGATTGGACTTTTGTCATACTAATGCGTACTTCTGCTCTGTCGTAAACGCGCCTCATGATTATAATTATGGCTAATGATTATAACCAATAAAAATCGCCCCATAATATTTAAAATCAAGGGGTTAATTTTATTCATTTAATCCGAGTCCAGGAATCATTACAGTCAGACCTCTGCATCCAAAAAGGGGCCCATCCTCTTTCACGAGCTGTAACCAGGAGGAGGCCCTTGGGAAGACGATGCGCCAGTAATGTAACATTTAATCCCAAGTAGGCTAGACTAGCACCCCCATAGCTGCTAGTTGAACGTCACCGGTTGTCGCCGGTGCGTCCCTACAAGAAAAAGCAAAGGTAAAGGTACAGTCCACGAGTGGATGCGGCCTTGACGGGCAGCCCGCGCCTCGCCTGCCACGACACGCCGGGCGCACCGAGCAACAACTGCGTTGGCTGCCGTTGTAGCCCGAGCGACCGACGGTGCAAAAGGGAAAGGGGCGGTTCAGCGGGCGCGGCAGGCGCCGCGCCGCCGGCAAGACCCGTAGCACCCACTCGTGAAGAAGATGCAATTGGCGCTTGACCCCCCCGTAATTCTGAGGAAGCGTTGTGCCGTCGGGTGGGAGGGAACGGAGCGCGAGAAGAAACGAACGCTGCCGACCAAGGTGGTCGGCGGCCGACGTCCTCACAGCCGCGGGTTATCAACCGCGTCGGCACGCGCGCGCGCCGTAGCCCCACCACCCCCCACAGGAGCCGGCGGGTGCAGGCACGGCACAGGCTGCCACAGCCGTGTGCCACGACGGCCGTCACCCCGCCGCGTGACGGCCGGGCCGGGGGAAGCAAATTCCGCCGCCGAGTGGAAGCCGCCGCCGCGCCGACCACGGCAGCGGCCGCGGCAAGCCGCCATGCACGGCGGCACGCCAAAAGCAGCGGACGCAGCCAGTGGCGCGTACACTACCGGCTGCGGTCAGCGGCAAACGCACGGGCGGGCGCCGCGGGTGTGGCGCCACGAGCGTCAACCGACAGGGGACGCGCGGTAGAGACCGGAAGGGGAGGCGCGGCAGCGGCCACGACCCTCGGTTGACCGCCCGACACGGCAGGCGCGCGCGCGCTGCGCACGCGCCGCCGTAACAAAATAAATACGGAGCCGGTTACAGAAAGAATCATAAATCAGTGCAGAATCAAGCGTTGGACCGCGTGCAATTGAGGTGGAATCCACCCCGATTCCACTTTCTACACCCGATCTTGACGACGGTCCCCACCTGCCTACCCAGCAGTCCTAACACGCTTCCCGTCCTACGACGTGCCCACAGTCCCAACGCGGCTGCTTCTTTAAATGAAGGGCCCACCACCGCGCCACGCTCCCCTTCCGACGGTTTGCCCGCCAGCCCGCCACGCTCCTCTTTTCATGATTTGCCCGCGGTCCTCCCAGGCCCTCCGCCCCAGTGACGTGCCCTTCGTCCCGCCACGCTCCTTGCTCAGTGCCTTGCCCACGGTTTCACCGAGCTCCCTTCATTCAACAGCTGTCCCGCCGTCTCATCCCGCGCCCTTTGCAACGGCTTCCCGCTGTCCCGCGGCGCTCCCCTCCTGATGATCCGGCCATCGTCCCGCCACACTCCCGCCCCGGTGAGTTTCCCGCTGTCCCGCTATGCCTTCCCGCCCAATGGCATTCAAGCAATCCCGCCACGTTACCCACGCTGTCCACCCCGCACTCCACACAATTGAAGCGCGATAGGCGCTCATCCGGTTGCGCACGCTGGGCGGAACCACAGTGTCACACGACAGTAGACGGCGGCGTTTCAAAACGCCCACGAGATGCCAGTGCCCGCAGACGCAGTTTGGCGGCCGACAGCCGAAAGATACCCATTGTGCGATAGCGGCACGAGCCCATTGTGCATGTCGGGGTAGTCATGGAGGGCGGCGGTGGGACTGGGGTGAGACGGTTTCATGGGAGGGTGCCCTTTGTCCACGCCGGAGCGCCCTGCTCGTGGTCATGAGCGGGTGGCGCTGGCTGGCCAACGCGTGCCGCCATTAGGTGTAGTATGGAGCATCTCTGACAATGGAGTGTTGTATGTCCTCGTCGTGTTGTGTTCCGCTGTCGCTTGCGACTCCTCCCGCTCCCGTGTGCCGCCGTCCTCAACAATGGTGACCCTGCTCTCCCTCTCCTTTTGCAACACACAACTGGAAGGGTGGTGGACGTACGAGTTTTGCAACGGCTCCCGCCTGGTTCAACGCCACATCTCCTGCGATGGGGAGAATTGTTGGACTGTGATGCTCGTCGCCGACTCCACTGGCGGTTCGCGTATGGATGATGGTCGGTGACCCCTATGGTACCCCAGATGGTACACTTGCAAGACGTGGTCAATCTGCACACATTGGTGTTGGGTCATCTAGGGGCGTTACTTCAGGCATGTTTGGATTTGATCTTCGCATTGCTCTAGTGGCTTTTGATTTAGTGAGTGATTCGATTTGGTGCGAGGGCGTGGGCGTCGGTGTGGGCGCGAGAGGGGGGAGCACTTTGCCCGGTGGGGACTGTTAGAGATGTGCTCTCGGTTGGGAGAAGCGGGCGAACCTTAGGACAACCAACAAAGTACGTTCGCACAAGCACACACAAGCTCAAGCCAATCAAATACTTCACTGTGGTCCCCCATCCCCTATCCCCACTGCGTTTCAACAAGGATGACACGACGTATGTGCTCGGCTTGGCGCCGCCGTCACTGGAGCGGTTTGGGGACGAGACGTCGGCAACGGTGACGGATGGGAAACCGGGCGGTGTCGAGTCGTCGACTGAATGGGATGCAGAGGTGGTGGCGAGCTCCACGAGTCCAGGGTCAGCAGGTATGGTTGCTGGCGTATGGATTTTGAGGCTCGCCGTGGCGCTGCTGCTTTGCGGGGTCTGCCCTTGTTTTTTGGTGTCTGTTGCTGCTGCACCGACCGTTTCGTGGTGAGTAGCTCTCGCTGTCGAGCGCGTAGCCGCGTTGTGATCTTTGGTCTCTCCGCCAAGGTCATTCGCCTGTTCTGTCCACGTCCTGACTCGGTTCCCCTGTTCCCGCCACCGGCTCTCCGTCCCCCGCTACCTTCTCAATTCCCCCCCCCCCGCAGATGCGCAGCCCGAGAAAACCGCCCCCCCCTACGTGCAAGTATACACCAATGGAACGCCGTGCGACATCGCGTCGGAAACCCCCCGCCAAGTCACCATCCGCTACCTGTGCTCCACCGCCCTCTACGGCCCGCTGGCGACGCGCGTCACCCCCCCGGGGGAGGGAACCTCGTCGAGCTCCGCCCGCGGCTCATCCAGCAGCGGCGGGAAGGGTGACGGGTCGACGCCAAGCACGCAGGAGGGGTCGGCGCCTACCGACGTGGTCACCGCGCCCTACATTGCCGCGGTGCGGGAGCCCGCGTCGTGCGTTCACGAGCTGGCTATTGTGAATGACGCGGTGTGCGCACCAGGGGTTGTCAGAATATGCACTTCGGCGTGAAATAGGATACGGATACTCGCTGATGCCTTGTATCTGATTACGGATAACTCCCTTGCCTCAGATCCGAATACGGATATCTGCCTCCCAAACCGGATTATTCCCTGGCCTTTAGGACAGGGTGCTCTCAAAGTGTAGTGATGCACACATATACTTAGATCGTGGGACTTGCTCTCCGTTTCAGAGGTGACAGTCTGCATTCGTGTCCTCAGGGATCTGAGGGCGTGTCAGCGTTGGAAGGGTCGCGATGACGCCAAAAGCGAATAGAGTTACGTGGCTCAGAAGGACTGTCCTGCCACAGGAGTCACAGGGCGCCTACCCCCCTGCCCCCCCCCACCGCCCCGAGTT
>Ga0209187_1004248_pt1 | contig 11077 bp, 12 predicted proteins | sample BantaG_FD_187430 | JGI IMG/M metagenome (GOLD analysis project Ga0209187, IMG submission 187430) | Marine algal microbial communities from Bantry Bay, Ireland - BantryBay_4 metaG (SPAdes) (version 2) | ecosystem: Host-associated > Algae > Red algae > Unclassified | place: Bantry Bay, Ireland... | reverse complement strand
CGCCGTTTGATAAAACCAACTGTGCTTTGGACTACGATTCCCCCCTGGGCTTTGCCGTGATCCTCTCCTCCCGTTGGGGGAAGGCTGGGCTGTGGGTCGATTTCCGGGGCAGTTCCTTCGACGGACAGAGCTGATCAAGAGGTCACTTCGGCCAGACGACGAACCAACGTGGTGGTGCATAGAACCGCTACAACAGAATCGGGCTTTGCCGTTCTTCTTTGGTATGATTACCACGGGGCTCGCCCAAGCATTGTGGCTAGGGGTAATGACGTTGAGCTTCAACATCTTGTTGATCTTAACTGAGATGATCAGCCGTTTGAACGGCCCGGTCGGGTAGGGTTGAGCCCGTGTGGGCAGAGCGTCTGGAGGAGTGACGATGGCGTGCTCCGTAGCACGAATGACGCCAAGGGTTACATCCCACATAGACAAACGCGTCTTGAGCATGTCTCGAATCTACTTGTGCAGATACTCGGGAGCCTCACTGAGGTCGAGCTCCTCGAGTGGGTCACGTCTCGCGTCGTCCGATGCCGTATCGGTTCCATCCTTTGGGTTGTTGTCATCCAAGACGGCGGACAACATCGGCCGTTGGTAGGGCTCTGCAAACCCCAAGGTTGAGTTCTTGCGAACAAGGACTTGCTCCTTGCCCAAGTTGCATGACCTGACTAAGAAGGGTTCGTCAGATTTGACGATGGCAAGGCCGCGGGCGACCGCCATTGACTTATGTCGACATAACCGAGAGTTCGGTGTGATGGTGACCATACCGGGAGTATCACATGTGGCCATGATCCACTCCTCTTGTTGTCCGTCGACACGTACCTGTTTACAGGCTCGCACCCTTGCGGGTTTGTCTTGCCAATCGCGGTCCCAGGTACTGTCATTAATACAAGACAAGATTGGCGTTGGCCGAGGCAGTTCCTCCGTGCAGCGCACGTGTTCCTGCCAGACGATCTTACGCAAACATGGCAAGATCACCTCGATATTTGGTTCAATGAACTCGGTGCCAAGGATGCACGGGAATGACAAGTTGTCGGAAACGAGTAATCTGTCAAATAGACGTACACCACCGGTGTCTACATAAAGATGTATGGCATACTTTGTCACGAGACGGTTGTTGTTTGCATCGCGGATGCGCGGAAGCGTAGTCAACTTCTCTGCGTAAGCCATCCAGATCGTAGGGAGAACACTAGTTCGCACTATGTTCACCAACGCGCCCGTGTCCAGTACAGGGCGGCATCTCCGCATCACACGCATGCATGGGCCAAGCGTGGCGGCGATCTCGTAGTGCCGTAAGGCACGGCACAAAAATGTTGCCTCAGTACACTTTCGCGTTCCGCCGGGCAACCCCAAGTCGGGCACCCCGCCTAGGCGTTTTTGGAGTCCTCGACGGCGTCAGCCGGATGCTCGATCTCGTCTTCTTCGACGTTACCGTCTGCAATGGCATGAACGCCGATAGGCTGTTGGCGCCGTTCGCGAGGGCGATATGGCTCGGCACACTGTGCGGCGAAGTGCCCCGGCTTTTTACAATTGTAACAGATGTCCGCCCGATTGGCTTGAGGGACGGCGGCCCGAGGGGGCGGCGGGGTGCGAACCGGTGTGAACGGTCGTTCCGTCGTCGTCCGCTGGTCTTGTGTCACGTAAGCGACTTTGGTCGCCGTTGGGCGGGTCAGCTTGAGCTGCAAGCGCAGCTTGTTGGTGCCGTCCCAGTACAACTGGGCGGTAGCAGCCGTCTCGGAAAGAGTCCGATCCGGGAAATAGTCATTCAAGACCCGGACAGGCGCTTACACAAGGTCCGAAAGACCCGTTATGAAGACGTCCTTAACGTCTTGGATGTCGAACAAACCGTTCAGAAGATCGCATTGCGTTTCCACGCGCTGACCAAAGGCCGTGGGCGCCTCGTTGTCTCGTTGCTTCATCGTAATGATGTCTTGGTAGGCATTAGCCATAGTTGCGTGTGTCGCATGCTTCGAAAGAGGCCAGTTGACGGCATCTCCGTATGTACGGATGGCATAACACTTACGCCCGAGAGTGCTGTTAAGCGCGCCGGAAAAGGCCATCTTGGCGTTGCCGGCTAGTCGAAAGACCATGAATGGAAGGGCTTGACCATGCGTCAGCCCAGCCGCGTCGCACGCGCGGCAAAAGGTCGTTAAGAACAAGAAGATGCCGAAGGGCAGGGCTCCCGTGAATGGCTGCTGCCCATGGGACGCTCCGTCTAAACGTTTGTTGAGACGATGTGACCGGTGTGCCTCCTTACGCGTATACATCAGTTGACGGCAGATCAGGACGTACGTCCTGTAGTACAGGAGTGTCTTGAAGCGGCTATTAGCCGGGCGGATCACATTGATCCTGTCGGCTTTCTCAAGTCGCTCCTTCCGTTTGGTGTAGGTCGCGGTGCGCTTGCGAGCGGTTCCGTCCGATTCGCTCGAGCTGTCGCTCGGCGAGGACCCACTTGGGGGCGACGGCGGGCCTGGCGGCCCGTGGCCATCGTCCGAAGAGGACGTGTCCGTCGCGTTGCAGTTGTCGTCGTCCGACGACGTCGGGTTGGACCCAGATGCAGAATCATCGGAAGATGAGGAAGGCACGGCGTTAGCCGGATCGTCCATGCAGACGGACTTGTCTTTAGTCACCTTGCTTGTCTTCCTGACGTTGTTGGTCTTGTCGCCCGACTAGCGGCGAGGCATAGCCACACGGCGTTCCTCCTCGTGGGATTCGACCTTGCGCAGGGCCTCAACGTCGTCGACCAACTTGTCATTGGCTCGCGCCAGAAACTCATTAGTCTGTTCTTGGGCCGTTAGGCGTCGTTGAAGTGCATCAAAGGCCGCCTTCAGGCTCTCCACCACCTGCATCTGCCCGGAGGCGGCTTGATCCGCAGAGATGAGAGGAGTGGGAGCACCGTCCGTTGGGGCGTCGGAGGCGGCAGGATTGCCTTGTGCCCCGCCCGGCGGCCGGTAGCCAGCTGGAAACTTGCCGTCTCTGGCTCGCCGAGTGCCGCCGGTACCACCAGTAGACATACTGGGACCTGAACAAAGTGTTCCGACTTGGCAAACGCCCCGCGCGCCAACGTCGAAGATCACAACCATGATGCCCCCGGAGCCACACCCACAAGTCTGTGGCTTACGCCCCGCGCGCCAAGCGACCGTATCGACACCGTCACAATGTCACGAGGCAGCGAGAAAGTTCTCCGAAACACCGTGCCGCGAGGCACGATGAAGGCGAGGGTATCCCCTGCTGCTCCACCAAATGTGGTTTTATTCACGTTGGATCAATTACCTGTGTATTGAGACCGACCGTAGCCAAGCAATGAAGCGAGTTCTATCGCTGTCGCGGCGAGGAAGAAAGACCTTTTGTTGAAGGGCATCCGATCGGGAGCTGGGTGGTGCCCACGACGGCAACCCCGGACGCATGGTGATTTAATACAAACGAGGGTACTGGTCGATCGACCGTCCGATCACAAGCGATCGTAATGAGTGCCGGCAGACAGATAAGACAGGCAAGCAAACGAACAATAAAAAATGAACAATGCGTAAGTAACCCCCCAAAGGGCATGCCACAGGCCAATTCGCACGGTACGTGGGCTTTGGCCCGTCAAGGGGGCTACTTGTGGCCAATTGCCAATTGGAACCAGAGATATGCTACAGGATTGCCGGCGCGCGCTGACGAGCTGATGTCTTAAAATACGCACCCCTTGAGCGCGCAACTTTGGCGACGCCTAGTTGCCGGAGATGATGCCGAGGGTGTCCTACCTGCCCCGCTCGACCGGCGGAGGGGAAGGCCATGGGAGGGGGCGATTATGAGGGCGTTGGAAGTACAGAGGGGTGAGGATCTCGACGAGTCTCACCACTACCGGGGGCAGCAGGTACAGCGCGCGGCAGCGAGTGCGCCGTAGAAAAGGATGCGCGAGCAGTCGAGCATGAAGTGAAGCACTGGGGTCCGATGATAGTTTCGGTAGTGTCGAGCAGACGGAGGACAGTCGCAACGCTGTCCACATTCGAAAAATCAAACACGACGCTCCGCCGTGACATAGTCACTCGCACACCACGCTCTGATACAGCGACTCGCACTGGCACCAGCATGCCAGCGGCACGTAAACATGACCCGACGAAGATCCATCGAGTGGCATCGACTTTGCTGCTAAACACCTCTGCGTTCAGGTCTCCTTGCGACCAGATGTGAGTCAGCAACAGCCGAAAGTGCTCACGTTCGTTGCCGCGAGCAGCGAAGAGCAGGGAGGCGGCGTTGGCGCCAGGCCAGCGGCAAGCCACAAACAATGGCCGCTCCGTCGTCGTGGCTTGCTGCGCTGCAAGCGTTGGAGCGTGACTGTGAGCCCACAGCGCTCTTGGCTTCGCACTGTCTTGCAATGTCTGGTGTCTGGGCATGCAACACATCTACCGACGAAATCAAGAACCAAGTTTTCTCTATTTCTCTTTTTTCTGTCACGTTCTCTTCTGCAAATACGTTTTCGGCACGTGGCCTCCACCGCAGCGTTGAACGACGCAGCCCACGCCGCAGTTTACACTACAAACAAGCTTCCGTACATAGTGCGCATGGTGGCGCCGGGGCCATTTCTGGTTCGATGCTTCCATGATCGCTTTCTCATCGTGCCGCACGATGCATCGAGCGTGCCCGTTGTACTAACAGATGGAATCACTCCTACGACCCTAACATACCGGCCACGACGTCACAAGTCATTTCCAGGACGGCCCCAACAGAAGTAAAATAAGACCACGCACCACTCTCGGCACAACGCGTAGCAAGTGTTTCGTACATTATCTGGACGAGCGCACCTTTAGCGGTGTCCAGCGCACTGTTCGCCGTCGGGCTCTTTTGCGACAATCTCTCGTCGGGGTTATTGAGATCTTCAATACCAGGGCTTGCACGCGACACCGGGAAAGAGTCTACGCCACTTCCCTCGCCGTGGGCTTGCGACAGTACGGTCAACTCGACGAAAGATGCCCACGACGTGACAAGCATCAGACCGAGAAGTTCAATGTCGTGCGTTGATGGAAACTCCACGACAGGCACCCGAAAGAGAAGCGCGGGGATCCACGTCGCCGCATAAAACTTCTCGAAGCGCCACAAGGAAGACCGCTCGTCACCAGCCCCTGGATCTTGATGTACGGGGATGGCGAACATGTCGAAGAGGCACCGCTCTGCCAGGCGCAATCGCACTGACGGAGAGCGCAATGTGTCCAGCAGAAGGCGCATGTGCTTTACTGGTGAGCAAGTCACAAGCTCTCGGTACAGCGCGTCGTGAATCGGGGAGAGGCAAATGGATGACGCCAAGCCGGCGGAGGACGCCGCCGCGGGGCAGCTACCGGCATGGCATCGATCATTCCCACCAAAAGAAGAGAAAAGCGTGTGCATCAGCCGCTGAAGAACGTCCAGCCGCTCGCACAACGCGCTCGGGTCCTGGAAGTCCGCGCTCATGAGACCATCATGGGCTTCAGAACGGAAGGCCACGACTGCTCCTGCGCTGGTCACAACGCCTCGCACAATTTGCGCCACCATTGAGCAAAGAGTATTTTCTGCACAAAACCCAGGGAAGAGCAAACCCCATAGACCTGGTGCAGCATCCAACGCTGTTGCTACGTGCAGCTCGAGCCTCCACGCCGCCGCTCGATGGAAGAATTCCATTCTTGGCGCCTCTCCTTCCTCTGTCTTGGTCGGCACGACATCCGCGGATTGTTGTCGCCCCACTCGTCACCAGCAGCCACGCTCGTCGAGCACCCTCCGGCTACTGGAAAGGAAAGAAGATCAGGCCCTCGTCCGCAGGTGCACCTTCTCGTGCGCTACATGACGACCCGCGCGAGTTCCCGCTCAGTTGGGCCCTGGCCCCAACTAACATACCTAGCGCCGCTGCTGCTGCTCCGGCATGCAAGACCCCCTCGCCTTGCGCCACCGCGGGCACAATGCCGACGACCAAATCCACCGCCGCCGCTGGTTCGCGCACGCCAAATCCGAGTAGGTGTCGACCAGCTGTGGCTGACACGGTGGGAGTGGGAAGCACGCAGCATGAGCACTTCAGAGTCAAAAGAGCTGTGCCGCACTCGGAAAAGTTCGAGGATAGGGGGCTGGCCGACACTGATGCAAGGGAAGAGGCGTTGAGCAGAGTTCTTAACCAGTGGCGGGTGAGAACAAGCGAGGGGAAGACGTATCGAGGAAGAGGACCTTGGTGCCGTCCGCAGAAAGTGTCCGACGCCGGGGAAGCCGGCAGCAGAGGAACAGGAAGGGCGCGATACACTTTGCCGGCAAGGTCGGCGTCAATGGCGGCAACATCTAGCAGAGCGCTCTCGCACGTGAGCCGGGCGTGAGACATATCGTTGGGGGTACGCCAGGGGAATGGAAGGCACTCGTTGGGAGCCATCACTCCTGGTCCGCGACGCCAGCGGTCACAGGAGCGGGTGTCGGCCACCGCAGTCTGCATCGATGGAAGGGCTGCGAGACACACGTCACACACATTTGTTTTAAGCAGCAACAGTGCCTATTTTTGCTGAAAGCACCTGTCAGATAGCCATCGTTGTACTTGCCATGAGGTAGCGTCGAGGTTTCCGCCTGAGGCCCAAGCATCAAGGCCCATACGCCTCTCCACCAACACCGCGAGGACCATGGCGGTCAGCCCGCGAGGACCATGGCGGTCAGCCCTCAAATAACCGCTCATGCCAAAGGCTCAATGGTCGGAGCTCAGGCGTGCCGCCCTGTAAGCTTCGTCAAAGTCAGCAGAGAACTCTCGTCGCGTAACCCAAGGGGCTGAGAACCCCCGCTCACGATGCTCTCTGGTGACTAACAGTCGCTATTCTGGCGACACAGCGATCAAGCATGACTCAGATGCCGTAACGTAGGAATCAGCCGGCCATCGAGCAGTATTGTATCCGAGAATGGGCCCACCCCCTCTCACGAGCTGGAATCAAGCGTGGGACCGCGTGCGATTGAGGTGGAATCCACCCCGATTCCACTCCCTACCCCTGATCTTGACGACAGTCCCGAAAGATGTCAGAGCCCTGCACCGTCCCGCTGCTGCTGTTGGAGTTGTATCTGATTGCACTTATCGCATTGCAGTTGTTACCCGACGTGAAGGGGCGACGGCATGAGGCCCGGGATCTCCCGGCCCACGGGCTGGGCGGCAACCTTCCCTGTCAGAGTGCTGCTAACAGATGCGCCCGTCATCCAACGGGATGGCGGCACGAGACGTCTGGAGAGGGGCATACGGACCCGCAGGGGCGACCTCGCCACGGGAGGTGGCGGGATGGGACGCACGCGGCCAATACAAACATCGTCAGAAATATCGACACGCCGAACGGGAGTCGCTCCCGTTCACCCTTGAGTTCGGGGGCGATGCCCCGAACCGAAGTTTCCCCCGTTCTAGACGAGTTCGGGGTAGCCGAGGTCCCGGTCACGAGGGTCTATAGCATCAACTTACATTTTCGCGTAGGAAGCCTGTCAAATCTACCAGTTCTGGACCAGAAGTATCGATGGATCTTCAAGTACACTTCGAGCGCTGAGGTGCGACGTCTGCTTCGACCCTCGATCATCTGTCCTTGCTGCGCAGCGGTTTCTTCTCGTGGGGCGACGACGTGCACGAACATGGGGTGCATCGTGAGGCACACTCTGCTGCTTACCATCGTATTGGCTACAGATTGAACGGTTTTTCGGGATGCTCTTAGCCCTGAACCCTTCGGCAGGGAAGGTACGGCTTTTGGTGTGATCATGGGCTGCCGTGCCTGCTGAGACCGAGTCCGTGCCCGACGCAATCGGATCGCACGAAGAAGATGAGTCGCACCTGTGGTCGCGACGACGGCGAGTCGGAGAAATTGCAATGCCAACCGAGCTGTAAATGTACTGATCTAGATGAAACTCCGAGCCCCGGGTGATAAGATCCAGTTGTAGACCTCGCAGAACCATGGCGATGTCTATCCTACACGACCAAGCCAATCTATTGGCCTGCATCAGCTGAGATTTCAAAAATGTCATCGAGACAGTCTCGCGACTGCAAGCGTTTAGGTCAGAGCCTGGTATTGACTGTCCAGAACGGGAGTTTCTCCCGTTCTTGCTTCCGTTTGCGAACGGGAGGGAGAACGGGAGTCGCTCCCGTTCGGATTGCCTCCGAACGGGACCCTCTTTCGGCCTCCCGTTCTAGATGCAGTCTTTGTGACGATAGCGCACCCCCAGATCATCGCCGCCGAGGACAGGGGAGGACAGCGGGAAGAAAAGTTGGCCGGTCCATCGCCGGCAATCTCTTTGAGCCGACCCTTGGACAGGACGTTGAGCGCTGACACTGGGCCGCGTCGCACGTCCTTCTGGTACGTTAACAGTGCCTCGCATCTGTTCGCACTGGCAACATTTCACCTGAGACGTATTCCAGAAAGTAGCACCGACGAAGACGTACTGTCAGAGGGTAGTACAGCCAGATTGTTGTCATCAAGTTGAAGACAACCCCTGGATTTCGCGAATCTCGTTCGCATTCTAATCTTAACACTGTAGTTTCTGAACACAGAGGGCACACTGTGACGCCGTCGCGACGGCGCGGCCGCCCAGACTGCCGAAGAAGGCCACGACCGCAGCAGAATGTCAACGCTCGGCTCGATGGGGAGAAGAAACAGCGTGTGCGACACCGGCGCGAGTAAGACGACCCCCATTACTCCCTCGGCCGACCGCCTCGACGGCCGTCCAGGACGGGGCCAGCAGGCCACAACGTCAGTGGAGGGTTGGGTGGGGGTAGAAAGGAAGGAGGAGACCATGGGGGAGGGGTGACACATCCCAAAGAACGGCAGCTTTATGCGTACTGGGACGGGGCTGGGCGGGGATGGCGGTTCAGGACGGTGCGCCGGACGAATCGCCTCTTTCTGTATGGTCGTCCTGCGGCCAAGCACCTGGCGATTGGATTCGATACCGTACTTAGATATGACTGGGACGGCTTGAACAACCGTTTGTCAGCAACATGTGGAAGAGTCATCTTGCAATCCGCTTGCCTGTTCTATTTTTTCTTTTCCCCGTCGCCATGCTTGATCGTGATGGGGGCTACTGTTTGGGGCAGTCGGTGAACAGATGCGAGGAGGCACTGTATTAATAGGTGGTGGCCATCGAATGCAGCTCCATCGCCACCGACCGCCTGTCTCCACCATCCCCGATCCGCCCCACATCTCATCAAGCAAGCACCCGCCCCTCCAGGACCACATTCCCTGCCGCTTACCCCATTCTCCGGCTACGCCCTGTGCACGTTCCGCCTCCCTCCGCTTCCTCGCCCACGCGTCCGTCACCATGACAGGCACCAACAGTGGGAACGCCCCCGCCCAAGCTCCCGAGGCCGGCGACACGACCTCTACGGTGCTGGCACAGTATGATACTCCCGAGTCGGCCCAGTTCTATTCGGTGGTCATGGGAGACGGCGGCTCGGACGTGCACTATGGCGTTTATACGAAGGCAAGTGACTCGACACGCGACGCCGCGGAGAACACCATTGCTGTTCTCCGATCGCTGGGCGAGTCGGCGGGCGTGACGTTTGGGCCGGGTGTGAAGGTGCTGGATTTGGGGGCGGGCAACGGCGGGGCGGCGCACAAGCTCGCCGCCGAGACGGGGTGCTCCGTCACGTGCCTCAATTTGTGTGCGGAACAGAATGCGGCCAACAGGTCGGAGGTGGTGGCGCGCGACCTGAGCGACCTCGTCACCGTCGTGACCGGCTCATTTGAGAAGCTCCCCGCCGACTGGACAGCTTCCTTCAACATTGTGTGGTCGCAGGATGCAATCGTGCACTCCAACGCCAAAGACAAGGTCTTTGCCGAAGCCGCCCGTGTGCTGGTGCCCGGCGGCCACGTGGTGATGAGTGACATCATGGCGGGGCCGGCGGCTGATGCGTCCGTGCTGTCGGCTTTTAAGGAGCGCCTGCATGTGGACGAGCTGCTCACCCCCAGCGCGTACGAGGTGGGCCTCGCCGCTGCGGGTGTGACCACCCTTCGCACACGCGACCTGTCGGGCCAGCTGGTCACAAACTACCGCCGCATGGTGGGGCGGATTTCGTCGGAACGGGCGCGCCTCGATCGCTGCTCTGACGCCTACCTCGACACCTATGCGGGGCTGCTGGGCGCCAACATTGAGGCCCTGTGCAACGGGGAGGCGCAGGCGTGGTTCGCACTGGTCGGCCAGAAGGTGGGGGGGCGCACCACCGCCGCCGCCGCCGCCGACGCCGACGCCACCGTCGCGCCGTCGCCACCGCTGGTGCGCCGATGGGTAGCTTCCAAGCTCCACGGGGTTCGCGTTACGGACAAGAGCGTTCGGTACCATGGGAGCGTCGGGGTGTCGCGCAATCTGATGGCCGCCGCGGGGATCAAGGAGTTTGAGGCTGTGGATGTGGTGAACCTCACCAATGGCGCGCGGTGGACCACCTACGCGCTGGGCATTGACGCGGACGACGCGTTCACGCTCAATGGGGGGGGCGCGCGGCGGGGGGAGACTGGCGACGAATGCGTGCTGATGACGTACGTCCAGTCGGCTGCGTACGAGCCGGCCAGGGTGGCCTACTGCGGCGCGGACAATAGCATCATTGACCAGTTCACGTACTCCCATAAGGAGGAGGCAGGCGAGAACGGGAGCGAGGGGGTGGCAATCGGGAATGGCTCATCGAACGCGGCGACTGGGTGAGGGTGCACCAGGTGAGGACACGACTGCCTTTGAACGCTGTTTTAGAAGTGTAGGGGAACCGTGGGGGGGCGGGGCGTGGGCATGGGCATCTCTGCACCAACATGTCGTCAGAGGAAACCCATTTTCCTGTTCGATTGAGCTGTTCTGTCCAACTGGGGCATTGTTCCAGCAGCCGCGTATACTTTCTGGCGGCGTAGCAGAGGAGCAAGCAAGCGCCGCGTGCGGCCAGCGGCGGGTGGGGAGCTCCCCCGCGGGGCGACACGCTGTCGTGGGTGACCGTCGTGAGGCTGGCGGGCCAGTCTCTTCTCGTCGGCGACGCCCTCCCCGGCGGCGGCGGCGGCTGCGGCGGCGGCAGCAGCAGCTGGGGCAGCAGCGGCGCCTCCCGCTCCGGCGGCGGCGGCCGGCGGCGCGCGCCACCCCGCCCCGACACGCTGTCGTGGGCGGTCGC